>Ga0224522_1000002_pt1 | contig 317259 bp, 254 predicted proteins | sample CFST25metaG_FD_182733 | JGI IMG/M metagenome (GOLD analysis project Ga0224522, IMG submission 182733) | Peat soil microbial communities from Stordalen Mire, Sweden - C.F.S.T25 | ecosystem: Environmental > Terrestrial > Soil > Wetlands > Peat | place: Sweden: Norrbotten County, Stordalen Mire...
AAATACAGATGTCAAATTCAATCCCCCACATCATTCAGAATATCGTAAAGTAAACTGCTCTCAAACCCCTTTGATAATCCATATCGCAATAGTTTTGCTTTCAGATCATATTGATTTTTAGCTTTTACTGTTCTCCGATGACCTTCGATTATTCCACGCAATGCTTTCGTATACTGTTCATTATCAATCGAATCAAGGGCAGTGCGTATAACATCGGAAGCCAGTTTCTTTGTTCCCAGATGAGCTGCTATTTTAACTTTTCCCCATTTATTGTATTTAAATTTATCCCTTACAAAAGCTGCCGCATACCTGGGTTCGTTTAAAAAGTCTTCTTTAATAAGAGTTTTTAGAATCTTTTCAGTATCGATCCTTTCAACACCCCATAATGTGAGCTTAATCCTTATATCGTCGATACAGAACTCCCTGCGGGAGCACTGAACCATTGCCTTGTCGAGAGCTATCTTATATAGTTTATTCTCAGCCATTTTTTCTTCCTTTTATTATTCTTTCCTTTTCATGAATATCCTTAATGATTTCTACTTCAGAATAATCAAATGACTTAACAAGCTGTTTCATTTCTTTACCCATTGCCTCATTGATCTCGAAATACAATCTGCCACCCGGCAACAGTATATATTCAGCGATTTCAAGTATGGCTTTATAATAAATAAGAGGATCAGTGTCAGTAACAAATAATGCCAGAGGAGGTTCAAAATCAAGTACATTTTTAGCCATCATCTGTTTTTCAGAATTTCTGACATAAGGAGGGTTACTTACAATTATGCCTGCATTACCGATTTTTACATAATCTAAAGTAAAGATATCGTCTTTTTTAAATGAGACCTTCACTTTATTTAAAACAGCATTTTCCCGTGCAATTCTGATGGCATCGTCAGAAATTTCTATTCCTGTAACAACTGCAGATGTAAGATTTGCAGCCAGAGCTATAGCAATGCATCCTGAACCCGATCCTAAATCGATAATATTCCCTTCGTAACCCTTGTTTTCCCTGATAATCAAATCCACAAGCTCCTCCGTTTCAGGACGAGGAATAAGAGTGAAATTATTTACTTTGAAAGTGCAGTTGTAAAAAATAGTTTCACCAATTATATATTGAACCGGCCTGCCACTTTTTAGCTCTTCAGTTATTGCGATGATCCTTTCAACATCTCTTTTTTCAACCTTATAACCATTATCGTAAAGTTGATGCAACTTTGTTCTTCCTGTAACAGTCTTGATAATGATATCGGAGAGAACTCTTATTTCAGGTTCCGGATAGACACCGGAAAGTTCCTTCAGAAGAAAAAACCTGATATCTTTTATTGTTTGTATCTTGACGCCCATAAGTCAAATTTAGTATTTTCACTGAGATGCCAGAGACAGACGATATTAAATTCATGAGAAGATGTCTTGAACTTGCCTCTAAAGCTGAAGGATTGACTTATCCAAACCCGATGGTTGGTTCAGTAATCGTTTATGACGGAAAGATTCTTGGGGAAGGATTTCATCTAAGAGCCGGCGATTCCCACGCAGAGGTTAGTGCTATTAATTCTGTATCGGATAAAACCAGGCTCAAACTATCAACACTTTATGTCAACCTTGAACCTTGCTCCCATTTTGGCAAAACCCCTCCGTGCGCCGATTTTATTCTTTCGAATGAGATTCCAAGGATAGTGATCGGTACCATTGATACAAGTAATAAAGTTTCGGGTAAAGGGGTAAAAAAACTCATTGATGCCGGTTGTGATGTTAAAACCGGTGTTATGGAAACGGAATGCAGGCGTCTGAACAGACGTTTCTTTTCTTATAATGAAAAAGGGAGACCTTATATAACATTGAAATGGGCACAGAGTACTGATGGATATCTTGATATCATAAGATCTGAAGATCATAAAACAGGGCCAACATGGATAACCGGCAAGCCGGAAAAGATACTTGTTCATATATGGAGAGCAACTGAACAGGCTATCCTCGCAGGAGCCGGGACGATAAGGACTGATAATCCCAGACTGGATGTAAGGGAGTGGACGGGGCCGAATCCATTAAAATTGATCCTTAGCAGTTCAGGATCTGTTAATATAGGATCTTCCGCATTTAATGGAAATGGTAAAACAGTTGTATTCACGCATAACCCAAATGCAGACATCTCCGGGGCTGTTAAAGTGGTTTTAAGGGAAGATATACCTTCCTCGGTTCAGATATGCGAATACTTGTATTCACTGGGTATTCAGTCATTATTTATAGAGGGAGGGACAAGGGTGCTTAATCACTTTATTTTAACAGGTTTATGGGATGAAGCAAGAATTTTTACCGGGGAGGATCATTTCAGGGAAGGAGTAAAGGCTCCTCTGTTAAACGGGACGCTTTATTCAAAGACGGTTTTTAACGGCAGTTCACTTGAAATATATCTAAAGGATGGAAGTTAGAGCACAAGAGATTGATAATTAGAATAAATATTTCTATTTTTGATATATCGTTTGATAAATTAACCTAAGTCTGATAATATGAAGAAGCGAGTAATTTTAATGGCAACTGTCATTATTTTGATGGTAGTATCTGCTTTTGGGCAAAGTGCCAGGAAGTATTACAAAGCAGGAGCGGAGTTTGTTGATAATCTTAAATATGATGACGCTATCGTTCAGTTTACCAGTGCTATTGGTCTTGAACCTTCAAATCCTGTTTATTATTATGCCAGAGGGCAGGCATATGAAATGCTGTCAAAACATGCCGAAGCCAAGGCTGATTTTGAAAAATCTCTTGTTTTTGCACCAAAAGATGTTGATGTAATGATCAGCCTGGGAGCCGTCTGTAATAAGACAGGCAATTATGAGGAATCTCTTAAACTTCTTAATCATGCCGCCGCCCTTGATAAACGAAATACAAAAGTTTATCCTGAAAAAGTTATTGCCCTCACCAGCCTGGGTAAATATGACCAGGCTCTTCAGGCATCAGACACTGCATTAATAATTAAAGATACACCTATGGATTATTACTGGCGCGGAGTAATATACCGGAAGCTAAAGAATGATGTTCAGGGAGAAAAGGAATTCAGGAAATCAATATCAAAAGACAAAAAGCTTGCTGAACCAAGAATTGCTCTTGCAGACCTGCTTATTTCCTCCAATCAGAAAGAAGCAATGGATCAGTGCAATGAAGTAATTAAAAATAATGACCGGAATACGGCGGCATATATCCAGAGAAGCAAAGTGTATAAGAAAAACCTTGATTATCCGAGTGCTATCAATGATATTTCCAAAACTATACTTATTAATCCCGAGAATGCTGCCTATTATTTTGAAAGAGGTAAATGCTACCAGGAATTCAACCAGCATTCAAATGCAATAAATGATTTTTCAAAAACCATTTCACTTAATACGGCACAAAAGGCCGAAGATCCGGAAGTTTATTATGCACGAGCCAAGTCGTATGAGGAAATCAATGACTATGATAAAGCAAGGGCCGACTATAATCAGATCACCTTTCTTTCAAAGTACGATGCAAAGGCAAGGGAAATGCTGGAACTTTCGCAAAAAAGACTTTATGAAATAAATCGTGAAACTGATCCTCCTGAAATAGCTGTAATTAGTCCTGCACCTGCAAAAGATACTGTGGAAATCAAGGGTGACAAAACAACTCTTCTGATATCCGGATCGCTTAAAGATAAAAGTAAGATTAAATCTTTTACCATTAATAATGAGAATGTTATATTGGTCGAAAAAAACGGAGAATCTGATTTCCTCGCAAATATCAATGTTACCGGCATTGATAAGCTTACTTTTTCAGCAAAAGATGATTATGATAATGAAAGAGTCGTGAATTATGCTATAAAGCGAACAGAGATTAACCCTCCGAAAATATTGATAGTTGCACCTTACACTACTGAAGAAGGTCAGGTAATGCTTGATTCTCCGGTATCAAATATTGCGATTCAGGGTAAAATATCAGATGAAAGTCCTATAAAATCAATCACCGTAGGAAACTTTACTGCAAGCTATAATCCCAATGAATTAAATCCTGCCTTTACGGCAACTTTAAATATTGCAGATCTGAACAAATTCACCGTAGTAGCTGAAGATATTTATGGCAACAGGAAAGAATCGGAATTTATAATTAACAGGGAGGGAGCGGGGATCGCTTCAACAAATCCAATGGGAAGGACCTGGGTTGTATTTATTGAAAATTCGAGTTATGAGACTTTTGCGAGTCTTGATGGCCCTATAAAAGACATCAGTACAATGCAGAGAGCTCTGGCTAATTATCAGATTCATAATATTATTCATAAAAAAGATATGACAAAAGCGGAGATGGAGAGATTCTTCAATATCGAGCTCCGCGACCAAGTAAAGAAAAATCAGGTTAAATCCTTAATGGTATATTATGCAGGTCATGGCAAATATATTAATGATGTAGGCTATTGGATCCCGGTCGATGCAAAACGTGATGACGAGTTCACCTATTTTAACATAAATACATTGAAAGCCGGATTGCAGGGTTATACTGATGTGGTAGTTCATACTCTGGTTGTTTCCGATGCCTGCGAATCTGGTCCGGGATTTTATTCTGCCTCGCGTTCTGATAATAAGGCTCCGACATGCGATAATGCCCTGGTTACCGGTGCCAAATCTGCACAGGTCTTTTCTTCTGCCGGGTATGAACTGGCTGTTGATAATTCGAAATTTGCGGCGACATTCGCTAATACACTGATGAACAATAAGAATGCCTGTATTCCAATTGAAACTATTGTAAAATCGGTGACCGCTGCTGTGACAACAGATAAAGGGCAAAAACCCAAGTTTGGCAGAATACAGGGGCTGGAAGATATGCTGGGCACTTTCTTCTTTATTACAAAATAGAATCCTGTATGTCCGCAATAAACTTCATTAGGCTCCGGGCAAAGCATTTTGCCTGGCTTATGTTTTTTTTGCCTTCAACACTCCTGTCTGGTCAGACACAGAAATATTTTTTTGATAATTACAGTAACAAACAGGGTCTCAGTGAACAGAAAGTCTATACTCTGTTACAGGATTCAAAAGACTATATCTGGCTTGGAACAGCAAATGGTTTATCGCGCTTCGACGGTAAGAAATTCGAAAACTTCACATCACGCGACAATATGGCATCAGGCGGAGTTAAATCTATAATAGAGGATTCATTGGGAAATATCTGGTTTGGTCATATAAACGGTGGAGGAATATCGCGTTACAATGGTCGGATATTTGAACAGGTAGCGTTCGACTCGTTAAAGATAACAGGCGACATAACAAGTATTGTTCAAATCAAAAATAAAATATGGTTCACTTCTACAAAAGACGGGGCAATTCTGGCCGATTTCCCAATAATTGACATTAAACACATCAAAGGGAAACAGTTCAGGGGAAAAGAAGGTCTGAGTGACCAGATTTACGGATCGAAATTAAAAAGAGACGGCTCATTTATCTGTATTGCTGACGTTGGGCTGCGAAAGTACAAACCAGGAGAAAAAAAGTTCGAAAACTTCCGGATGCCTCATCTGACGACATATTTTAATACCACCTGTCTGCTTGAGGACCGAAAGGGGAATATATGGTTCGGAACCTATAACGGTGGTATCTATAAATACATTATGTCGGAAAGCAGGATGGAAATAATTGATCTTCCGAAAAAAGGTATCTCAAGTAACTGGGTATCATGTTTAACCGAGGACAGGAAGGGACGAATATGGGCAGGAACATTTGGAGGAGGAATAGCTGTTTTTGATGGTGAACGGATAATTAAGTTAAACGCTGATAACGGGCTGAAAGCTTCAAAAATCTATGATATTATTGAAGACATTGAAGGAAACATACTAATAGCTGATCAGGATAACGGACTCACTATATTTAAGGGAAATGCATTTGAATCTATAAATGAGAAAGAGATACTTCCCGATCCGAATGTAAATACAATATTTCAGGATTTAACCGGATCAATATGGTTTGGAACAAATTCAGGAATAACCCGCTATTATCCCGACTCAAAAAAAAAGCCTGTTTTTTATAACAGGAAATATAACTTACCCTATGAAGATATAAGATTTTTCAGGAAGGATACGGACGGTAATCTTTGGATCGGTGCAAACGAAGGAGGAGTGATCTTTTACAATATGAAGACCTCTAAATTTGAAGCCCAACCATATATAAACTCAATTCTATATCAGGGTGGCCAGGTGAAAGCCATGGAAATTGATAAAACGAACAATCTCTGGATAGGAACAGTCGATGGATTGGCAGTCGGAACAATTAACAAACAGAATTTTCACAGATATACTGTACTTGACAGCTTAACAGTAACAACAGTGTCTGCACTCTATTGTGATCCGAATGGAGATATGTGGATTGGAACTGATAGAATGGGAGGGAAACCGGGACTTATTAAATACAATGCTACGAAGAAAGACTTTAAGCGAATTTCTGCCGTATCTGGAATTATACCAAAAACCCTGGTTATGGACAAGAATGGAGTACTATGGATTGGAACAGGCCAGGGATTGCTTGCTTTTAGAAATGATTCAATAATATCCGTGTTAACCCAGGAAAGCGGGCTTCTTTCGAACAATATTAACCTTCTGTCTATTGGTAATGATGGCAGTATTTATATAGGTACAAATGTTGGATTAAACAGGTATTTTCCAGGTACTAAAAGGATTTTTTCATACACGGAAAGAAATGGATTCACCGGGATTGAAACCAAGCCAAATGCTGTGTTTAAAAGTCCTGAAGGTGATTTATGGTTTGGTACTGCAAATGGCGCCATACATATGAACCCTTCCGAAACTCCTGCCGGGGACCTCGAACCTCTTACACATTTAATGAGTATGCGGGTTAATTATGAACCACGTGAAATGACCCCCGGATTGAATTTAAATTATACGGAACGATCTGTGCTGTTCGATTATTACAGCATTTGCCTCACTAATCCAGATATTGTACGATATAAAGTGAGGCTCGATGGGGCGGATGAAGGCTGGAGGCCTGTAACAGATCAGACGAGGGCAATCTATTCAGCTCTTCCTCCCGGAAAATACACATTCAATGTGATAGCCAGCAATAGTCAGGGAATATGGAACAAAAAACCTGTTTCCTTTCATTTCATAATTAAGCCGCCCTTTTATCTAACCTGGTGGTTTATCCTTTCATCACTTGTATTAATTGTTATTATAGTTGTAATTTATATTAAAATCAGGGAACAAAACCTTATCAAAGAAAAAATAGTACTTGAGGAAAAGGTAATAGAAAGAACTGAAGAAGTAGTTCAGAAAAGCATGGAAATCGAGGAGAAAAACAGGGATATAACTGCAAGCATACGATATGCTGAACGAATTCAGCGGGCGATGCTTCCAAAGGAAGATACCTTCAAGGAAACCTTTGTTCTGTTTATGCCTAAAGACATTGTCAGTGGTGACTTTTACTGGATGTATGATAATGGTGACTGGCAGTTCATAGCTGTTGTTGACTGCACAGGACATGGTGTTCCCGGTGCTTTTATGTCGATTATTGGCCATAATTCTCTAAATAAAGTAGTACGGGAATATGGCTATACTCGTCCGTCTGCAATTGTCGATCAGCTCAACATCGAAGTAATGAAGGCTCTTCTCCAGCGTCATGAAAAAGCAATAACCGACGGAATGGATCTGGCACTCATTGCTTTTAATAAGAAGAACTACACGCTCGAATTCGCCGGAGCATTTAATCCAATGTATCTTGTCAGAAAAGGAGAAGTATTTGTTTACAGGGGCGACAGATTCCCAATCGGAATGACTACAATGGATGAGAAGAAAAACTTTACCAATCAACTCGTTGATATCCGACCGGGAGATATGGTTTATATGTGTTCAGACGGATATGCAGATCAATTTGGATCGGCAGATGTTAAGAAATATAAGTCGGCAAATGTTAAAAAACTGCTGTCGGGAATATGTGATCTTCCTGTTAATGAGCAGAAGGACAGACTTGAAAAAGAGATACTGACATGGAAAGGTGATCTTGAACAGGTTGATGATATCCTTTTTGTCGGAACAAAAATTCCTGAAAATTAGATTCTTGCAATACTTCGTGGATCCCTGTGCCACCCATCTTTCTTCCAGAGTAAATCCATTACTTCTTCTTCTGTATTGGCAATTTCCCACATGCCCTTATGCTCATACCTGAGAAAATTGCCCTGGACCATATGTTCGAGAAAATCAATAAGTGATTTATAAAAATTCAGGGTGTTAAGGATTATGATCGGTCCCTTGAACAGACCAAGTTGCTTTAATGTCATCGCTTCAGTTAATTCTTCAAGCGTACCAACCCCTCCGGGTAACGCAATTATAGCATCTGCCATTGCAAACATCTGTTTTTTCCTTTCTCCCATGTCGGAAGTTATTATCATTTTGGTTACGGCAGAATGATCCCAACCTTCATCTTTCATAAACGATGGTATAACTCCGGTTATCGTACCACCGTTTTCGAGAACAGCATCAGCGAGTCTGCCCATCAGACCTATACCACCACCTCCGTATACTACATCCACTTTAGCCCGTGCAAGAAGCAACCCGAGGTTTGTAGCAGCAGTTGCATAATCATTGTCAATACGGCTGCTGGATGAGGCAAATACACAAACTTTCATAACAGACTATTAAAAAAGCCGTTAGAGGTTATCCGAACGGCTATATTAAGAAATATTACTTTTTAAAGCAAAGCATTCAGTTTTACAATAAAGTTATTCTTTGGAACTGCCCCTACCTGTTTGTCAGCAATTATTCCATTCTTGAAGAAGAGGATTGTAGGTATGTTTCTTATACTATATTTTGCAGCAACATTTGGGCTGCTGTCTACATCGCATTTTACCACAAGTGCTTTCCCTTCATACTCTTGTGAAATCTCTTCCATAATAGGAGCTACCATCCTGCATGGTCCACACCATTCAGCCCAGAAATCAACAAGTACGGGTTTGTCGGATTTAATTACCATATCATCGAAGTTCACATCATTTACCTCTATAGCCATAACATTATATTTTGAAATAGTTTTAATAAATACAGGTTGCAAAGATAGCTAATTAACTTTAAATTCTATTCCCGGGTGGTCTTCAAGATAGCTGAGCAACTCGTTATTCAGCCTTATCCGGAAAGTTCTTGAAAACATAGGCAATGAAATTTTATCATCGGGATCAAGGAAGAGAAATTTAAGCTCTGTATCTCCCTTGTGTTCATTAATAAGGGATCTCAGATCTTTAATCATTTCATTATCTATATTTTCAGGGTCAATTTTCAGAGTGACTGATTTTATAAGTTCATCCTTGACGCTTGATAACAGATTAATCGTCTTTATCTTGAATTCAATCTCATCCTCTTTATACCTGCGTTTCTGGACTCTGCCTTTTACCAGGAGATAATAGCCTACAATAAAGAACTTACTGTTATCAATATAGTCTTTGTCAAATAACATAAACCGGAATGAATCGGAATAATCCTGCATTGTGAAGGAACCATAAGGTTTGCCGTTTTTCCCGATGCCTGTTTTGATATCTGTCACCATACCAGCCACAACTACATCTCTTTCGAGGTATTCTCGCAGATTTTGCAGATCTGCCAGGGTTGCTGTGGTAAAAGTATTAATCTCCAGTTTGAAATCATCGAGAGGATGGGAGGAGAGATAGATACCAATGACCTCTTTTTCCCTGTTGAGTTTTTCAAGCTTTGGCCAATCGGGGCAGGGGGAAGGTTCGGGTTTTATCATATCAAAGCCTCCGGTTTCACCAAACAGCGACTGTTGATTTGAGGTCTTAACAGTTTTGGAATTGTTACCATATCTTATAAGACTTTCTATATAGCTTGATCCTTTTGTATCGAGAGAAAAATACTGTGCCCTGATTATTTTCGTGAAACAATCAAATGCCCCTGCAACTGCCATAGCTTCAAGGTTTTTCTTGTTAAGGGAGTTTAGGTTTACCCTTTCAACCAGATCATATATATCCTTATAAAGGCCATTTTTTTCCCTTTCCTCAATAAGCTGCAATACTGCACTTTCGCCGACTCCCTTGATTGCTCCCAGCCCGAATCTTATATTTCCATCTTTATTTACTGTGAATTTCACATTACTTTCATTAACATCCGGCCCGAGCACCTCCATTCCCATTCTCCGGCACTCATCCATAAAAGTTGTGATCTTTTTAATATCACTGATGTTACGGCTGAGCACAGCAGCCATATATTCTGCCGGATGATTGGCTTTCAGATAACCTGTCTGGTATGCAATCAGAGCATAACAAGTTGAGTGTGACTTATTAAAAGCATATTGTGCAAAAGCTTCCCAGTCGGACCATATCTTGTTTACAATCTCCACATCATAGCCCTTCTTTGAACATCCCTCCAGAAACTTCAGTTTCATCTCATCCATTATGGAACGCTTCTTTTTTCCCATGGCTTTTCTAAGGGAATCGGCTTCACCTTTGGTAAATCCGGCCAGTTCCTGCGATAGCAACATCACCTGTTCCTGATAAACGGTTATTCCATAGGTATCGTCAAGATATTTTTCCATTACGGGAATAGGATAGTCGATCTTCTCTGTACCATGTTTCCTTCGGATGAATTTCGGAATGTATTCCATAGGTCCCGGACGGTAAAGAGCATTCATGGCGATTAAATCTTCAAGCCGGTTGGGTTCCAGATCTCTAAGGTATCTTTTCATCCCTGTCGACTCAAACTGGAATATCCCGGTCGTTTCACCGTTGCTGAAGAGTTCAAAAGTTTTTTTATCCTCAAGGGGTATGACATCAATATTAATCTCCTTACCCTTTGACTTTTTTATATTGTCTATTGCATCTTTAATAATTGAAAGAGTTTTTAAGCCAAGGAAATCCATTTTAAGAAGGCCCACCGATTCTACGTGACTTCCATCGTACTGAGTTGCATAAAGATCTGTATCTTTTGCAGTACAGAGCGGGATATAATTATCGAGCGAATCTTTCCCTATTATTATTCCGCAAGCATGAACACCGGTTTGCCTGACTGAGCCTTCGAGAACCTCGGCGTATTTCAGGGTTTGTGCAATAAGCTTATTTGAAGATTCTCTTTCACGGGCCAGTTCCGGCACCTCTGAGTATGCTGCTTTAAGAGTGATGCCGGGCCTTTCAGGTACAAGTTTGGCAAGTCTGTCTGCATCCTGCAAAGGCAATTTCTGCACACGTGCCACATCGCGAATTGCCATTTTTGCAGCCATCGACCCAAAAGTGATAATATGGGCAACCTTATCATGACCATATTTATTTACTACATATTTAAGTACGGCCTCACGTCCGTCTTCATCGAAATCAATATCAATATCTGGCATTGAGATACGGTCGAGATTCAGAAAGCGTTCAAAAAGAAGGCCGTATTTTATAGGATCTATATCTGTAATTCTGAGGCAATATGCAACGGCTGATCCTGCTGCCGAGCCTCTTCCCGGACCAACAGATACCCCCATTTCCCTGGCAGCACGAAGAAAATCCTGAACAATAAGGAAGTATCCGGGGAAACCCATTTTAGCAACCATTTCCAATTCAAAATCAAGACGGTCCGTCTGTTCCTTTGTCAGTATTCCCCATCTTTCTTCTGCCCCTTTGTATGTAAGGAATCTCAAATACTGGTCTTTATCGGTGTAGCCTTCAGGCAAGTCGAATTCCGGCATTATTGGTTCGTGATCGAGTTTGTACTTTTCGATCTTAGAAACCAGTCCGGCTACATTATCTATTGCTTCAGGAACATCGCTGAAGATAGTGCGCATTTCTTCTTCGCTCTTAACATATTCCTGTTTTGAATATCTCAATCTGTTCGGATCGTCAATATCTTTTGCAGTATTAATACATATCAGCCTGTCGTGGGCTTCGGCATCCTCTGCATTGATAAAATGGACATCATTTGTTGCAATAAGATTTACATTATACTTAACGGAAAGCTTTTTAAATGCTTCGATAACTTTCTGTTGAAGTGGAAAAGCAGATCTGTCAGCTTCCGGGTCGTACGTTTCGTGTCTCTGAATCTCGAGGTAAAAATCCTCACCAAATATGTCTAGATAACTCTTGAGTGAGGCTTCGGCGCCAGACATTGTTCCATTAAGGATTTCATCCTGAATCTCTCCGGCCAGACATGCAGAGGAAGCTATTAGCCCTTCCTTATATTTGATTAATAATTCTTTGTCGATACGTGGTTTATAGTAAAAACCTTTGATCCAGGCAATTGAAACAAGCTTGATAAGATTTTTGTATCCTGTAAGGTTTTTAGCAAGTAGAATAAGATGATCACCTGACCGGTCTTCTTTTCCACTTACATCTTCAATTGATCTTTTCGCGACATAAATCTCACATCCGATTATAGGTTTTATCCCTTTTTTTGTTGCGCTGTTGTGAAACTCCTTTACCCCGAACATATTTCCATGATCAGTTATGGCAATAGCTTCCATTCCCAGAGTTTTTACCCTGTCGATCAGTGAACCGATATTGGATGCTCCATCGAGAATAGAGTATTGGGTATGGACGTGTAGATGCGCAAAACCTGACATATGGAGAGCTTAAATATTCGATTATCTTAGTTCACAAAAATAGGTAAAATTGCATTAAGATCGGATGATCAGGATAGTCATTGTCAATAATTCAGCAGGATACTTTTTAACAATTATAAAGCCGGATCCCCTTTTATTTATTAATAATATTGGAACAGCAGTAATTAATCTAATTTGATGCTTTGGTTTTAAATTAAAAGAAAAAATCAATTTATTTGAATAAAAGTAATAGAAATTTAATTAAAAGATTATAAATTTGTTTTCTGATACTAACCTGCGTTTTGAACATTTTAAGGGATTTTTTAGATTCCACATGCTCTATTACTAAACCTAAAATAAATGCTATGAGAAAACTTCTGTTTTTATTATTTCTGTTCTGTGGTTTTTTGTTGCCGGCAACGGCTCAACAAAAATCGATTACAGGTACTGTTACAGGTGCGGAAGATAATCTTCCCATTATAGGAGCTACAGTACTGATCAAAGGAACCTCTACGGGAACACTTACCGATCTGAATGGAAAATATCAGATCACCGCTCCGCAGGGTGCGACAATTGAATTCCGGTTTGTGGGTAAGAAGAGTAAGGAGCTTGTTGTCGGAGCAGCCAATGTTTATGACATTGCGCTGGAATATGATCTTGTTGGAGTTAATGAAGTGGTTGTGGTTGGTTATGGTACACAGATTAAATCCAAAGTTACTGGTAGCATTTCGAAAGTAGAGGGTGATGTACTCAGAAACATACCTGTCCCTACAGTTGAACAGGCTCTGCAGGGAAAGACGGCAGGCGTGTTTATCGAATCTGTAAACGGAAAATCGACCGGCACTACAAATATGAGGATTCGCGGATCATCTTCTATATCAGCAACTAACCAGCCTCTTTTTGTTGTGGATGGTATTCCTCTGACCACAGAGGCATTAAACTTTTCTGGAGCTGTTATTAACCCGTTAACTTCAATTAACTTCAACGATGTTGAGTCTATTGATATCCTTAAAGATGCGGCTTCATCAGCAATTTATGGTTCAAGGGGAGCCAACGGAGTTGTAATTATTACAACCAAGAAAGGTATCAGCGGTGCTACAAAACTAAACTTTACAATTCAATCGGGTTTTAATGAGGCCTCACATAAGAGAGATTTTATGAATACCGATCAGTATATAAATTATTTCAGGGAATCAGCAGTAAACGGAGATATTCAGGAAGATATTGCCAATGGTGATCCTCTCGGGACAAGTACTTACTGGCAGAACCATGTTGAAACCAGGTTAAAAAGATATTCCGGATGGGCAGCAATTCTCGATGCTGATGGAAACTATACCGGGTCAAAAGTCAATACAAACTGGCAGGACCTTGCCTTTCAGAAGGGTAAAATATTCTCGGCTGACATGTCAGCCCAGGGAGGCAATGATAAATTGAAATACTTCACCAGTCTTTCCTATAATAACAGCCAGGGTATTCTTGTTTCGAATGGTATTGAAAAGATTTCAGCAAGGCTGAATATCGATAATAAAGTGAATAAATACATTGATCTTGGTTTTTCTTTAAGCTTAAACCGTACTAAGATTGACCAGGTCTCTGCTGACAATGCTTTTTCAACCCCAATGCAACTGGTGGCTTTATCACCTATTACACCTCCACGCGATCTGAATGGGTTATTGTACAGTACACCGACAACAACCTACTACAACCCGCTTATGGATGTTGAATATGCTACCAGGGATATTCTGGAATACAGGTCTATAGCAAATGGATATCTGACTTTTATTTTATTGGATGGGCTTAAATGGAGAAATGAATTTGGTTTTGATCTTTATAACCTCAAAGAGAATGCCAGATACGGAAAACTTACAGATACCGGCACAGGTGTAAATGGTTATGGTTTTGCAAACTATGGTCAGAATCAGAATGTTACAACAAAATCATATTTTGATTTTCTGAAGAATATCGGTGATTTCGGTTTAAGTGCAGTACTGGGGACAGAATTTCAATATACTGTAGTTGATAATGCCCGTGCAGAAGGTGAGCAGTTTCCTCTTGATGAACTGAAAACTCTTGCGAGTGCAGGTTTAATAACTGCAGCAACATCAACACTTACAAAATATAGTTTTCTATCCTATTTCTCAAGAATTAACTTTGACTACAAAGCAAAATACCTTCTTACACTTTCAGGACGTATTGATGGTTCTTCCAGATTTGGGAAAGATAACAGGTACGGTTTTTTCCCGGCTGCTTCACTCGGATGGGTATTGACCAAAGAAAACTTTTTATCAAACAGCGCAATCTTAAGCTTTCTTAAACTCAGAACAAGTTACGGGCTGACAGGTAATGCAGGCATTGGTAATTTTGGTCAGCTGGGGCTTTATGGCGTTGGGAATTATAACAGTCAGTCTGGTCTTACCCCTACACAGATTCCTAACCCTCATCTTGGATGGGAATCAACGAGACAACTTGATTTTGGTATCGATTATGGATTCTTTAAAAATCGCATATCTGGTGAGATTGATTATTATCAGAAAAAAACCAGGGATCTTTTGCTCAATGTTCCTATTCCGGCAACTTCGGGTTATTCAACACAGTTAAAAAACATAGGATCAGTTCAAAACAAAGGATTTGAGTTTGTACTGAACACTAATAATATTACAGGCACCTTCACCTGGAGTACTAATTTCAACTTTTCAGATAATAAAAACGAGGTAATGAATCTTGGTGGTCAGACAATAATAGATCAGGGAAGCGCTCGTTATATGAATGTTGTTATGGTAGGCCAGCCTATTGGTGTTTTCTATGGAGCAGAGTACGCAGGTGTTGATCCTGCAAATGGCGATGCTCTATGGTATGTAAATACCAAGGATGCAAATGGTAAAATAACGGACCATACCACAAAAACAAATAATTTCAACGATGCAAATTTTGTAGTACTTGGATCTCCTACTCCGAACTTAATCGGAGCAATTACAAATACTTTCGGATTTAAAGGGTTTGAACTGGCCTTTACATTTCAGGGGGTTACTGGAAACAAAATTCATCTTATCGGCGATCAGTGGATGGGTGCAAATGGTGTATGGTACGATAACCAGTTAACATCACAGCTTGCCAGCTGGAAGAAACCCGGGGATATAACAGATGTACCTCAGGCCAGACTGGGTTGGGATAATGGCGATCAGAGCCGGAACAGCAGGTACCTGTCTGATGGTTCTTATGTGAAACTCCGCAGCTTTATGATCAGTTATGAATTGCCAAAAAGGATAATCAGCAAAGCTGGTCTTGACAGAATGAGATTGTATATTCAGGCTCAGAACCTTATTACTTTCACAAAGTACAAGGGATGGGACCCGGAAGTATCAACTGATTTTCTGAATGATAATATTACCCAGGGGTGTGATTTTTATTCAGCTCCACAGCCAAGGTCAATTGTCTTCGGTATTACTATAGGTTTATAATAATATAAAAAATCAGAAACGATGAATAAATTAATTTCAATAATATCAACAATTGTCCTCTGTGGTTTAATAACAGGATGCGACAAATATCTCGATCTTGAGCCTTCACAGAACATTAGTGAAAATATCGCTCTTATTTCGGATGAAAATGTTAAACATGTTCTCACAGGCGCTTATTCTGAGTTTGAATTACCCGGAATCTATGGAGGTAATATACTTCGAAACGCAGAATTGCTCGGCGGTAATGGCGAAATCCAGTGGGTAGGTACATATATCGACCCTCGTCAGATATTTAACAAGACTATGATTGCCACAAATTCTGAAGTTGATGTGCAGTGGGAAGATAGTTATAAGGTAATAAATTCCGCCAATAACATACTGAGCGCCCTTGCCGTTGTGAAAGATGCTGACCGTGACAGGGTGCAGGGTGAAGCACTTTTCCTTCGTGGACTGATGTATTTCGACCTTGTACGCTTTTATGCCGATCAGTACCAGTTTGGAACCGCAAATACACAGCTTGGAGTTCCGTTGGTGCTTACTCCGACCCAGGGGATAACAACTAGTAGTTTTGTTACACGTAACACTGTGGATGAAGTTTATACACAGGTGATTGCTGATCTTACTCTCGCTGCTTCAAAATTACCTGCAGACAATGATGTTTATGCTTCAAGCGGTGCCGCAAATGCGTTACTCGCAAGAGTATATCTTCAGAAAGGGGATTATCCGAATTCAAGAGACGCTGCCAATACTGTTATAGGTTCAGGAGCATATACTCTCATGCCAGCATATGCAGATGTATTTAATAATGATAACAATACCACGGAAGATATCTTTGCCACACAGATTACTCCCCAGGACAGGTTCAGCTCGATGACAGAATTCTTTTCAATTCCGGAGTATGGCGGAAGAGATGGCGACATAGACATACTTGATGCCCACCTGAATCTTTACCCTGACGGGGACCAGAGAAAAGCTCTCTTTTTTATAGGTAATGGTGCAGAAAGATGTGGCAAGTGGAACAATCAGTTTGGAGTAATAAATCTTATCCGTCTGGCTGAAATGTACCTCATAAGGGCAGAATGCAATGAAAGGCTCTCCACAAATATCGGCGATACCCCTCTTGCTGACTATAATGTAATTCATACAAGAGCCGGCCTGGATCCGGCTGCTTCCGTAACTCTTAATGATATTCTGTATGAAAGAAGATTAGAGCTTGCTTTTGAAGGATTTAAAATTCATGATGTCAGAAGATTGCATCAGAATGTAGCTTCATATTTGTACAACGATCCTAAATTGCTCTTCCCGATTCCGGATAGAGAAATTCAGGCAAATCCCAATCTTAAGCCTCAGCAGAATCCAGGATATTAATGTAAAACTCAATGAATGATTTGACGGCAGCAATCTTTGCTGCCGTTTTTTTAGTTTCTCTACATTCTCCGGCTGGGGCTGTAGAAATAGTAGTTTTTTTGATTTTTCCCCTTTGTGTTCCTTTGTGATGTACTTTGTGATCCCCTGCCTGCCGGGAGGCAGGTTTGTGGCTTAAGGATTTAATTTTTACCACAAAGGTACACTAAGGTCTTCACGAAGGACTTTTTAAACAACCCCAGGATAATGGGAATATATTTAACATAGGGTAAGGTGGGATCAAGAGTCAGAAGAGATTAATATTGAAATTTTCAAGGAGAGACTTGAATTATTAACGAATAGCCATACTCATATTAATAAATATTATATCTTTGCAGCCACAATTTTTAAAACAGGTTAAATAAAAAAGCGTAAGAATTAATGGCAGTTAAAATCAGATTAGCTAGAAAAGGCCGTAAAAAACTGGCCTTCTACCACATTGTGGTTGCAGATAGCAGATCGCCACGGGATGGCAGATATATTGAAAAGATAGGATCTTATAATCCTATAACTAACCCGGCAACAATCGAACTCGATTTCGATAAAGCGCTAGGTTGGCTGCAAAATGGCGCATTACCTACAGATACATGTAGAGCTATCCTGTCTTATAAAGGTGTTCTAATGAAAAAACATCTTCTTGAAGGTGTTAAAAAAGGGGCTTTTGATGAAGCTGAAGCTACTAAGAGATTCGAAGAATGGATTAAGCAGAATGAAGCTAAGATAGAAGCTAAAAAATCGAGTCTTGAAAAATCTCAGGATGATGAGTTAGGAAAAAGGCTTGGAGTTGAAAAACGGGTGAACGAAGCAAGAGCAGCAAAACTTGCAAAGAAAAATGCGGATCTTGCAGCTAAAGCAGCAGCAGGAGACAAAGCTTTAGTCGAAGCTATTGCCGAAGAGGCAGCACCTGCAGATGAAACAACCCAGTCTCCTGCAGCAGAGGAAACTGCACAAGAGACAGTTGCAGAAGATATACCTCAGGAATAGCTGAGTAGTCATAAGGATCAGCGATCCAATGGCTTACAAGTGCAACATATTACTGGGCAGAATCACAAAAACCAGCGGCTATGAGGGAGCCGTTGCAGTCAGATTAGAGAAAATCTTTACTGAAAATATTCCCCTAATGGAATCGGTCTTTCTGGAAATTGAAGGAAGACCGGTTCCATTTTTTATTGCAGAGCTGGAATATTCAGGGGCCGATATTTTAAAACTCAGTTTTGAAGGATATGATTCCAATGAAAAAATAAGCGAATTCAATGGGTGCAGGATATTTTTAACATCCGGTATATCTGACGATAATCTGAAAGAGGAAAATCAAAGCCTTATAGGATATAAGGTATTTGTATCCGAAGATAAAGTGCTGGGATCAATTTCAGAAGTATTATCAAATAATGGACAATGGCTCATTAATGTAAAATCAATAAATAAGAAAGATATACTGATTCCTTTTCATGAAGACTTTATTGTCAGAATGGATAAAAGGAAGAAAGTCATCTTTATGAATATCCCTGAAGGACTTACAGACATTAACTGAAATATTTATTTCAATTGATGCAGCTTTTTATAAAAAAGCAGGTCTTTTCAAAGTTAAATGTTAATATTTATTAAACCGCAACATTATGAAAAGGGGAATTATCTTATCCGTATTTATTTTAGCAATAGCGTTATCGTCAGGTTTTGCCATGGGGCAGTCAGTAGTTAAAGAAACCAAAGATGCTAAAGACTTCACGAAAGTCAGTTTTGGCGTGGCTGGTAATCTTTACATAAATTTTGGTCCTGAATTTAAAGTTGTTCTTGAAGGAGACAAAAGAGATCTGGAGGACATAATTACCGAAGTATCCGGCGACAGGCTTGTAATTAAAAAAGAGAACTGGAAATTCAATATGAATGAAAAAATTACAGCTTATATAACAATGCCTGAGTTAAAAGGATTAGGTGTCTCGGGTTCCGGGAAAGCTGAAATAAAAGATGCAGTTAAGGTTGAAGATCTTGATCTGAGTGTAAGCGGGAGCGGCAAAATATATTCCGGTGATATTACTGTGTCAAAGCTTGGATGCAGCATATCAGGTTCAGGAGATATAGTCCTTGGAGGGAACGGGAATGCAACCAGAGCCAATATTTCAATCAGCGGATCGGGGAATTATGAAGGAGGCTCATATAAGATAGGGACAGCTGAAATACATATTTCCGGAAGCGGGAATTGCACCTGTAATGTTACAGAGTCTCTCAGGGCTGGTGTTTCCGGTAGCGGAAATGTTACTTATGAAGGCAACCCGAAGGTTGATGCACATGTGTCGGGATCGGGGAAAGTCAGATCGAGATAATTTATTTTCTGATAATCTTTATTGTACCGTCAATATTTACTTGAATGACCGGGGATACAAAGTTTTTGCTCCGGTCATCCTGACGGTAATTTACAACAAAATCAACTTTATCAATCAGGGTTTTCTCAATTTCATTGAAATTAGCGGGAGTGGGATTTCCGCTAAGATTAGCCGAGGTTGAAACTATAGGTTTGCGAAACCGGCTGATTAATTCATTGCAGAATTCATCATGGCAAATTCTGATAGCTATTGAACTGTTTTTGGCGCAAACCCCTTGCACGAGATGCTTACCTTTCGGGTAGATAATTGTAAGCGGACTATCAGAAACCCCTGCAAGTTCGAATACAATCTCGGGGCAATCTTGCACATATCGTTCAACCATTGATAAACCGTCAACAAGAATAATAAGACTTTTATTCTCATCTCTGGATTTTATCCTGAAGATTTTATTTACAGCGGCTTCATTGGTGGGATCACAACCAAGTCCCCAAATGGTATCTGTGGGATAAAGAATAATGCCGCCTTGTCTAAGGGTTTTTAACGACTCCTTTATATCTTCTTCGAAAGTCATTCAAACGAAGTTATAGCCTTATGCCATTTTTGTTCAGAAGTCTTAACTTCTTGTATTTATTAAAAGTGGATTTTGCATACATGGAACATATCAGGTATCCGTTACGTCCATCAAGAAAACCTCTGTTTATTATATATGATCTGAAAAATCCCCAGAAATAATGAATATATGGCGTAAATAGATTTGCTTTTCTTCCAGCCTTATGAAACTCTTCGGCCCCGATAATTGAGTATTTATTCATCTTATCAATATGATCCTGATAAGATGAAAAAGGCCAGTGAAGCAAATCGCCTTCCAGCTTACCTATTGTGGCTCCGTTTGACATTAAGAATTTCTCATGAAGGTTTAGTTCTCCCCACTTACCATGGTCGGCATAGAAAAGCCTTAGTTGTCTGTCAGGGTACCATTCAGAATGATGGATCCATGTACCGCAATAGTTACTTCGTCTGTTAAATTGGTAACCATCATAGTCCCATTTATCTTTGATAGCTTTTATGGATTCACGTAGTTTATCACTTAAAGCTTCATCGGCATCCAGCGAAAGAATATTTTTGTGAGTGGCAAGTTTTAGTGCATAATTCTTTTGATCGCGGAACCCTTCAAATTCATGTTTTACAAATCTTACACTATATTTTTTACATATTTGTTCAGTAGCATCTGTAGAAAATGAATCAACGACAACTATCTCATCTGCAATCCCTTCCAATGATGCAAGACATTTATCAATGAACAGTTCTTCGTTAAAAGTTATTATTACGGCAGATATTTTAGGCATACATTGGCATTGGTTAGGAATGTGCTCAAATTTAACACAAAATCAATAATTAACAATTAATAAATCCAGGTATTTTTTCGTATGGATCGATTAGTTTTACTTCTTGAAAGGTCAATACCCGTATAGGTATCGCAAATATCATGCCGGGATGTCATAGTCTCTAAGTGCTTCATTCAGAGATGTTTTCTTATCTGTAGATTCTTTACGGGTACCAATAATAAGGGCACAAGGCACACTGAAATCACCGGCAGGAAATTTCTTCAGATATGATCCGGGGATTACGACAGAACGCGATGGAACATATCCTTTATATTCCGTTTTTGTTTCAGAAGTAACATCAATAATTTTGGTGCTGTTTGTAATTACAACATTCGCTCCCAGTACCGCTTCTTTTCCTACATGTGCTCCTTCTACAATTATACATCTCGATCCGATAAAACAATTATCCTCGATTATAACCGGAGCAGCCTGAATAGGTTCAAGAACTCCTCCGATGCCTACTCCTCCGCTTAGGTGTACATACTTTCCGATCTGTGCGCACGACCCTACGGTAGCCCAGGTATCCACCATCGTGCCTTCTTCAACATATGCTCCTATATTTACATAAGATGGCATCATAATAACTCCAGGAGCCAGATATGAGCCATATCTGGCTATAGCATGTGGGACTACCCTGATCCCTAATGACTTATAGTTTTTTTTCAAAGGGATCTTATCATGAAATTCGAAGGGTCCGATCTCGATAGTTTCCATCTTTCTGATTGGGAAATAGAGTATTACAGCTTTTTTTATCCACTCATTTACTATCCAGCCGTTTTCCCCGGGTTCTGCAACCCTGACTAGACCTTTATCGAGCAGATCAATTACTTTGTTAATTTCAGACTGTACCACAGGGTCGGAGAGTAATGATCTGTCATCCCAGGCCTTCTCTATGAGGTTGATATTTACTGAATCCATGAAATTGATTTTTAGCAAAAATAGTAAAACTATTAGGTAGATCTATAAAAAAAAGAGCAAGTAATTTTAATCTTCGATCAATAAATATACAGAACTGATCAATGGATAAAAACCATGAATTAATAAATTTATTAAAGTAAACCACTTTTTAAAAATGTTTAATAACTGAAATGAATCTGGCTAAGATGATAAGTTTGATAAATTAATCAGAGGATAACCTTAATGGTAATGGAATAATGATCTGGTTTGGAATATGTAATCGAATGTATATTAATGCTATACAAATTTAACATTTTTTAATAGTAGGACTTGCATTTGTTTCGGTTTTATATTTGGAAGTAACTAAATGTATTATATATTTGTACCTTCCGTACTTTTATTTTTTTCCTCATTTTTGTAATCTTTATTGACACGATTTGATTTGTACTAATAATAAACCTATGAGTAAATTTATTTATTTAACAGCAACCCCTGAAGCACTGATTGCTTCAATGCTGCCACCGGCAGAATTTGGTGCATACCTGTCAACCGGCACAAAAAAAAGGAATAAAGGCCAGGCAATATTCTTTGAGGTTGATCTTGGAAAAATTGAGAAATTGATAGATATGGAGAATCTTAACAAAAGATGTGTCGCCAAAGCTGATGGCAGACCCAAAAGCTCTGTTTATCTGTCAGTTTACAAAACGCTGGAAATGATACCATTATCGGCACTCAAGAATTTATATCTTACTACTGATAACGGTCATACGCTGGAATTAAAAAAGGTAACCTATGATACCTCAAGGGAGGTATTGAGCAAGCTGCATCTCTTTCAGGAATTATGCCCTGTTACTCCATTGGTTGCCAGTGAACTAGCCCCTTCTGCTTTTCTTAAAAGGCTTACTGACGGGTCAACTCCGATAGTCCTTCCAAAATTGTTTTTTGTTGATCTGAAATTAGGAGAATTAGCAACTAATCCCCTTGGCGGTTCTGTTGAACATTTGCCTTATTCAAACATCGGACACCTCAGAGACTGCCTTGAAATATTAAAAGGTGAATATGAAAAACACATGAAAACAGTTCAGCGGCTTTACTCGGGTTCTCTTCTTTACAGAACAATTGAGTCGGGATTCTATGTTGGTTCGAAAGATGAGATCCTATTTTACCCGTATCCAACCCTTTCTGAACTGGAAAACATTAATTATGAATTTTTTAGATCTATATAGTATTAATCTTTTTAATTGAATATTTATTATGGTTAGTTTACCGGGGGCAACCCCTTTTGAAGTAGTAGCAATCTGGACTGTTTTGGTTATTGCATTTTTCGGATTGGCTTATGCACTGTTTCTGCGCAGACAGGTTCTTGCCTGCGATAAAGGAACAGAAAAAATGCAGGATGTTTGGGATGGTATTCGTTTAGGTGCAAATGCTTATCTGAAGAGGCAGTTAAAAACTATTGTACCTCTAATTTTTGTCTTTACTGTTATTCTTTTTCTTTCTGTGTACGTAGTTCCTCCCACTGAAGAGTCGAAGCTGCGTTTTGTAGGTTATTCTGATGAATCTCTAAAATTGGTCATAGGTTTTGGACGGGCAATAGCATTCATTATGGGTTCCCTGTTTTCTCTGATGGTCGGTCAGTTTGGTATGAGAATGGCTGTCCAGGCAAATGTCCGCGTAGCTTCAGCTTCCAGAAGAAGTTTTGCTGAGGCTCTGAAAATCGCTTACCGTGCCGGTACGGTTACCGGTATGCTTACAGATGGTTTAGGGTTACTCGGTGGAACATTGATATTTATTATATTCGGCGTTGCATCACCTGATACACTTCTCGGATTCGGTTTTGGTGGTACCTTGCTTGCACTCTTTATGAGAGTCGGTGGCGGTATCTACACAAAAGCTGCGGATGTTGGAGCTGACCTGGTTGGAAAAGTTGAAGCCGGTCTGCCTGAAGATGATGAACGTAATGCTGCTGTAATTGCTGACCTTGTTGGAGATAATGTTGGCGACTGTGCAGGTATGGCTGCTGATATTTTTGAATCATATGAAGTCACAATTGTTTCAACATTGATCCTTGGTGTGGTTCTGTTTACCCAAACACACCAGCTTTCGTGGATCATATTTCCTCTTCTCGTCAGAGGTATCGGAGTTCTGTCTTCAATAATCGGCACTTATCTAGTAAAAGGAAGTAAAGATGATAAAAGCAATAACGCTCTTAAATCAATCAATAAAGGATTCTATTCCTCAGCTGCAATAAGCATTACAGCATTTGGAATTCTCTCTTTTTTCTATCTGCATGACTGGAGATCATTTCTTTCTGTAGTTGTAGGAATTATTCTTGCTATTGTACTCGATGAAATAACCAAACACTTTACCGATGGTCATTATCACCCCGTTAAAGATATAGCTAAGAACTCAAAAACAGGGTCAGCTACACTTATCCTTAAAGGAATGAGCTATGGCTTTGAGATTGCTGTATGGCAGACAATTGTGATTGCTGTTACAATTTTTGCATCGATAATGATCTATCATGGACAACCTATTGTATATGTCCTATATGGAGTTGCTATGACTGGTATAGGGATGCTAACTCTGACAGGAAATAACGTAGCTATGGATGCTTTCGGACCTATCGCTGACAATGCAAACGGTATTGGTGAGCTTTCACATCTCGACAAAGATGCACGTAAAATAATGGATTCTCTCGATGCAACCGGAAATACTACCAAAGCTATTACAAAAGGAGTTGCTATTGGATCAGCTGTAATTGCAGCAGTGGCATTATTTGGTTCATTCATTACCGATGTCAGTAAAGTTCAGGTTCAGATGGGATTTGATAAAGCATCCCAGCTGATAGAAACCGGAATTCGTATTTCAGTTCCAATGGTATTCATTGGTTTACTTATTGGGGGGACTATTCCATTCCTGTTCTCATCTCTTACAATCAATGCTGTAACACGTGCTGCAGCTCAGATAGTTGAAGAGGTCCGCCGTCAGTTCAGAATACCTGGTATTATTGAACGCACTGTTAAACCTGATTATCAGAGAGCAGTGGATATCTGTACCGTTTCAGCCCAAAAAGAACTTATTCCATTGGCTTTGATCTCGGTTCTGTCACCAATACTAATTGGCTCTCTGCTTGGTGTTGAAGCGTTAGGAGGTTTTCTTGCAGGAGTTATCCTCTCCGGACAACTTCTTGCAGTCTTTATGGCCGGGGCAGGTGGTGCCTGGGATAATGCAAAAAAAACTATCGAAGACGGACTTTATGGTGGAAAGGGATCTGAAGCTCATCATGCAGCTGTTGTAGGAGATACCGTAGGTGATCCTCTTAAAGATACGGCAGGACCTGCACTTAACCCGATGATTAAGGTTATAAACCTGGTTTCACTTCTTGCCGCTCCTGTAATCATTGCATACCAGAAACCCGGACATGAATCGGCCGGTATGTTTATCACTGGTGTAATCTGCCTTGCAATTATTATTGGGGCGATTACATTCTCAAAGAGAGGTGGATTTAAGAAAGAAGTATTCGAAGCATAGATTTTCAATTTAAAACGGAAGGATTAAACCTTTAATGTTTTTGATGTAGAGACAGGCCTCGGACCTGTCTCTACTATTTTAAAAACCAGTGTCTCTATTAAGACCCAGGGGTTTTATTGGTGGCCATCACCATTTTTACTTTTAATCGGGTGCCAATCTCAAGAAGGTCAGCAAGATCCTGAACCGTAAGTGTATATTCCATCCTGAGAATAATAGTTGGTTCCTGAAGAGTACTGATCCTGGCCTTCAGAAGGGGTTCAATATCGTCAAAGTTAATCTGATGACTGTCGATATAGTATTTTTTATCCTTGGTAACAGATATGGATATCTGTTGTTTGCTCAGATTCTGGGCTGACTTTGAGTTAGGCAATAATAGCTTAATTACATTTGGATTAGCCAGTGAGGAAACAATAAGAAAAAATAAAAGCAGGAAAAACATAATATCATTCAGAGATGAAGTGCTGACCTCCGGCTTAAAATGTTTTTTTCTCTTAATAATCATTTTATAATGCTTTTACAACCTCATTTACCTGTCTTTGCATGTTTACTGAATAACGGTCAATCATCATTTGTAAATAATGATAACAGCTGTAAGCTATAACTCCTACAATTAATCCTGTTCCGCTGCAGATCATCTTCTGATACAAACCGCCGGCAATGATTCCAATACTTATATTATCAGCCAATGAAATGTTATAAAAGATTTTTATTACTCCGGCTATGGTACCGATAAAACCTAGCATCGGGGCTATTCCTGCAATAATACCAAGATACCCAGTGTTCTTTTCCATCTCGGATATCTCGAGGTTGGCTGTTGCTTCCATAGAATTTTCAATATCCTTAGTAGTCTTTCCGGTCTGACTGAGGCCGCTCTCAAGAATTCTTCCGAGAGAAGTGTCGTTATTCCTTGTGTAAACCATAGCTTCTTCGGGTCTTTTGTTCCTGATCTCCGCTATGATATTATATATAAGATTCTCATCGACTACAGAAGTTTTTCTGATATAAAGAAATCTCTCAATAAAAAGATATATGGTAAATATCGAAAGAAGAATGATAGGGATCATTATAAATCCTCCCTTCATCAGTAGTTCAGCCACATTATTAACTGCATTCGTATCTTTTAAATGTGGTTGATCAATTGCAAGTACAATGTAAGTATAGAGCATTTTAATCCTTTTATTTGGCCTGGTAAGTTATTATTAGCTGATAACCCTTAAGAACAACAATTTATTGCAAACAAATGTACGAACTCTTTAGGAAAAACCTGTGGTAACAATTAAATTTGGAGTTTATACGGGATAATTGTAAATTCCGAATGTTGATTTAACAGGTAAATTTAGGTAAAGTGATAATTTTTCTATAAAGATTTCGTTTGGAATTATATATTAATAATACTAACCAACATGACTGCAGTTCTTTTACATATTGCTCAGAATTTTGATACTCTCAATAAAACTGTTGCATCTTCTCTAGCACTTCCGGTACAACATGCACCTGAAGCAACGAAAATGATAGATATTATTATGAAAGGTGGTATTATTATGATACCAATTGGCTTGCTTTCTATTATAGCAGTTTATGTTTTTATAGAGCGTTATTTAACTATCAGACGACATCTCAGCTCAGATGTAGACTTTATGAACAGTATACATGAATATATTCTTAATGGCAGAACAGATTCAGCTCTGACATTATGCAGGAATACTGCAAAACCAATCGCCAGAATGATCGAAAAAGGTATTTCCCGCCTGGGCAAACCTATCAAAGAAATTGAAGAATCAATAGAAATAGCGGGCAAATTTGAAGTCTATGACCTTGAAAAAAATGTACAGATCCTTGCCGTAATAGCCGGTATAGCCCCAATGTTCGGTTTTCTTGGAACCATAATCGGTGTAATTAAAATATTTTTCAATATCTCTATGACAAGCGATGTAAGCATAGGAACTGTTTCTGCCGGACTTTATGTCAAAATGGTTTCCAGTGCAGCTGGACTAATTGTAGGAATAGCTGCCTATATCGGGTACCACTGGCTCAATATTATTTTAAATAAAGCTATTCATCAGCTTGAATGGAATGCAATGAATTTCATTGACTTGTTAAAAAGCCCGTCAAAATGATAGACCTTCGTAAGAAAAAAGATTTTACAGCTGAAGTATTCACTTCTTCCATGAACGATATCATGTTCTTTCTTATGCTATTCTTTATCATTACATCCACCCTGCTCAATCCGAGTATGATAAAAGTTTCATTGCCCAATTCGCGCAGCAGCCAGACACTTCAGAAAAAGGAGATTAACCTTACAATGACCAAAGAGAAAAATTATTTTGTTAATAACACCAAGGTTACATTTGATGCGCTGGAATCTCAATTGAAAAAAGAACTGACTCATTCTCCCGATGCTTTCATAATGTTACGTTTTGATAATACACTTCCAATCCAGGATTTAGTGAACGTTCTTTCCTTGGGAAACAAGCTGAATTCAAAAATGATTATCGCCACTGCTAAGAATAAGTAGGACGGATATTATGAAATAGGGAACTATTGAAATCTCGAAGGAATCATAAGTAAAATAAAGAGATCCGTTATCAGATCAAGGTAGATAAGTGCTGTTTTGAGGGATCCAAAAAATAGTTGTTATTTTAAGGTCGTAAAAATTTCAATTATATGAAAAACAGCATCTTACAACCCATGTATTATGTTTTTAAAAGGGCATTTCTGCTGATTTTTTTACTTTTTCTACCCCTGGTGGTGTCTGCCTCGTCTGTTAAAGTCCCCTCTATCGGTCCGGTAAGGGTTGAATTCATAATATTCGGTTTGATCCTGGTAGGAGTGGCACTTCTTCATAAACAAACTTTCTGGGTTGCAGTTACAGGATTGACAGTCTTGCTGATCTTCAAATTTATTTTTGATCCCGGATTTAATTTCATGCAGCATGTCTTTGGCCAAAACAGCATGGCTGAACAGATAATGAATAAAAGCTTACGTCAGGGGGAATGGGGTATCATTCTGAACCTTATGGGATTATTGCTTGGATTTGCGATTCTTGCAAAGATATTTGAAGAATCAGGGTTACCCGAAATTTTGCCCAGATTTCTGCCTGACGACTGGAGAGGCCCGTTTCTCTTATTGGTGTTTGTGTGCGTTATTTCTTCCTTCCTCGATAATATTGCAGCTGCTCTGATCGGTGGAGCGATTGCAATAGTGGTTTTTAAAAACAGAGTGCATATTGGATACATCGCTGCAATTGTTGCAGCCAGTAATGCCGGAGGAAGCGGCAGTGTTGTTGGTGATACAACCACAACGATGATGTGGATTGACGGAGTTAGTCCATTTAATGTCCTTCATGGGTTCATTGCAGCACTGACAGCTCTTCTCTTTTTTGCCTGGTTCGCTTCGCACCAGCAGGATAAATATCAGAGAATACAAAAAGATGCCACTCCAAATGTAAAGGTCGACTGGATGAAGCTGTTGATCGTATTACTTATGCTGATAGGTGCAATTATCTCCAATTTTCTTTATGATATGCCTGCGCTTGGTGTTTGGATTGCTATATTGATAGGAGCTCTCCTCAGACCTGTGCCATGGAAAGAGGTGCCCGTGGCAATCAAAGGAACTATTTTTCTACTCAGTCTTGTTTTCTGTGCATCCCTTATGCCTGTTGAGGATCTTCCAAACGCTTCGTGGGTGACAGCACTTATACTTGGCTTTGTATCAGCTGTTTTTGATAATATACCGTTAACAAAATTATGTCTTGAGCAGGGGCACTATGATTGGGGGATGCTTGCCTATACTGTGGGCTTTGGAGGATCGATGATCTGGTTTGGTTCATCTGCCGGCGTCGCAATTACAAATAAGTTCCCTGAGGCACGCCATGTAGGCCGCTGGGTAAAGTATGGATGGCATGTCGCGGTGGCTTATATAATTGGGTTTACGATCTTATATTTTACAATGGGATGGAAACCTGCCGATAACAGGGAACATAAGATCGTTAATTGTCCGGTACCGGGTTGCCCGATGGCGAACAAACATGAAGTCCCAAAGAGTGTCAACTATTGAGAGGGCATCAGCACATCTTTCTTTTCCTGGTAAAGTCTCATGCCTTCCATTATAATCTCATATGCTTTTTCCCTGTTCAGGAATTGTTCAACGATTACATTTTTATGTTCGAGCATTTTATAGTCTTCAAAGAACTTCTTAAGTTCAACAAGCGTATGAGGAGGAAGCTCTGAAAGGTCATTCAAATAATTAACTGACATATCATTTCCGGCAACAGCTATTATTTTGTCATCGCGCTCTTCACCATCTACCATCTCCATTGCTCCTATCACCTTAGCCTCTACAATGCACAACGGATAAACATCGATTGAGCATATTACAAGTATATCAAGAGGATCGTGATCATCACAGTATGTCTGGGGGATGAATCCATAGTTAGCGGGATAATGGACTGATGAAAACAACACTCTGTCGAGCCGCAGCAGACCGGTATCTTTATCCAGCTCATACTTACCTTTGGATCCTTTTGGAATTTCAATTATGCTTTTCACATATACAGGAGCGTTTTTTCCTGTTTCCACACAATGCCATGGATGGGAGCAAGGTTTCATTTTCTGATTTATTTGTTAATAGTTCAAATTTAATACTAAAACGTTTGGAATCAGTCAAGGGTTTTAAATTACTCGAAAAACCTTGAAAATCAAATTATTTTTATTAATATCAACCTCTCAACCGGGTTGGTTATGTTCTTTTAAAATTTGTTTCTTTCAGAATTACAGAAATCATTACTGAGATATTATTTGTATCGATAATTGTTGAACATTTAAAAACTTTGATTATGGTTAGTAGTTTATTCTGGATTGTGCCGATTTCAGCACTCATGGCACTATTGTTTGCCTGGATCTTTTACAAAGGTATGAAGGTTCAGGAAGAAGGAACAGTTAAGATGCAAGAGATTGCTGAATACGTAAGAGAAGGTGCAATGGCCTACCTTAAAAGCCAGTACACAGTTGTCGGCAAGATATTTATAATTCTTGTTGTCCTATTAACTATACTGGCATATATTGGTGTTCAAAACCCATTTGTACCGGTAGCTTTCCTGACAGGAGGTTTCTTTTCAGGTCTTTGCGGTTATCTTGGAATGAAAACTGCAACATTTGCTTCCAACAGGACAGCCTGGGCAGCTTCAAAATCACTCAACAAGGGATTACAGGTAGCTCTGCGCAGCGGAGCAGTTATGGGCCTTGTTGTTGTTGGATTCGCTCTGCTCGACATTGCCGCATGGTTCATTTTCCTCACTAAAGTAGTGTTCACTCCTGAACATATGGCAACGGGCTTGAATTTTTTGGGCCTTGACTTTGTTACAAAAGGGATAGATGAACACCAGAAATTTGTTGAGATTACAGCAACGATGATCACTTTTGGTATGGGTGCCTCGACACAGGCTCTATTTGCACGTGTTGGAGGCGGTATTTTTACAAAAGCAGCTGATGTGGGAGCTGACCTTGTAGGGAAAGTGGAAGCAGGAATTCCTGAAGATGATCCACGTAACCCTGCTACCATTGCAGATAATGTTGGGGACAATGTAGGTGATGTAGCCGGAATGGGTGCTGACCTTTATGAATCTTATGCAGGCTCAATCCTTTCAACTGCTGCACTGGGCGCTGCCCTTCCTGCATTAGTGGGTCAGGGTGATTATCAGATAAAAGCTATCATAGCTCCTATGCTGGTTTCAGCTATCGGGATTTTATTATCAATTGCAGGCATTTATATGGTCAGAACAAAAGAGTCGGCTTCTCCGAAGATTCTTCTCAGGGCTCTTTTACTGGGTACGGGAGGAAGTTCGTCTCTTATCCTGGTGGTATTGGCTGTAATGGCCTACGCTAATTGGATCACCTGGGGTGTTTTTGGTGCCGCAGTATCAGGTCTTCTTGCAGGTGTTATTATAGGTCAGGCAACAGAATATTATACTTCTGATGGCTATAAACCTACACAGGGAATAGCAAAACAGTCTCAGACGGGACCAGCTACAGTAATTATTGAGGGTATGGCGGTGGGTATGTTCTCAACATGGTTACCTGTTTTGACAATTGTTGGAGGTATTATTGCTGCATATTCATTTGCAGGAGGATTCCACAACTTTGCAATGGGGGTATATGGTATCGGTTTCGCATCTGTTGGTATGCTCTCAACACTTGGAATAACTCTGGCAACTGATGCCTTCGGGCCGATTGCAGATAATGCAGGTGGTAACGCTGAAATGTCAGGACTTCCGGAAGAAGTCAGAGAAAGAACTGATGCACTCGACGGGCTTGGTAACACGACAGCTGCTACAGGCAAGGGATTCGCCATTGGTTCAGCTGCGCTCACTGCCCTGGCTCTGGTGGCAGCATATATGGAGGAGGTGAAACTCTGGCTTGGCAGACTTGCTGATAAGAGTGTTGATGGTTATAAACAGATCGGTGATGTCTTGTTTTATAAGAGTCATCTTCCGGCAACTGTTCAGGCAGGGCAGCAGGCGGTCGAAGTTTCACATGCTGGAATCAAGGATTTTGTATCAGCATATAACCTTTCACTCTTCAACCCGATATTGCTTGCAGGTCTTTTTATAGGAGCAATGATGTGTTTTGTATTTGTTGCAATGGCTATGAAAGCCGTAGGAAGAAATGCAGGACGAATGGTTGATGAAGTAAGACGACAATTCCGTGAAATTCCGGGGATTATGGAAGGGACGGGAAGACCCGAGTATGCAAAATGTGTGGCAATTGCAACCAAAGGTGCACAGAAAGAAATGGTTGTTCCCGCACTTATGGCAATTATAGTTCCTGTTGTCATAGGGGTTGTTTTTGGTGTTCCGGGAGTAGTTGGATTACTGATAGGTGGAATGACAACCGGGTTTACTCTTGCAAGTATGCTAAATAATGCCGGTGGTGCATGGGATAATGCTAAAAAATATATTGAAAGAGGAAACTATGGAGGTAAGAAAAGTGAGTGCCATAAAGCAAGTATTGTCGGAGATACTGTTGGAGATCCGTTCAAGGATACATGCGGCCCTTCAATGAATATACTCATAAAGCTTATGTCGATGGTGGCAGTAGTTATGGCTGGTGTTACAGTTGCATGGAGTCTTTTTTAGAGAATAAAATTATTATTGATGATTTAGTAGGGACTTGCCATGGCAAGTCCCTATTTTATTATTTTTGAGAAAACATTTTCCATGAGAATACCCGAGCTTGCCGATATTCAGGCTGCACATTCAAGGATAAAGCCATTTATTCATAATACCCCGGTTTTGACCTCGCGGCAAATAAATGAGCTATTTAACTGCGAATTATTTTTTAAATGTGAAAACTTTCAAAAGGTTGGAGCATTTAAGTTCAGAGGAGCAACAAATGCAGTGTTATCAATGTCACCCGAAGAAAAGCTTAGAGGTGTAGTTACACATTCATCAGGGAATCATGCTGCCGCTCTTGCCCTTGCCGCCAGAATGAATGGACTTAAGGCGAATATCGTGATGCCTGAAAATGCACCTGTTGTTAAGAAAAACGCAGTTGCAGGCTACGGAGCGGAGATCACATTCTGTAAACCCACGCTGCAGGCAAGGGAAGACGCTACCTTTCGGATAATGGAAAAAACAGGGGCAACACTTATTCATCCGTATGATAATTTCAATGTGATATGCGGTCAGGGGACTGCCGTATTGGAACTTCTTCAAGAGAAAAACGACCTTGAAATTGTTATTGCGCCGGTCGGTGGCGGAGGACTTCTGAGTGGTACCTCAACATATGTAAAAGGTGTTAATAAAAAAACTCAGGTTATCGGAGCAGAACCGGTGAATGCAAATGATGCATTCATCTCATTTACTACGGGGGTATTGACCCCTTCAGTTAATCCGGTAACCTGTGCTGACGGTTTACTGACATCTCTGAGTGAGCTTACTTTTTCCGTTATAAAGGAGAAGGTAGACCAAATTTTGACGGTTAAGGAGGATTCAATAATTGAATGCATGCTTCTGGTATGGGAGAGAATGAAAATAATCATTGAGCCATCATCGGCAACTGTTCTCGCTGCGGTAAAAGAAAACCAGGGTTTATTTTATGGCAAAAAGATTGGTCTGATTATCTCAGGCGGGAATGTGGATTTCAGGAAGCTTCCTTTTTAGCTTTTCATTTTGAAATATGATATGATCGGATAATGATCGGAGTACTTTACCTTAATTATTTCGAAATAGCTGTTGACAAGAGCGTTATCATATAATATATAGTCAATCCTGTTTGGAGGATAATTCCCTCTGTATGAAAAACCTGCACCATAACCTGAATTTACAAAGGAATCATTAAGCCCTTTACGTATTTTTCTGTAAGCATAAGATACAGGTGTATCGTTAAAGTCACCTACAACCATAACAGGAAAAGGTGACTTGCTGATATGTTCTTTTACAACCTGAGCCTGGAGTGCTCTTTTTACAAATCCCTTTTTCAGACTGATTGATAAGGTTTTTACCTCAGTAATAGTCTCCTTATCAGCAGGTTCTGTCAACTCCTCAATAAATGAACGCTCCAGACTCCTGAGTCTGAAGGATTGAAGATGGTTATTGTAAATTCTGAAAGTATCATTTTTTATCCGTACATCTGTATATATTGAAAGACTTGAAGAACCGGGATGAATTATTTCACCTTTACTTACTATTGGAAACCTGCTGAAGGTGACAATTCCATAATACCTGTTTTTACCGCTTCCGATAATTTTCATATGAGAATAATAATCTCCCCCAAGATCTGCTATCATAAGTGCTTCTTCCACTTTCGGATTCCCTAATAAGAAAAACTCCTGCAGACATATAATATCAGGTTTTTTGGATTTCAGAAATTGAAATATTTTTTTCTCGGATGTAAAACCATGGTTGTTTTCAAAATAATTAAAAAGGCGCACATTGTAGCTTAATACCTTAAATGTGTTGGATTTATCTCCTGTCGGTTTGGTAAGTTTTATATAATTGAAAAAATGAGTAAATCCGATTACGATTACAACCACAGATATAAAGGCCTCAAATCTTAATAACATTGCCCAGATAACAACCAGTATAATATTAATTAACAGAAGATAAGGATAGGCAAGCCCAAAAAATGCGGGGAGAGCAAAGTCTTCAGGACTGATTACCACTGCCAGATATGATAAAAGCAACGTAAAAGCAAAGACAATGTTTACAGCTAAAAGAATTTTATATAGGATCTTTCTCAATTACAATAATTTGTCATAACAAATTTACCAGTATTCAGGCTCATTAATGTTGCATAAATATGTTTTTTGACAAAGTTCTGAAAAGGTGATACAAATGGATAAATTTATGAGATCAATTTTTATTCTGACTCTCCTTAAACAGAGTCTCTTTTTCCTCTTTAGTCAGACTTTCATATCCTCCCTTGGATATTTTATCCAATATATTGTTGATTTGCTTCTGGTGTTCGCCTTTAATTTTGTTGTATTCATATTCCGTGGCAACTTTTTTATGAGTGACTTTGAGTTTTTTTCTTGGTTTAAAAATTGTGGCAAAAAAATCTATAATACTATTGAATCCTTTACCGATATCGTGTCCATGTTTCAGGTTAATGATATAAAAATAGCCGAAAAAAGCCCCTCCTATGTGGGCAAGCTTACCTCCTGAGTTTATTGAAAAGTCCATCACTGATGTAAGTACAAATATTGCAAGTGCCATGTATTTTATCTTTATTCTGCCAAGTAAAATAAGCTGAACTGTATAATCGGGTACATATGTGGCAATTGCAATTACTATGGCCATTACTGATGCGGAGGCTCCTATTGCAACAGAATCGGCAACAACACCTGTAAATGCCGGGAAAATATTAAATGACAGAATATAAACCAAGGCACCGCTGAGTCCGCCAAGCAAATATACAGCCACAAGCTTCCTCTCATCGAGATATTCAAGGAAGATCCTGCCAAACCAGTATAACCATAACATATTGAATAGGATATGCCAAATATCTTTATGTGTAAACATGTAGGTAATTAATGTCCATGGCCTTGTCAGAAGTGTATTGAGAGATGCGGGGACAGAAAAAAGATCGAGAGCTTTGCCGGAGATTTCCTGGTTATTAAGAAGAAAGCCTATAACGGCAACAATTGTGATCAGAACAAATACAGCAATATTGATAGATATTAACCTGGTAAGGTTACTTCCATTTCTGAAAATTAATTTTATTTCGTCCCAGATACCCATCAATATAAAGTATTTGTTGTTTTTCTCCAGTATCTGATAAGTATATAGCCGAATAACATGCCTCCGAGGTGTGCAGTGTGTGCGATATTGCTTCCCGGCTGGGTCAGGGCAAGATAAAGCTCTAGAGCGCCATAGCCCGCAACAAGATACTTAGCCCTTATTGGTATCGGCGGAAAAAGAAGCATAAGCTGAGTGTTAGGGAAGAGGACTCCGAATGCAAGCAAAACACCAAATATTGCGCCGGAAGCGCCGACAATAGGGGTATTAAGCAATATCTGAAGACTTTGCATATCAGGGTCGGTAAATACCTTTCCCTGGTGAAAATACGCCGTTCCTTCAGTCAGTACGAGTTGAACGTTTTCAGGAGTGAGGCTATGAACCAGATGATTATATTGGAAGAAGATAACAGTTTCGTATGTAAAGGCTGCACCTAATCCGCAAACCATATAGAATATGAGGAACCGTTTTGGTCCCCAAACATTTTCAAGAATCGGGCCGAATATAAACAGGGCATACATATTAAAGAAAATATGCATGAGCCCACCATGCATGAACATATGGGTGACAATCTGCAAGGGCTTGAATTGTTCTGATTTTGGGAAATAAAGTCCAAGTAGACTATTAAGATCAATGCCAAAGACACTACTAGCTGCATAATAAGCTAAAATCATCAATACATTGATCATTATGATATTCTTCACCACTGGGGGTAATCCCAGAATGCCTCTGCCGTATCCGTTCATCTATCAGTAATTATAATATTTTCTAAAACCTCAATTGTTGGGCCAATATTCATTCCTCATTTCAGTCTGACATATTGTCATTGATTTTCAAGCGTTGACCCAATAATTTAACATTCTAAACCATTCCTATTTAAATCTTTTATCAATTTCCTCAAGTGTAATAATACTTATAACAGGTTTGCCTTTAGGAGAATAATTTGGCGCCTGGCACGCAAAAAGTGTATCAAAAAGATCTTCCATTTCACCCTGGCTCAGCGCTTTCCCATATTGGATTGCAGATGCAGAAGCCAATCCGGCTGCTACCTTCTCTTTTGCACTTGTTGAAGGATCTGCCTGCGTATTTTTATATTCTTCAAGTAGAATCTCCAGCATTTCAAGAGGATTGGAAGAATCGCTGTCCGCAGGCCTTCCATTGATTGTGATGTTATTATTGTCCGAATGCTGGATACTGAACCCAAGTAATTCCAAATCTCCTTGGATCTCTTTCAGAAGAAAATAATCAGCAGGGTTTAACTCTGCTGTAACTGGGAACATATCGACCTGGCTTATAGACCGGTTCTTGCTGAGACATTCGAGGAATCTTTCATAAAGAACCCTTTCATGAGCCCTCTTCTGGTCAATAAGCATGAAGCCTGATTTGACAGGACATACGAAATATTTATTTTTTACCTGGAAGAACTTTCTCTGCGATTCCCTTATCTTTTCATATTGTTCCGGATTGTCATTTTCTTTTTCAAGTGTTGTGTAGAGTTTTTCCCAGTTTGCAGTATTTTCTCTTTCAAACCTTTCAACAAATCCCGATCTTTCATGACTTCTCTCTTCACCGTCGAAGGGATTAAACCGGGTATTGATTTCGATCTTTGGTTGTTCGGGCATTATATTAGATGACCTCATTACCGGGATATCAATCAGAGCTTCATTTTCAAAATCAAGTGATGGAACAATATTAAACCTGCCCAAAGCTTCCCGAACCGATGCCATGAGTATTTGCCATATTGATCTTTCGTCCTCAAATTTGATCTCAGTCTTTGTAGGATGGATATTTATATCGATAGATGCCGGATCGGCTTCCATGAAAATGAAGTAAGAAGGGATTGCTTCAACAGGAAGAATATTCTGATATGCTTCAACTACTGCTTTATGGAAGTAAGGATGCTTCATAAAGCGGTTGTTCACAAAAAAGAATTGTTCACCATATGTCCTTCTGGCATTCTCAGGCTTTCCAATAAATCCTTTTATGTTGATCAGGCTCGTTTCTGTCTCAAGTGTAATCAGATCCTGATTAATTTGTTTTCCAAAAACACCGATTATTCGTTGTCTCAGGTTGGCAGTCGCAAGGTTGTATATCTCAGTTTCGTTATGATGAAGAGAGAATCTTATATCAGGATGAGCTAATACAATTTTCTGGAATTCATTGACAATATGTCTGATTTCAGTGTTATCCGATTTCAGGAATTTGCGACGAGCCGGAATGTTAAAAAAAAGATTCTTAACTGAAAAGCTTGAACCAACAGGACAACTGCAAGGCTCTTGTGTTTCAACCCTTGAACCGTTTATCACAACTAATATTCCTGTATCGTTCTCTTCACGACGTGTTTTGAGCTCAACCATTGCTACCGCAGCAATAGAGGCGAGTGCTTCTCCCCTGAAACCTTTGGTTGTAATTGCAAAGAGATCCTGTGCAGATGTAATTTTTGATGTTGCATGCCTTTCAAAGGATAATCTTGCATCGGTCTCAGACATTCCCGATCCGTCGTCGATTACCTGTATAAGTGTTTTACCGGAGTCTTTTATTATTACCCTGATGTTTTTTCCTCCAGCATCAACTGAGTTTTCAATCAGCTCCTTTACTACTGAAGCAGGCCTTTGTATTACTTCTCCTGCAGCTATCTGGTTGGCTACAGCGTCGGGTAAAAGCTTAATAACATCTGGCATCAATTAAATTATTATAGTGGTAAAGCTAACATTTGATAGCAGAACATGTTCACGAAATGAGCCGGGCATTGCTAATTATTCAATTTTACAAATATATAAATAATTGGTACATAACCTTTCAGATTAGATTCAGAGAACCTTACTTATAACATTAATGGTAATTAGATTTCTGATTGCTATCTTTGATAAAAATTCCTTGGAAATGAAAAACCTGCCTATCTGTTTAATTGTCTTTTTTTTAATTATTAATTCCGGTTGTTCACATAAATCGGTAAAGAATGATATTAAAGTAATGACATTGAATATAAGATATGATAATCCGGATGATAGCATATACGCATGGCCAAAAAGAGCCACACAGGTTTGTAATTTTATAAAAAATGAAAAGCCCGATATTCTTGGCTTGCAGGAAGTATTATGGCATCAGTATAAGGTGCTTGATTCAGCTCTTATTGATTATTCCTCGGTTGGTGTAGGCAGGAGCGATGGCGCCAGGGCAGGAGAGATGAACCCTGTTTTTTTCAGGAAAGAAAAGTTCGATATGGTAAGAAACATCACCTTTTGGCTCTCGGGTTCTCCTGAAGTTGCCGGCTCAATAGGATGGGGAGCTTCATTGCCGCGGATTGTTACATGGATGGAGCTTGTCGATAAGATCAGCCATAAGCATTTGTTTTTTTTCAATACCCATTTTGCGCATGATTCCGATTCTGCCAGATTAATGAGTTCAAAAATACTTCTTAATCAGGTTAATAAAATTGCTGAGGGATTCCCCTTTATTATTTCGGGGGATTTTAATATGCCACCTACAAGTACAGGTTATTCAATATTAACAGGACCCGATGAAAGCATACCTCTTTTAAAAGATTCTTATGTTATAACTGAAAAAAAACCTGCGGGTCCTGTTTATACCTTCAATGAATTTTCTGATAAAGCAAAAACGGGCAGAATAGATTACATTTTCGTAAGAAACGGCATGAGAGTACTGGATTATAAAACAGTAATCAAAAAAGAACACGGGATTTATATCTCCGATCACTGGCCTGTGGAAGCGGTAATTTCTCTTGAATAATTTTTTTTGATTTTTTAGTTCCCGCAGATCACGCCGATTGTCGCAGATAAAAGTCATTTTTTAATATTCTGCATAAATCTGCGAAATCAGAGCATCAGGCTGTTTTCCTGTAACGCCTTACAGCCAGGGCAGTAAAACTCACTGCAATCACAACAAGAGATAAGAGTTCCCTGCTGATATCATGAATTGTTGATCCTTTCAGCATTACCATCCTGTTTATCTTCATAAGATAGGCAACAGGATTAATCATGTTAAAGATCTGCGCCCAGTCTGGCATGCTTTCGTATGGGGTGAAGAGCCCGCTCATAAGCATGAATATTATCATGCAGAAAAATGCAACGAACATGAACTGTTGTTGAGATCCGGAAAATGTTGAAATAAACAGAGCAAGCCCCAGAACAGCTATAAGAAAAATGAATGAACAGACAAAGAGAAGAGTAATACTTCCGACAAAGGGTATATTGAAAGCGAGCTTTCCAATAATCAGACCAAGCGACAGATCAATCAGGCCAATTATAAGAAAAGGAACCATCTTCGCTATAATGAGATGATATTTCTTTACCGGTGTTACGTTTAACTGTTCAATCGTGCCCACCTCTTTTTCCCTTACCATGTTAAGTCCGGCAAGAAGGAATCCTACTACTGTCACAAGGAGTGTTAATACTCCTGGAAGCATATAGTGCTTATAATTAAGCATTTCATTGTACCAGAACCTGTTTGTGATCATTATCTGCGGGATAGGCGTAAAAGGAACGGAATTGATATTTCCGGTAAGGATATTCATATTATAATCGCGTACTACTCCATTGAAGTATGCCCATGAAAGCTGAGCTGTAGAAGCATTGATGGCATCAATCGCTACACTCAATTTTCCTGTTTTTCCGGTTGCCAGATTATCTCCAAAACCTGACGGAATATTTAGGATCAGGTCAAACTTATTTTTATATAAGAGATCTCGAGCGTCATTTTCAGAAAAAGTCGAAAATGTCACTTTGAAAAAAGTTGATCCTTCAAGTTTACCTATGAGACCCCTCGATTCAGGCGTCAAATCATTATCAATAATACAGAGTCTGACATTTTTGATCTCGAAGGTAACTGCAGGTACAAGGAGCAACATTTGAGCAATAGGTACCGCAAACATGGCTCTGGAGATGAACTTGTTACGGAAAATCTGCAGGAACTCTTTGCGTATCAGATATAATATTGTTCTCATCTTTATTTTTTTATCTTCTTTCTTTTTGCCCCCCATCCCCCCTAAAGGGGGGCTAATTCTCACTCTTTTAGAGAGATTAGTTACTTTTTCTTGTGGTCACTTAATCTACTTTTGTCTTTTTACTTTTGTCTTTTATCTTGGTCATTATTCAAGCCTGACTTTGAATTTTCTGATACTTATCCATATGAAAAGCATAGTCATGAAAATTAATACCAGTGTTTCTTTCCAGACATACATGAATCCTGTACCTTTTATCATTATACTTTTAATTATTGTGATAAAATACCTTGGTGGCAATAAATAACTTATATATCCATATATATCAGGCATGTTTTCTATAGGGTAAATAAAACCTGAAAGGAGGATTGTAGGAAGCATCATACCAACCAGCGATATGAAAATAGCCTGCTGCATGCTTTTCGATACGGTTGAAATAAGTATTCCTACAGAGAGACTCAGCATTATATATAACATCGATTCTGCGAGTAGTAAAATAACGCTTCCCTTGACAGAAAGTCCGAAGACCAGCCATGAAAGTACAAGTATAAGGATCACATTAATGAATGAAAGAAGGAAGTAGGGCACTACCTTCCCAAGGATTATCTGTATCGGCCGAAGGGGGGACACCAGAAGTACCTCCATGGTTCCGAACTCTTTTTCCCGTGTAATGGTAACAGATGTCATGAGAGCACAAATAAGTATGAGAATCATCGTAATCACCCCTGGGACGAACATGTGTTGACTCTTTAGTTCGGGATTATAAAACATTTTTACCTCAGGCTGAATAAGCATCGGATTATTACTACCGATTCCTGAAATATCGGTGTTGAAGCCAGATATTATTGCCATAGTATAATTTGTCACGAGGGTGGCAGTATTTGGTTCCGATCCGTCGGCTATTATACTCAAGCTGGCTTTTCCTTCGTTCAGAAGTTTCTTACCAAAGTTTTTTTCAAATATTATTACCTCTTTGGTCTTACCCTTCCTGAAGATATCTTCAATCTCGTTATAACTTACAAGATTTTCTGTCCTTTTAAAAAATCCCGAGGAGATTATCTTATCTGTCAGTTTCTGTGTTGTTTCATCTTTTGAGAGATCAAGAAATGCCACTCCGGCATTCTTTACATCTGTGCTTATCGCAAAACCGAAGATAAGTATCTGAGCAACAGGTATTCCGAAAATGATAAAAAGTGTCCGGTAATCCCTGAAAATATGAAGGAACTCTTTTTTTACAAAACCAAGGAATCGTTTCATCTCTTAATTATTAACTGGTCGTGCTATCTTAATAAATACCTCCTCCACTGTACCTGCATTATACAGTTTCTTCAGGTTTTCCGGCGTGTCGAGTGCAACAATCTTACCCTCACTCATAATTGAGATCCTGTCGCAATATTCAGCTTCATCCATGTAATGTGTTGTTACGAAAACAGTTATACCTCTTGCAGCAGTTTCATATATCATTTCCCAGAACTGCCTGCGTGTAATCGGGTCGACACCACCTGTTGGTTCATCGAGAAAAACTATTTTAGGTTCGTGAAAAACAGCTATTGAGAATGCGAGCTTCTGACGTACACCAAGAGGCAGATCAGCAATTAATTTATTACCATATTCACGGAAATTCAGCTTTTCAAGAAGAGTATCTGTTCTTTCTTTGATCAGCGACTTAGGCATCCCATAGATCCCTCCGTAAAGCATTATGTTTTCCTTGACCGTAAGATCTTCGTATAGTGAGAATTTCTGACTCATATAACCGATCTGTTTTTTAATCTCTTCTGGCTTTTTTGATGCATTGATTCCGGCAACAATTACCTCTCCTGATGTCGGAGATGAGAGCCCCGACAAGATTCTGATTGCTGTTGTTTTACCAGCCCCGTTAGCACCAAGAAACCCGAAAATCTCTCCTGCATAAACCTCAAAATTCAGATTGTCGTTGGCTATAAAGCTGCCAAATTTTTTTACCAGATTACGAACAGTAATTACAGAATTATTCATTTTCTTATTTAGTATTTTTCATATCCAATACCACTTTTCCTGTTAGGCCTTTGCGTTTTTTTCCATAAGTTCAAGGAATCTGTCTTCAATACCAGCATCTGTTTCCTCAGCTGTTACATTGGATAGCCCTTCTTCATTGAGAAATCTGAACAATGAATCATCAATATGGTCATCAGCAAAAGTTACATGAACTGAATCTCCAAATGGATAGGTTGTTACTGTCCCGGGGTACTTCCTTAAAGCAATGATAAGTTTATACTTCTCAGATGCTTTAATCCTAAACAGCTTCCTGCTGAAACCATCGCGGATTTCTTGCGGAGGGGCAACTGTGAGGATCGATCCGTTCTGGATAAGTGCCACCCTGTTGCATCGCATAGCTTCATCCATATAAGGTGTTGATACTATTATAGTAATATTATGCTGACGGAGCCTGGCCAGCATATCCCAGAATTCTGATCTTGAAACAGCATCAACGCCTGTGGTTGGTTCATCAAGTATCAAAAGTTTTGGTTTATGAATAAGCGCACACGATAGAGCCAACTTCTGTTTCATGCCACCTGAGAGCTTACCTGCCAGCCTCTTTTTGAAAGGTTCGATATGTGAATAGATTTCTGAAATAAGATCATAGTTCTTTTTTACAGTGGTCCCGAATACAGTTGCATAGAAATTCAGGTTTTCTTCAACCGACAGATCCTGATAAAGGCTGAATCTACCTGGCATATATCCTATATTTTTCCTTAGCTCTTTATAGTCGGAAGTGGCGTTCATCCCGAGCACCTTCATATTTCCTTTATCGGGCAGAAGTAATGTGGTAATGATCCTGAACAGGGTGGTTTTACCTGCACCATCAGGACCAATAAATCCAAATATCTCGGATTCATTTACAGAAAAAGATATATCGTCAAGGGCTATTGTTGGCCCGAACGATTTTGTTATCCCCGATGCTTCGATTGCTTTTATCATCTGCTCCTTATTTGTCCGCAGTAAAAATTGCTTCCCCCGGCATACCGGATTTAAGAGTGCCATCATTCATTACATCAATATTCACAGCATAAACCAATATGACACGTTCTTCTTTAGTCTGAATAATTTTAGGTGTAAACTCAGCTTTTTCTGAGATATAACTTATGGTGCCAGGGTATGAGCTATATCCCTTTTCCCCATTGTCAATCCGTACTGTACATGTTTGTCCGGTTTTTATCTTTCCCAGTTGAGCACCACTTACATAAACCTTTAATTTAATAACCGAAAGATTGGCTATTTTAACCAGAGGTTTACCAGATGCTGTAATTTCTCCTGCTTCTGAATATTTTTCAATTACTGTGCCTTTAAGAGGACTTATTATCGTGCACCTTTTTATCTGTTCATTTACGGAAGCTTTTTTTGAATTGGAAACGGAAAGCTCAGCTGCAACAGATATTTTCTGAGTGTTATTGGCAGTAATCTGCTTTTGAAGTACTGCAGCCTGTCCGGTCAGATCATCGTATTGTTTCTGAGTCGCAGCATCATCCTTCAGCATCTTTCCTATCCGTGTAATGTTGATGTTAAGGTTCTCGATCTGCTGAATAAGTACATCATTCTGTGCATTTATTGAACTAATCCGTGTTATAACACCCTTCATGCCGGCATCTATTTCAGCTTTCTGCAGATGCAACACAGTTGTGTCGATAAGAGCTATCATGGTACCTTTATCAACATTAACTCCCTCTACAGGATCAAACTGCATGATACGACCGTTTGTTTCCGCAGAGATAATAACTTCAGTTGCTTCAAAATTCCCGAATGCATCAGCTTTTTCGGTTTTGTTTTTGCAACCAGTTAAAAGAACGGCTGCGATTATTATTAATGATCTGGTTTTCATATTGGTATTATATATTGTTTATCAATGTGTTATGTAAATAAGTTTATTTTTCAATCCTATATCATTCAGCCCCCCTGCCCCTCTGAAGGTGGGTTAATCTGCTATTTTTCAGCAAAATTTTCTTAATGTGCAGATATTAGCCCCCCTTTAGGGGGGATGGGGGCCTACCCTTGTATTATTCTATTTCCCTTCCACTTATATTCAAATATTCAATCCTCGTCATTGAAAAATTTATTTTATGGATCTCGGAATTTATCACAGCCTGACGTTCTGAATTAAGTTCGTTCAGGTATTCAGTTGCAGTTATAGTGCCATTTTGGTACTGCGATTCAGCTGAGGCAGTAATCCTTTTCCTGATGGAAATAAGTTCAGAATCGGATTCAATCAAAGCTTTAAGACTTGTTATTTCTGAGTTTTTTGTTTCAAGCAGCCTTTTAAGGTTATCCGTAAGATCATTTCTCCTGTTATCAATTATCACTTGCTGAAGGGAGATTACCTGCCTCTCATTCTTTGACTTGTTCCAGTCGAAAATATTCCATTTGATACTTGCCCCGATAATATAATACGGAGCAAATTCATTTTTAAAAAAATTGCTCCCGGGAGGATTCCCATAGCCAAAAGTGGCAAAACCATAGGCTTTTGGCATCCTTTTACTATCTATAACTTTCATTCCTGCAGCAAGCTGTTCTTTCCTGAGATCGAAAAGCTGGAGTTCGGGACGCGATAATTCACTTGAAAGTTCACCTGAGAATGTTGGAAGCATAAATACTGTTGATCCCTCTATTTGATTACCTGTGAGATCAGAGAGGTTTTTAAGGAATGAAGTTTTTAATATCTCATTTTCAGCAAGTTGTTGTTCAATTTTAATCTTCTCCGAAGTGAGTACGTCAGCATCAGACTTTAAAATAGCCCCATTTATAATACCCGATTGCATTGATGCTATCCGCTTCTGAATAATTTCAAGATAATTATTCAAAAGCTCTTTTTGTCGTGTGAGAAGCAGAATGTTGAAATAATAGCTGTTTATCTGTCCACGAAGTTTGTAAAGATCTGTTTCGGTTTGTTTTTCATTAATACTGAGGTCGGCTTTTTCAAGTGCTCTTGATCCTTTGATGGCCCCTCCGTCATAAATAACCTGGTTAACATCAACCGTAATTTTGTATTGCTCATTTGGAAGAGGTTTTATTGCCCCAGCTATACCTGGTATCGGAAGAGAGCCAAGTACACTGCTCATATCCAGAACTGAGGAATTATAGATCAGGCTACCGTTGGCATCGAGTGTTGGAAGCCATCCCTTGACCAGATTTTCGTCTTTAAGCTTTGAAATATCAGAATACCCTGTCTTTTCACCGGCAAGGGCATTGGCTGTTGCAGCTTTTTCATAGCATTCTTTGAGAGTCATAATCTTCTGGGCTTTAAGAACAAATGATCCCGGCAGAAACACTAATATTAATATCAATTCTATTTTTCTCATTTATATTAAGTTAATATTTTTCACACTTTTTATCATTAAAAACCATAGCCGTTTTGACACTTTTCATTTGGTTATAGCTTTAATAACAAATTCAGCAGCAAATATTTTTCTTTCTTCTACGTATTTATCAAAATCGACTCCAAAATTGTCAAATGCAACTTCGATAATTCCTTTGGCTGCAAAAGGAAATACACTTAGAGATGCTATGGTCGTCATAATTTGAGGCAGGTTTTCCTCTGTGATATTATATTTAAACAATTCATGTGAGTGTTGTTCCTGTATTACCGACCATAGTCTTTTAAAGTCGATGTTTCTGAGAAGCTTTTGAATTCTATGCGGGTTATGATTAATTTCGTTTATTATGAATCCAGGGAGTTTAGGATTCTGTTGCATAAACGAAATGTGTTCTTTGAAGAAGAATCTTATTTTATCTTCAAGCGACAGATTCTTTTCAAATATTGGACTGAATTTCATGAACATTTTCTGAGCCAGTTTTGTAAAGACAGCTTCAAAAAGATGATCTTTTGTCCTGAAATAGTAATGAAGCAATGCTTTATTTATGCCTGCCCTGTCAGCTATATTCTGCATTCGGGCTCCAGATAAGCCCTCCTCTTCAAAGACAACTGTTGCCGCATCAAAGATTTTTTCCTCAGTTAGTTTTTCATTTTCGCTCATATTTGACCTTTTGGTTTAACTAATAAGTTTAACCGAATGGTCAAAAGTAATTTGTTTTTTTAAACTGAACAAATATTTTTTTTTAAAATCAAAAGATTCAGAAGTTATTCTTAAATTTAATTGTTAATCAATATATTAAATTTCAAAACTGTATTTCATGGAACATTTTGAGATAAGGAATCCTTCCTTAATAATGATACGCAGAGGCCTGGGATTCTTTATTATAATTACGTCCCTCCTGTCAATGTTCTTATATATAAGGAGCTTTAAAATTGCGTATTTGTTTGCATTTTTTTCATTTCTTATCTTAGGAATTTACCAGATTACTAATGGGTTAGGGTTTGAAAGATCCTGGTTCAGAACAGGTTCTGATTTCATAACCATTAAATGGAGTAATATGATAAATCCTGTTCAGATACATAACTCCAGGATTGCCGGAATCAGGCTGTCTAAATCAGAAATATTGATTTATCGCAAAGCAGGTAACCCTATAATACTAAAGCTTAGCTGGCTTGAGACAAATCAGAAAAATGAGGTTTGCAAATTTTTAATTGAATATTGCAAAAAGAGAAACATGAATGTTGTGATGCAGGAGAGGTGATCCTGTAATGGTTGAGACAATACAAAAAGGGACTTGCCACTGCAAGTCCCTTTATTCATTCTGAAATCATGATTCTATTTTAGGATATTGCCATCCGCATCGAGTTCAATTATTTCGTAACCAAGCTCTGTTAATCCGCTTTTGATTTTCGCCTTGTCGCCTACTACAAACCAGGTAAAATGATTCGGAATAATGACTTCCTTGCTTATTTGCTGTAATTCAGGCAAAGTCAGATTCCTCACTTTAGCATCATAAGTATTATAGTAATCATTGCTTAAGCCAAACTTGACAAGTGTTTCAACGGAATTTCGTACCGAACTGTTTGTCTCCCACATTCCAGGCAGCTGGAGTACCATATTTTTCTGCACTCTGTCGAATTCCTCTTTTGTAACAGGTTTCTCATTGTTGATACCCGACAGTTCCTTATTGAATTCCTGGATTGCCTCTTTTGTCTTATCAATCTGTACAGAAACGTATGCAAGCAACGGTCGTTGACCTTTTGCCGGATTAACAAAGCTGCCTGCTCCGTAGCTCCAGTGTTTATCTTCACGGAGATTCATATTCAATCGCGATACAAAGTCACCACCAAAAATATTATTCAATGCTGTAAGAGCGGGTTCGGAAATCTTTCCGTATGGCTCAATAAGTGAACCTCCAATTATGACACTCTGGGTTGACTCAGGTCTGTCGAGCAGATAAATTTTATTAGTTGAAGGGTTTTGAACCTCTTTTATATCGATTTTTGGCATGCTACCCTTCTTCCATTCTGATAATCTGGTCTCGAGTTTTGTAACCAGGTCAGCCATCTGTATGTCCCCTACAACGATTAATGTCGCATTATTTGGTTTTATCCAGGTCGCATAGAATTTCTGAACATCATCCAATGTAACCGATTGCAGAGAAGATTCATATCCCAATCCGTCTAATGGTTCGCTATAGGGATGACCAACCCCGTAAAGGATCTTTGGAAATACGCGCAAAGCCATGCCGAATGGTTCAGATTTCTGGCGCTTGATGTCATCCATATGTTCTTTTTTCAATCTGTCGAATTCTTTCTGAGGAAATGACGGATTCAATAAGATGTCAGTAAACAGATCAAGAGTAGGATCAATTGTCTGTATCAAAGTGTTAAAGCCCACATATGAAGCATCCCAATCGCAGTATGAATAGATTGAGGCACCGAGAAGCTGACGCTTGTCGTTGATCTGAAGTGCATCCAATGTTTTTGTGCCTTCGTCTATCATATCCATTGCTAAATTTGCAAGTCCTGGTTTTGTCATAACGTCAGTGGCAAATCCGGCGTTGATTACCAGGCTCCCGACTATTGTAGGAACTCCTTTTCTTTGTGCAAGGATAATGTTCAATCCGTTCTTTAGGGTAGTTTTTTGCAGAATCGGGAATGAAGCAGCCACTGGTTTTCCCACTTCAGGCAGGCTTGACCTGTCCACCCCGTTTGCATCAGCTTTTAGTGTTGGGAAAGGATTACATATCAGAACAAATTTTCCGGAGCTAAGCCAATCCCTGCAGGTTTTCCTGATATCCTCAATATTTGCTTCAGTAACATATTTAAGGGCAGTCTTGTAATAATCGGGAGAACCTCCGTAAATCTGATTCGAAGCGAGTATATCAGATGTGCCGCCAAAACCGCCAATTCTTTCCATACCTTTCAGAAAATTAGAAAAATACATCGATCTGACCCTGTCGAGTTCCTCCTGTGTCGGACCCTTGTCAAGAAATTCCTGCAGAATATCATTAAGTTTACGTTCCACCTCTTCTGCCGATTTACCGGGTTTCACATGCGATGCCACATAAATATTGCTGCCAAGCTCTTTCGGATAAATGTAGGCATATGCTGAACTGGCAATCTGATCCTCATAAACAAGTTTTTTATACAACCTGGAAGTCTTGCCACTTGAAAGGATATCAGTTGCCAGATCCAGAAGAGTAGCTTCTTTTGTGCCCCACTGGGGTACATTCCAAATCATTGTGATTTCGGTCTCAGGCACATGGTCTTCATAATAGCCCCTTGTTACTTCAGTGCGTTTTGAGATATTGATAACAGGTTTTACAAGCGTGGGACCCGGAGGGATGTCTCCAAAATATTTCTTAACTTTTTCAAGAGCCTCTTCAGGCTTGATATCTCCGGCAATACTTAAGACTGCATTATTCGGGCCATAATATGTTTTAAACCAATCTTTAACATCCGTCAGGTTTGCAGCATTCAGGTCTTCCATTGATCCTACAACGGTCCATGAATATGGGTGGCCCATAGGATAGCTTGCCTTTGTCAGTATCTCATCATCACGGCCATAAGGTTGATTTTCACCTTCGCGTTTCTCATTCTGCACAACTCCTCGCTGCTCATCAAGTTTTGCCTGGTCTATGGCTTCAACCATGTGACCCATGCGGTCACTTTCAAGAAACAGAACCTGATCAAGAGCTGCTGTAGGTATAGTTTCAAAATAGTTAGTCCGGTCATTGTTTGTAGTCCCATTCAGATCAGTTCCTCCTAAAGATTCAAGAGCCTTGAAATAATCTGTATTATAATGTTCACTCCCGTTGAACATCAGGTGCTCAAAAAGGTGTGCGAAACCTGTTTTGCCGGGTTTCTCGTTTTTAGACCCCACGTGATACCAGATATTAACGGCAACTATCGGTGCCTTATGGTCTTCATGTACAATCAGGGTCAATCCGTTATCCAGGACATATTTCTGGAAAGGGATATTGATCTGATCAGGATTGAAATACGATTTCTGCTGGCATATACCAGGCAAGGACAAAATCATAATAGTAAAAAACACAAAAACGAATCTTGTTTTTTTCATTTCGATTACATTTTATTGTTAATAAAAGGACCTATTGTTGGGTAGAATCATTAAAAACATTAACAAGAATAAATAAGCATGTGGAGGAAAAGCTTTGGATAAATCGGACACTAACTTTAATCTGGATTTTAACCTTTCACTCTTAAACAAATATACAAACTAAATTACATAACAGCCAGTGAAAGGATTTTTTTTTGCACTTAAAATAATCAGATGTAGACTATCAGGTGGCAGATGATTTTTGATTTTTAAAATCAGGTTAAATAATAACTTCTTTAGAATAATAGTAATAAAAATTATATTTTATAAAATTATATATTATATTTGCAATATATAAGCAACTTATATATTGAGTTATTAAACTATTAAACTATTAAATCATGATACCAACAGACCTTATCAAAGGATCCCTTAAGACAATCGTCCTTAAGTTATTAAAAGAGGAAGGACCAATGCACGGTTACGCCATTACCCAAAAAGTGGAGAAACTAACAGACGGGAAAATAAAACTTACATACGGAGCACTCTATCCCATTCTCCATAAACTCGAAAAGGAGGGCTCTCTCGTTACCGCTTCAGAAAATTTTAATAACAGAATAAGAATCTACTATGCTCTCACTCCTAAAGGTCATACTGTTGTCGCTGATAAAATAAAAGAACTAAATGAGTTCATCGAATCTCTTCAGCAGATAGTTAACACAAAACCCGGAATGAGCCATGCCTGAACTTGGTCTGAATCATATTGACCAGATCAGTCGCGATATAAGCCGTCAGGAGATCACATTTTCGCATCTCCTCGAAGATTTGATTGATCATGTCTGCTGTGATGTGGAATATGAGATGCAGGCAGGATTAAATTTTGCGGAAGCATATAACAGGGTTAGGCAAAAAATGGGATCGAGAAGGCTTAAGGAAATTCAGGAAGAGACACTTTACGCAGTTGATAATAAATACCGCTTTATGAAAAAAACGATGAAAATTTCAGGCGTTGCAGGCACAGTCTTGTTTGGCTTTGCAGCATTGTTCAAAATTCAGCACTGGCCAGGTGCCGGTCAAATGATGACCCTTGGTGCTCTTTTACTGGCATTTGTTTTCCTGCCCTCAGCCCTCAGTGTCCTCTGGAAAGAGACTCACAACAGAAAGAGGCTATTCCTGTTTATTTCAGCCTTTTTTGCAGGGATGTTGTCAATCTTCGGGACACTCTTTAAGATTCAGCACTGGCCGATGGCAGGATCAATTTTAACCCTGGCTGCAGTATCCGGTATTCTGTTTTTTATCCCGGCACTGGCTCTGAGCAGGTTGACAGATCAGGAAAATAAGGCTAAACGCCCTGTTTATATTCTGGGTGCAGCCGGCATAGTATTATTTGTTGCAGGCATGCTATTCAAGATACAACACTGGCCTCTCGCAACCCTGTTTATAATTACCGGGATAATCCTTCTGTGCTTTCTGGCATTACCTATGTTTACCTGGCGTACTTGGAAAGAGGAAAGTCATATTACTCCAAAGTTCATTTTCCTGGTTATTGGTTTTCTATTAACTATAGTCCCCGGAGCCATGTTAACACTGAGTCTGCAGCATTCGTACCAGGACTTTTACTATCCTAATAATGATCAGCAGAAGGAACTAAATGATTACTTATTCAGGAAAAACAGTTCTCAGATCAGCAGGTATAAAGATTCATTAAATTTTAATGAAATAGAACGGCTGCGTTCAAAAACAACCCAGATTTTTACAGTTATTAGCAATATAGAGAAGAAGATGGTTCAGGAATCGGAAGGACAACCCGGTAAACCTGCTGTGAGCGCCAGCCAGATAAGTCAGACTGAAACCGGTCAGGAAATATTGTACAGGGAACTTTCAAGACCATTCGACCAGGGACCTGCGAAGGCTTATCTTTGGCCTGGTTGTAGCGCCCGGAAGGAACTTATATCGTCAATGGCAGAATATGAAAGCTACCTGACCAGTATAACGTCCGCAGAAGATATGATGAAATACAAAAAAATTCTTGTTACAGAAACATTCCTGCCTGATGGAAACCCTGATAAAGGTGGAATGTCTTTAATGGCAGCACTTCATTCCCTAGAAATAATGAAAAACGGGCTGCTAACTGTTGAATCATGTGTATTAAATACAATTGCAAGACATTAATCATCAAATACATAAGATCATGAAGCAAAAAATATATATTCTCGGAGTTATTTCGGCTATTATCATTTCCACCGGAGTAATATTGAAAGTGGAGCATTGGCCAATGGCACAAATTTTTATTGCTGCAGGGATTTTAATACTGGTACTGATATTCTTTCCTGCGGCGTTGATAAATAGTTATAAAGCTGAAGGCAATAAGCAGAACAGGTTACTTTATATTGTAACATATATTACTTGTTTTGTTGTTTTCACGGGACTGCTATTTAAAATTCAACATTGGCCCTATGCGGGGGTTGCGCTGTCTATTGCACTTCCTTTCCCATATATTGTATTTCTTCCTGTTTTTCTGATTGTTACTTCAAAGAACAAGAATTTCAATATTTACAATACGGTCTTTGTCCTGATTCTGCTGGCACTGAATTCAGTATTCTCAGCACTTTTTTCATTGAATGTATCAAAAGAAACCGTTGATGACAGTTATAACATATCGAGGGATTATAGCAAGGCAAAAGTTGCCGTCGCTCAGCTCCCGTTAATTGTCAATGGATCAGCAGTTAATATGAAAATTGATGAAATAATTAAGATCTCGAATGACTACCAGGATCTGATATTAAAACATGAGGGAATGACCCGGGAGCAATGGGAAAAAAATCCAGGGAATCTGGTAATACCTGATAATATAAATACAGCTGCATCAATACTGGCCGACAACGGTGAGATGCCCCCCGGGATGAAGCTCTACAAGGCCATCACTGAGCTTATTGATCTGATGAAGAAAAGCAAAGGCTTTGAAGATACTGCCAAAGCTCTGCCTTCAATCCTGAATCTGGATGAAGAAAAAGGGAAGGATGACGCCTTGAATTTCTATGGCAGGAATATCTTTATCCCTCTTTCCTGGGCTCTTATTTACCTCGATGGACTTGAAGCAAATCTGTTAATGATAAAAGCGTCAGCGTCAACAGTCAATTAATATCCATTAACTGACCAGAAAAAACAGGGATATGCTTACTGCTTGTCCCTGTTTTTATTTTGATACATATCGGGAATCGCACCATCTGTCGGTGAAATACGCCCGTACTTCTATTAAATTTTTTCAGGGTATTAGTCTGCCATTACATTTATCCCAAAATTGAAAAGATTTATGAGAAAATTGATTTTGATATTAAGTTTTGGTTTGACGGTAGGGACATGCCATGGCATGTCCTTATTCTTACAACAGGATTCCATCTGGACTCTCGAAAAATGCATTGATTACGCATTGAGCCGTAACATCCAGGTAAGGAAAAGCCAACTGTCAAACCATCAGTATGAGGTTTATGCCGAACAGGCTAAGGCACAGCGCTTCCCCTCAGCTAATGCTTTGATAGGTCAGAATTTTAACTGGACCAAAAGCTCTGCTTCAGGGGGATCGGGATTGACAGGGAGTAATGGTTCAAGTTATGCTGTGAATTCCGGAGTAACAATCTTCAATGCATCAAGACTTACAAATCTGATTAAGCAGGCTGATCTCAGTATTGAGAGCGGCAAGTATTCGCTTGAAACTACAAAAGAATCAATCAGCCTGAGTATTCTCGACGCATTTCTTCAGATATTATATGCTGAAGAACTGGTGCATAACAGTGAGAAGCAGATTCTATCTACGGCAAGTCAGCTTAACCTTGCTGAAGAGAGGTTGACCTTAAAGGCAATAGCCCAATCGGATTATGCCCAGGTTAAATCGCAACTGGCAAGTGAAAAACTTACCCTGGCTAATTCGCAGAGTCAGCTTGCAATTGCTAAGGTAACTTTAGAGCAGTTTATGGAACTTCCTGTAACGGATAATTTTAAGATTGCTCATCCGAATCTTACTGAATCATTAAATCAGAACCGGACACCAGATGTCAAAACGGTTTATGATTTAGCATTGGGAATAAAACCGCAAATCAAGAATGCAGCAATAAATAAGCAAATAGCATCTTATGATGAAAAAGTTGCCAGAGCAGGCCTTTTCCCTACATTGTCAGCCAGTGCCGGTATCAGTTCAGGGTATTCAAGCCAGGTAAATAATTCATATTTTGGACAGATAAATAATGAAATTTATCCTTCAGTGGGATTCTCACTTTCAATTCCTATATATCAGAAGAAGCAGGTCAAAACAAGTATTGCCGTTGCAAAGATCGGCTATCAGAATGCCGAACTGAGTGAAATTGATACGAAAAACACTCTCAGGAAAAATATTGAGCAGGCTTGCGTCGATGTAACCTCAGCACAGATAAAATATGAAGCCAGCAAGGAAAACTATTCAGCAACTCTGGAGGCCGCTAACCTGTCGGATGAAAAATTTAAACAGGGTGTTATAAACTCAGTCGATTACCTTGTTTCAAAAACCAATCTGATAGTAGCAGAGAGCGAACTCCTGCAATCAAAATACAATCTGATAGTCAGTTATAAAATTATGGATTATTATATGGGGATTCCTTTATCGCTGTAGAAGACAAAGAATAAGGGATAAAAATTAAAATGCCCCTGGCTAGGAGCACAGGGCAAGAAAAAACAAAAGACAAAAGTTAAAAAGTAAGATAATGAAAAAGAAAACGTTAATAATTATTGCAGTAGTTTCGGTTATGGCAATTGTTGCTGTACTGGCGCTGAAACCCTTTTCAAAAAAGGAAGCCGTCGTCAATTTCAATACTGTAAAAGTTGAAAAGGGCAGCATCAGCAATACCGTTACTGCCACAGGTACAATCCAGGCTATAAAAACGGTCAATGTAGGTACACAGGTATCAGGAATCATTCTGCATATCTATGTTGATTTTAACGATCATGTAAAGCAGGGACAGCTTCTTGCAAAACTTGATGAGACACCTCTGAGGACCCAACTCGCTCAGAGCCAGTCGGCTGTTGATCAGGCAGTCTCACAGCTTCATTTCGAAGAAGCTACCTACAACCGGTTAAAAGTCCTTTATGACAAACAGCTTATTGCCCAGACTGACTATGACCAGGCATTATATAATTTTGAGAATTCGAAAGCTGCAGTTTCCAATGCCAAGTCAGCACTCGACAGGGCTCAGGTAAACCTTGCATATGCTACTATTACTTCTCCAATCGACGGAGTTGTACTGAACAGGGCAATTGAAGAAGGTCAGACTGTAGCTGCAAGCTTCAGCACACCAACCCTTTTCACTATAGTCAATGACCTCACACAGATGGAGGTGCAGACAAGCGTTGATGAGGCTGACATTGGAAAGATAGTTAATGGTCAGCGTGTTGAATTTACAGTTGATGCATATTCCGATCTGAAATTTGAAGGTACGGTAGCTCAGGTAAGATTGCAGCCTGTTACAACAAATAACGTCGTTACTTATGTTGTAATACTGAATGCTCCCAATCCCGATAAAAAACTCATGCCCGGCATGACTGCGAGTGCTATAATCTATGTTGAAGAAAAGACAAATACATTGTTATTGTCAGGTAAAGCAATGCGATTTACTCCAGATCAGGCTTATATGAAGAAAATGTTTGAGAAAATGCAGGCAAGCGGCGCAATGCCTAAAATGCCGGCAGGTGCTCCAACAGGCACAGGTGCGACACCTCAAAACATGCCGGCAGGTCTGACTATGCAGGGTATGCCTGCGACAGGGATGGTACCAGGTGCAGCAAACGCTGATCCGAAAACCAAGACAGTATGGGTAAAAGATGATAAGATGGGTCTTCGTCCAAATATGGTCAAAATTGGTATCGATAATGGAACAAACGTTGAGATAGTCTCAGGCTTGAAAGAAGGAGATGAAGTCATTATTTCTATAGGGGATAAGGAAATTAAAACAACAACAAAGAAGACTCAGAATGGTCCTCCAGGGTTCCCTTTCTAAGAAGTGAGAGTGACAAAAACTTAAAAAAGAGCATTATGAATAATACTATCATAGAAATAAAGGGTCTCAGGAAAGATTACCATGTCGGCGAGGTTACCGTACATGCGTTGCGTGGAGTGGATCTTAAGATCCATGAGGGGGAATTCGTTGCCATCATGGGCGCGAGCGGATCAGGCAAATCAACAATGCTGAACATCCTGGGGTGTCTTGACAAACCAACTTTCGGTGATTATCTGTTGGATGGTATTAATGTAGCCACCATGGAAAAAGATGCTATAGCCCGACTTAGAAATCAGAAACTCGGATTTGTATTTCAGGCTTATAACCTTCTGGCAAGGACAACAGCTCTTGAGAATGTGGAACTTCCTCTCTTTTATAACCCAAAGGTCAGATCAAAGGATAGGAAAGAAGCAGCTCTCAGGGCACTTGAAGCAGTGGGGCTCTCCGACCGTATGCATCATATGCCGAACCAGTTATCCGGAGGTCAGCAGCAGAGAGTCGCAATCGCACGTTCGCTGGTAAACAATCCTGTACTTATATTGGCTGATGAACCAACCGGTAACCTCGATACGCGGACCTCTTTTGAAATAATGGAGCTTTTCCAGGATCTGAATGAAAAGGGGAGAACAATTGTATATGTAACTCACGAGACTGACATAGCAAAGTTTGCTACCAGAAATGTAATGTTTCGCGATGGAAAAATCAGCCGGGAAAATTTTGTGACTGATCGGTTAAATGCCAGGGAAATTCTGAAAACATTGCCAGTAGAGGCAATTGAAGAATTTGATAAATAAATAAATACCAGTAAAATGAACTATTCAAATTTATTTAGGATCGCTATAAGAGCTTTGATAAGAAACAAGCTGAGAGCTTTTCTTACAATGCTGGGTATAATAATTGGTGTAGCTTCAGTTATTGCCATGTTAGCTATAGGCGAAGGATCGAAACAAAAAATAAGGAAACAGATATCCTCAATGGGAACAAATATGGTGATGGTTATGCCTAACTTCCAGCGCCGCGGAGGTGTCAGTTTAGGATCCTCGAGCTCAATGGTTCTTAAGTACACTGATGTTACAGCACTTCGTTCTGAGGCAACTGCAATCAGTGCAGTTTCACCAGAGATAAGAGCAAGCGGACAGGTTATTTACAGTAACCAGAACACCCAGACAACTATTTACGGAGTAAGTGAGGAATATCTCGCAATAAAAAAACTTGAAATACTTAGTGGAAGGGTATTCAATGCCAATGAGATAAAGAATATGTCGAAAGTATGTATACTTGGACAAACTGTAGTTGAAAACCTTTTCGGTGCAGGGGCTGATCCTGTTGGCCTTACCATCAGAATAAAAAACCTGCCGTTTCTTATAATCGGTGTTCTTAAAGATAAAGGTGAAAGCGGCATGGGACAGGACCAGGACGACCTGATAATCGCCCCTTACACGACCGTACAGCGCAGACTTGCAGCCATTGACTATATTAATGGAATATACGCTTCTGCTTTAAGTGAAGAGAAGAGCCCTGCTGCAAAGGCAGAAGTTGAGGATATTTTACGAAGAACCCATAAGCTTAAAGAATCAGCTGAAAATGATTTCAGGGTAATGTCACAAACAGAACTTCTGCAGACAGTCACATCGATTACAGATATTATGACGTATCTCCTTGGAGCTATCGCGGGTATTTCTTTGCTGGTTGGAGGAATTGGAATTATGAATATAATGTTCGTATCGGTTACTGAGCGTACCCGAGAAATCGGATTGCGTATGTCGATAGGCGGAAGAGGAAAGGATATCATGAAACAATTTCTTGCAGAATCGATTATACTTAGCATTTTAGGCGGAGTGATGGGAGTTATATTCGGATACCTCCTGGCAAGGCTTGCAGGATCACTGATGTCCAGTCAGGCGGTCGTAAAGACACAATCTGTTGTCCTTGCATTTATTGTCTGTTTTGTCATCGGTGTATTTTTTGGATGGTATCCTGCACGGAAAGCAGCAAATCTTAATCCGATCGATGCCCTCAGATATGAATAGATAGTTTGGTTCATCGGGAAATATGATAACTTTCCGGTGAACCAATCATTATTTGTTATACATTTAAAACCATGAAAAACTTTTTCACAGGGAAATCAATCAAGCTTTTGCTTCATCTCCTGGCCTGGGCTATAATTCTGGGTATCCCTCTCTATTTTTTTAAGAGATGGGATGTTGGGAAGGATTTTATGTGGATTTATTATATCGGTAATATAATAAACGGGATAATATTCTATACAAATTATCTCATTTTGGTTCCAAAATACTTTTTCGGGATTCCGAAACACAAATACTATTTATCGGTTGTTTTTTTATTAACGTTCCTCTATTTTGTCTCTGATGGATCAAACAAACTGGTATTTAAATATATTCCGGGACGAAATAACACAGAAGAAACTAACAAAAACATGGAAGAGGGAGCCAATTCAAAGCCCCCAAAGCCTGATGAACACGGGCACCCACCCTTCCGGGAGATGCATCTCTTTAATTATGCGTTTACTTCATTATTCCTTGTCTTTTTTTCAGTTGGGATGAGAGTTCTTGAACGCCATTCACAAACAGAAAAGCTGCAAAAAGAGCTTGAAAAGGAAAAGCTAAATTCAGAACTTGCATTCCTGAAAAACCAGATAAGCCCTCACTTTTTCTTTAACACTCTCAACAATATCTATTCATTAATCAGCATAAATGCGGAGGATTCTCAAAAAGCAGTATTACAGCTTTCAAAATTAATGAGATACTTGCTATACGACTCGGAACAGGGGAATACAAAGCTGAGTAATGAGATTGACTTTATGAATAACTATATTGACCTTATGAAGCTCAGGATGAGCAGTAAGATCCAACTTAATGTCTCATTCCCCGAGAAGTATGAAGATATTAATATTCCGCCTCTGATCTTTATTCCTTTTATTGAAAATGCATTTAAACATGGTATCAGCTACCGGGAAAAGTCATTCATAGATATAAGCATGACGACAGAAAAAGAATCAGTAAAATTCAGATGTGCCAATAGTTTGGTAAAAGCCAGGGAGGAAAATGAATCAGGCCATTCAGGTATCGGACTTGATAATGTCACTAAGAGACTGAATCTTTTGTTCCCTGGTAAACATGAGATAAAAATCAATAAATCTGATACAGAATTTGAAGTACTTCTTCAGATTAATTTTGCATGATGATAACAACAATTGCAATAGATGATGAACCGCTTGCACTTCAGCTTGTTACGGGGTATATAGAAAAAACTCCGGGGTTAAAGCTTGCAGGGAAATTCGATAATCCTCTGGATGCAGCTGAATTTCTGACAGACAACAGAGTGGATCTTATATTCGTTGATATTCAGATGCCCGATCTCTCAGGCATTGAATTTACAAGACTGATGGAAAAAGGACCCAAAGTTATTTTTACCACAGCTTTTGAAAAATATGCCCTGGATGGTTACAAGCTTGAGATAGTAGACTATTTATTGAAGCCATTCAGCTATGAAGAGTTTTTAAATGCTGTGCATAAAGTTCAGAAGTTGCTGCGGCTGGAACAGAATACACCTGCACGAGTGGACGTCAATAATGAATTCCTGTTTCTCAAGTCAGATTACAAGATCAAGAGAATTAATTTTAACGATATCCTTTATATCGAAGGACTTAAGGACTATGTAAAGGTCTATATCAAGAATTCTATTAAACCGGTTCTCTCTCTTACATCCCTGAAATTGCTTGAATCAAAGCTTCCTGAAAATAAGTTCATGAGAGTTCACCGCTCTTTCATAGTCAACCTTGAAAAAATCGATACTATTGAACGTAGCAGGATTGTATTCGGAAAGGAATATATCCCGATAAGCGACCAGTATAAGGCAAAATTTCAGGAATTCCTCGATAAGAATTTTCTATAATATTCAACACCCCCTCACGCTTTGCGGGTTAAAACAGTAGCACGCCCTGCCATTTCGGGGCTGTCCCCCTAAAGGTAGGACTTATTCGGTGTCTTTATGAAATTATTGATGGACTGAGAATTTACCCCCCTTTAGGGGGGCAGGGGGGCAAAAATTTATGACAAAATCATCTTATAACCAATCCCGTGTACAGTAATAATAATCTTAGGATTATTAGGATCAACTTCGATTTTCTGTCGCAGTTTAAGGATAAAATTATCCACCGTTCGGGTTGAAATATCATATTCAATACCCCATACATCGCTCATGAGATCATCGCGTTGAATAATTTTACCGGCATTCATATACAGGTAATGTAATATTCCAAATTCTTTGTGCGACATTTTTATTTCTTTTCCTGCTTCCAGAGCCATGTAATTCCTGAAATTGACCTTTAGATTACCAACTCTGACAAATTCCGGTTCTGCATTCTCATCTTTTACAGTTGAGGCACGTCGCAGGATTGCCTTAATTCGTGCAAGTAGCTCACGCAGGCTGAACGGTTTTGTAATATAATCATCGGCTCCAAACTCGAGTCCTAAAACCTTGTCAATTTCCTCACCTTTGGCTGTCAGAAGAATGATAGGCGTATTTACACCCTCTCTCCGTGCAGCTTTGCAAATATCAAACCCTGAGACTTCCGGTAGCATAATATCAAGCAATATCAAATCGTACCGGGATTGCAGAATTTTTTGAAGTCCTGAGTTTCCTTCCATCGCAGTATCAACCTCATATCCCTCGAACTCAAGGTTATCTTTGAGTCCATTAACCATGTTTAATTCGTCTTCAACAATCAATATCTTTTTCATAATAGCTTTGGTTAACTGACTGGAAATGAGAGCCTGAAGAGAGATCCTGATCCGGGTGCACTTTTAACATAAACCTTGCCTTCATGAGCATCCATAATATGTTTTACTATAGCTAGTCCCAGTCCTGATCCTTTTACCCTGTTCGCCAGATTCATTTCTGTGACACGGAAGAATTTATCAAAAATATATTTCTGGTTTTTATCTGAAATTCCAATACCATGATCCTCAACTTCAATGTAGGCATATCTGTCATTTTTCCCTGTTCTGACAATGATGTTTTTGATCTCGCCACTGTATTTCATTGCATTGTCAATAAGGTTTATAAATGCATCGGTTATTGCTTCCCTGTCAGCCTGGACCGGAGGCAGGTTATCACTCTGTTCGAAGGAATAATCGAATCCTTTAGTCTTCATAGAATATTGAAAAGAGGGAGTTGCATTTTCGACAATTTCATTAAGATCAGTCTCGCTAAAAGAATATTTTCTTTTATTGCTTTCTATTTGTGAAAAACTGAGAATCCTGTTCACAATACCCGACAGACGGGTTGTTTCATTCAAAATGATTGCATAGTATTCTCTGATTTTTTTGGCATTTTTCACCCTTCCCATTTCGAGTGTCTCAATATACATTGTTATCAGAGCAAGCGGAGTCCGGATTTCGTGCGAAACACCCGATACAAAGTCACTTTTCAGCTGTGAGAGCTCAACTTGTTTTTTGACGTTTCTGAAAATAAGCCATGCCCCGAAAAGCAAAATTATATCCATTAATGCTATAATAATGAGGTTTCTCTTAACCCTGTCTCTGGTCAGATCAGCAATTGTAAGGTCTTTTAGTTCAATGCCCATCTGATAGTTTTTCAGCAGCCAAAAAGGCTCTTTGTCATCAATTTTACCAGGATTATATTGTTTGTCGGAGGTATAAAATGGCAAATCTTCTCCTTTGCGATAAGCAGCTATATGAAATTTCCCTTTTGCAATCTCCTGAATCTTCGGATCAAGTATCTGGCTGATAAATTTTTCGGGGTCAATGATCAGGACATTGATTACCTCCTGATCTTTAACAAGAGTAATGAAAGCTATCCACTGCATTTCTCTTCTGCTGTTACCTATCGTCTCAATTTTCCGGTAACCTTCTTGCATATACATCTGTAGCTGTTTGATAGATTTAGAGTTAATGCTCAGTGTTGTGATCATTTCAGAAATAAACGTACTATCATGGTATGAGTATGGTATTGAGGAGAGAAATTCAAACTTTTTATCGAATTGCACAAGGCTTTTTGCAGATGGGAATTCTTTAATAATCTTTTCCAGGTTCGCCCCGTTGCCGGCTTTATAATTGTTTAAACTGTTTTCAGTTCTGCTGGCAAAATTACTCACAATATCATCGGAATATTGGTTTATTGAAAAAAGGATGGCGTCGAGCTGATTTTTGTAAATATCCTGGATAACCTTTTCATTCTGTCGCAGGTTGCCAATCTCAAATACCGAAAAGATCAGTATGGGTAAGACAATGATCATTAATATCAATAAGCTGACTTTTCGAAGCGAAGAATTCATTCCAGGATAATTTCTTTAAATATAAAAAATAATTTCCCGCAGATAACGCTGATCGTCGCAGATCTATTAATAGATATCTTCGAAAATCAGCAAGATCAGCGGGAAAAAGAGTAAATGCTTGTTAATTACCCTCTTTTTTTATTTTTCTCCAGTATTCAATGTATTTGGTTTGCGTGATAAGTCCCACAGGTCCCTCATAGATTCCGCCGTCTCCACCTGTGTCCAAAACTCTGACTGCTATAACGTTTTTCTGATTCTTTTTAAGTAATCCATCCGGGATATAGTATCCCCTGAATGCTTCCCACTCCTGACCGGTATTTACTTCTGATCCGCGATTCAGCGGGAATTCTCCGGTGGATCCTACAAATGTTCCATTTATGAATACCTGATCGATATCGTCTATTTTACCCATCAGCAAAACCATTTTTTCGTTATCAGCAGATGTCTTGAATACAAATGATTTACGATACCACGCATAACCGTCATAATCTCTGTAGCCCTGATCCTCCCATTTCCCCGGAACAAAAATTTCACCCCATACGCTATCATCAAAATCTGATTCTTTACGCCTGAGATCATCCCCGGGCTGGAATTTCCATGCAGATTGAAGGTTAATATCAAGATTTGCTGCAGTTTTCCCACCATACAATCCTATATCTCCACTGACAATTCCTCCTTCACCTTCCGAATCATACACCTTTACCGCAATCAGATTGGATCCGTCGAAATTAATGTACTCTGCAGGGATATAATAAATTCGTTGAGCATTATAGGCAGTATTGTAGTTTGGCGGAAAACTGCCGGTTGAACCGATTTTGTTTCCATTCAGATATACTTCATCCACATCATCGACATATCCCATATTTAAATACAGCATACGATCCTTGTAATTTGATGAAATGGTAATATTCTTCCTGTAAAAAGCATAACCGTTATACCCGTTAAATCCTTCATCTTCCCAGGGAGAAGGTACTTTTATTGATTCCCACTTACTGTCATCGAATTTCGGAGAGATCCACTCTTTATTCATCCCTATTGAGAACTGCCATTTGCCTTCCAGGCTTTTCAGAAGTACTAAATTTCCCTCGCTCGCATATATCTTGTTGCATAGACTCAATAAACAGATTATGGAAGAGATAAATAAAGTTCTTGTTTTGTTTGTACTTATTGATGTTGTCATAATTACTCATTATTTAAATTATTATTCCCGAATAATTTATTATACATGTATTCCCAGAAAGAGCCGTACCTCTGCAAGTCGTTATGATGCTTATTTATGTATTTCCGGCTGTTTTCAGCTGACATAATCCCAATTGGTCCTTCATAAATACCTCCCAGACCCTGTCCGTCATATACTCTTACTGCAATTGTATTTGCACCATTTCTATTAAGCAGGCCTTCTTTGATTTTATATATTCTGCGGGCATTGTATTCCCAACCGGAACCCCTGTAATAGGAAGCTTTTTTAAGATCATATACATTACCCACATATTGGCCGTTCAGATAAACATCATCAATATCATCAATCTTGCCAAGTGAGAGGTATAATTCACCGGAGGAGAAGTTTTGAGGTAGTTTGAATTCAAGTCTGTACCAGGCATATCCGTCATAGTCCTCATATCCCTGGTTTTCCCAAACAGAAGGCACATTTATTGCAGGCCAGTCATTATCATTAAAATCGACAGATTTCCAGGTTTTGTCACTTCCTGTGTGAAATTTCCATTTGCCACTCAGATTCAGATCGAGCAATTCATTGTCCTCATCGATATAAATTCCTGTTGGCCCGTCTGTTATCCCTCCGCTGAGATATGCATCATAAACCTTAACTGAAATTACATTTTCTCCATCTGCTTTCAGAAGATCTGCTGGAACAATATATTTTCGGTCTCTGTCATAAGCTGTTTTAAAATCAGGAGGAAACTTGCCGCTTTCTCCTATTTCCTTCCCATTCAGGTAAACAACATCAGCATCGTCAATCCGTCCAAGCAACAGATAGAGAGTGGTATTAGGAGGTATTTCTTTTATTCTGAAAGATTTCCGGTACCAGGCATAACCGTTGTAATCTTTATAACCCTGATCCTCCCAAGGCCCCGGAACGGTAAGCTGATCCCAGTTGGAATCGTCGAATTCAGGATTGGCCCATTTGCTGTCATCTCCAATAGAGAATTTCCAGTAACCTGAAAGAGATACTATTTTCCTAAGGTCTTCAGCACTTGACGATATGCCAAAAAGAAGAATGACCAGGGAAAAGATGAAATACTTATAACGTTTTGTTTTCATAATTATACTTTTTATTTACAATTATCAAAAAGGAATTTTGAATAATATTAGTTTTTAAAAGAACTTCACTTTGTTGTACAAAAATCCGACAAAATAGATGAATCAATGTCACAGCCAGGTAAAGAATTGTCACTATTTGTCACAGGTTTGTAAAAAGTTATAATTGAGTTTTTGAGGAACCGAGTTCTGTCTACAGGACGAGCTCACCGACTTCGTCCCGCTTTACGGGACTATGTCGGTCGAAGGCTGAAGGGAATCTCCTCGACGGGGAGCCATTCAAAGATGCAGGAAAGTACTAAGGTGGTATTATCGGAAGCGCCTTTGTAAAAATTCTTGGAGAGGATGAGAATGTCAATGAAAAAATAAAAAAGTTTATAATGGGAATACAATTAAACTAGAAAATTCATTAAAAACAACATATTATTCTTAAATACCCTCAAAAAATTGATGTGTTTGCTAATAAAACACATAAAAAATTTGAAATACCCTCTAAAAAGGTATATGTTTGCAAAAATATGTGTTTTTATTTTGGTTTTACATTAATCTTTTTTACTGATGAAAATGCCCGTAAAGAGATCCATTTTAACACTTCTTCTCCTTTTATTCGGTAGTGCAGGTTTATTTGCTGCCGATAATACCCACATTGATAGCGGAGCAACTGCATGGATGCTGACTTCTACTGCTCTTGTGCTGCTTATGATCCCGGGACTTGCCATGTTTTATGGCGGACTGGTCCGGTCAAAAAATGTGCTTGGTACCATAATGCATAGTTTTGTCGCAATGGGTATTATCAGCGTTTTGTGGGTAATAGTAGGATATAGCATGAGTTTCGGAAAGAACGTTCTTGGCGGATGGTTCGGATGGAATCCCGATTATTTTTTTCTGAAAGGGATTGATACAAATATTCTGGATGCGGGGATTCCTGAATATGTTTTTACAATGTTTCAGGGCAAGTTTGCAATTATCACGCCTGCTCTTATAGCAGGTGCTTTTGCCGAAAGAGTCAACTTTAAAGCCTATTGTTTCTTCATTGCCATATGGAGTCTTCTGGTATATAATCCTCTTTGTCACTGGGTATGGTCTGCCGATGGTTTCCTGTTTCACCTCGGGGCGAAAGGAGCTATTGATTTTGCAGGAGGAACAGTTGTTCACATCTCTGCAGGGGTAAGTGGATTGGTTGCCGCTTTATTTCTTGGAGCCCGCAGGGGATATCCTTATCAGGTAATTCGTCCTAACAACATGGTTATTACAATGCTGGGAGCCGGGTTGTTATGGGTGGGGTGGTTTGGTTTTAATGCCGGCAGCAGCATATCTTCAGGATTAAGCACAGCACAAGCCCTAACAGCCACACAGGTTGCGGCAGCTTCCGGTGCCTTATCCTGGATTTTAATTGAAAGCATGCACCAGGGAAAAGCTACTGCTCTTGGTTTTGCTTCCGGAATTCTTGCTGGATTAGTTGCTGTAACACCTGCTGCAGGGGTAGTTCAGCCGTATGGAGCAATGATCCTGGGTATAATGGCTTCGTTAATTTGCTATTCGGCAATCCAGTTAAAAAATAAACTCGGATACGATGATAGTCTGGATGCTTTCGGAATTCACGGAGTAGGAGGAATTGTAGGCGCAATTCTACTGACATTCTTCATTCGTCCATCGTGGATGCATGATGCAGCAGCAGCGGCCGGAGGAAAGTGGACAATTTGGAACCAGCTAGGAGTTCAGGGACTTGCCGTAACAATCGCAATCGTTTATGCAGCGGTTATGACTTTCATAATAATCTATATCCTGAACAAGTTTATAAAGTTTAAATCATCAGAGGATGATGAAATGGCAGGACTTGACAGATCTTATCATGGTGAGAGAGGATATGGCATGTTGAATCCGAGTTAATCCAATAATAAAGTAAATACCATAAAATGAAACTAATAACAGCAATTATCAGGGAAGTTCAGCTTGACAAAGTGCGTGAAGCGCTTATCGAAGCTGATATAAAAAGAATCACGGTGAGTCGGGTTTCAGGTCATGGACAACAGAGAATTGAAGAGATGTACCGGGGTCAGATCATCATACCTGACCTGATCCCTAAAATCAGAATTGAAATTGGAGTCAATGATGCCTTTGTCGATATTACTGTAAACGCAATATTAAAAGCTGCCCGTACTGATGGTGCCGGAAATGTTGGCGATGGGAAAATATTCATTACCCCCCTCGAGGAATGCATAAGAATAAGAACAGGCGAAAGGGGAGGTACTGCAATTTAAAATTTTCAAAGGATTTTTACTGTTGCCCGGACTGAAAAGTCCGGGTTTTTTTTGTAAGATTCTGTTCAACTGAAAACATAACATCTTAATAATACATATGTTAAAAATGATTAAATACATGAAATTGTCCAATCTATGTATTAATTAAAAGCAAGATATTGAGTAAATTTAGATTCTCTTATTTTTATTCAAAAACTTCAATAATCTTCTCAGTATGGGTCACGACAGTAATAAAAAGAAAAATTCCCAAAGTAAAACCTTGACAAGGCGAAGCTTTCTGGGTACGACAGCAACTGCGGCTGCTGCATTTACAATTCTACCGCGTTACGTTATGGGAGGCAAAGGTTATACCGCTCCAAGTGATATAGTCAATGTTGCCGGTATTGGTGTAGGGAGCCAGGGAGGTGGCGATATTCAGCAACTTTGCACACCGGATGTACCGATAGTGCGGCCTAAGAGAAATTTTAATGGCACTCCAATGACCAAGGAGCAGATTGCTGCACAGGAAGCCAGGATGGCTGAAATGATGAAACGCATGGCCCCTAAGGGAGGAAAGCCGGGTGCGAACACAAATGCAGTTATGCAGATGGGAGCGGCAGGAAATGGGAATCCAATAAAGCTTGCCAATATTTATGCTCTCTGTGATGTTGATTCAGATTATGCGGGATATATATTTAAAGGATACCCAAAGGCTAAAATATACAATGACTGGCGTGAACTGTTGGACAAGGAGAAATCAATTGACGCAGTGGTCATTGGTACACCAGATCACAACCATGCCATGATTGCAGCCGCATTCATGCGCGCTAAGAAACATGTCTACCTGGAAAAACCAATGGCAAAGACAATTTTTGAGGTTCGTAAACTTGCTTCCCTCGCAAAAGAAACCGGAGTAGTGACACAGATGGGCAACCAGGGACATGCCACCGAAGGCACCAGAAAGACTGTTGAGTGGATTCAATCGGGAGTGATAGGTCCTGTCAGAGAAGTTCAGTTGTCAACAAATCGTCCGATGGGATTCTGGCCCCAGGGTGATTTGAAAAGACCTGAAGGCATGCCTGTTCCTAAAAACCTGAACTATGATGTATGGTTAGGGCCAGCTCCTAATAAACCTTACAATCCTGAAGCACTTCATTTCAACTGGAGAGGATTGTGGGATTATGGTACAGGCGCTATGGGCGATATGGGTGCTCATATTTTTGATGCTCCTATATGGGCTCTTAACCTGGGAATGCCTACTAAAATACAGGCAACCAGTTCACCTTATAGCATCGATTATATGCCTCTTTGTGAAATGGTCACATATGAGTTTGCCGCCAGAGGCGATATGCCGGCAGTGAAAGTCACCTGGTGCGATGGCGGTCTGAGGCCTCCAAGACCAGAGGGTTTGGAAGCAGGCAGGGCAATGAAAGATGCCACATATTATGGAGAAAAAGGAATAATAACTCACGGGAGCCATGGTGCAATGCCTGAATTTATCCCCGGAAATGAAAACTTCAAGGGACCTGATGCGTGGATTCCCCGAACAGGTAATATTTTTGAAGATTTCATTGGTGCCATTAAAAGTGGTAAAAAATCGTGCAATGATTTCTCCATTTCATCAAAACTGACTGAGATTATGTTACTTACAAATATTGCAGTAAAACATCAACTTGATGACATCACCCTGGAATATGATGCAGCCAATATGAAGATAACTAATCTTCCGGAAGCTAATAGTATGTTCCAGTATGATTACCGGACAGGTTGGACCTTATAATCTTATAAGACTTTAAATTTATTTAATTCAAAAAAAGAACATATGGAAAACGAAAACAAATCAAAAAAGAACCTATCCAGACGCAAGTTTTTGGGTAGTACCGCAACAGTTGCTGCTTTCTCAATGTTGCCAATAAATCTGTTTGGCAAGAGTGCACCAGTTGCGAAAGAGGTACCAGGAGCAAAACCAAACTCAAATTTTGGCGGCGTACAGATTGGTACAATTACATACAGCTGGCGCGATAAGCCGGGTGGAGTTGAAAATATAATCAAGTATTGTACCGAAACCGGTATTAGTTCAATTGAATTGATGAGTGGTGATGTGGAAGAATATCTTGGAGCAGCAAAGAATCCAATGATGGGAATGTTTGGACCACCTCCTGCTCCCCCGAAGGCTGCGCCAGGTGCTCCTGCAGCTCCACCTAAACCTTTTAAGATGCCGGAATTCACTGCAGAACAGAAAGCTACAATAGCTAAGTATGAGAAGGATATGAAGACCTGGAGATTGGCATTGCCAATATCAAAATTCGACGATCTTCGTAAGATGTTCGATGCAGCCGGAATTTCAATTCATATTGTTAAATTCTCTCCTGCAAGATGGTCGGATGAGGAGATTGATTATGCTTTCAAAGCAGCTAAGGCTTTGGGAGCCAAGGGTGTAAGCGAAGAGTTGGGAATGGAAGCTGTTAAGAAGATGGCACCTTTTGCAGAAAAAAATGGTTTATTTGCAATATTCCACACTCACATGCAATTTGCAACACCAGGGTTCAGCTATGACCCATTCATGGCCGTTTCACCCGCAGTGATGTTTAATTTTGATTCAGGTCACTTTTTTGGTTCAACCGGGCTGCACCCGAATACCATTATTGAAAAGTATCACGATCGTATCGTAAGTATCCATGTTAAGGATAAAACCGGTCCTAAAACAGATCCGGCCAACACTAATCAGGTATGGGGTCAGGGTGAATGTCCGGTTGAAGATATTCTTCTGCTGATAAAAAAGAACGGATGGCCGATCTTCTGCGATGTTGAACTTGAATATGATATTAAACCATGGTCAAATTCGGTGAAAGAAGTTAAGACCTGCGTACATTATGCAAGGCAGATACTCATGTAGGATTTAATCAATATGCCTTTAAAAAAATCCCTGTCAGTCTAATGACTTTCCGGGATTTTTCTTAATGGACTTGTTCATGTTTTGAGCAGATTAATTAATTGCAGCATTTTATATATTATTGATAAAAATTCCCATATTTACCAGACTTTTAAGCGGATTCAATCTTTCGAGAATTGCAATTCCGGTTGAAAAACTATCATTATGCGGATATTGCATCTTATAAAAAATTTTGATTATGGTGGCGCTGAGAATCATGTCCGTGAGTTGGCAAATTCACAGGAGGAAGTTGGGCATAATGTATTTATTATTGCGGGAAAAGGGAGACAGGAATCCTTGGTAAATAAAGGAGTACGTTTTATATCTCTCCCCCTAAAGGACTTTCTTATCCCTGTCCTGATTCCTGTAATCTGTTATTTATCTTTAAAGAATAGGATCCAGGTAATTCATGCTCATCAAAGGCTTCCGATTTTTATAGCATGCATAATAGGGAAAATTACAGGTGTTCCGGTTGTTGTAACTATACATGGAAGAACCAGATATGACCTTCGATCATGGATTTCAAGAAAGTGCTCTACGAAGATAATTTTTGTCAGTGAGTATGTGCTTCAAGTATCAGCAAGATATGAGGAGATAAAACATAAATCGGTATTTATACCAAACTGGGTTACAATTTCTAATTATCAATCAGGGAAGGACCCTTATTCAATAAGTTATATAAGCAGAATTGATAAGAACCATTCAAATCTTATCCTTTTAATGATTCAGAAAGTAATATTTCCCCTTCTTTCAGAATTTCCGGATATTACAATTAAAATAATAGGGGATGGTGACTTTTTACCGGAGATACGAGAAGAGGCTAAGAAATTAAATACCAGGGTAAAAAGGGAAGCATGTATCGTTTATGGCTTTGCTCAGGATGTAAAAAGGATTATTCACCGATCAGAGTTGATATTAGGAGTTGGACGTGTTGCTCTTGAGGCTTTGGCATCTGGGATTCCGGTTTTATCAATAAATCAAAAACGTATGGGTACAATTATTTCAACCGATAATTATCCGTTTTACAGGGATAATAACTTTGTTGCGGTTGGAAACCCTGCACCTGATGAAAATAGTCTGACAGACCAGATAACTAAATTCTTCACAGATCTAAAATACTGGCAAAAAGAAGCTTCAATTTTGAAAGGGTATATCAATGAGGACTTTAATCCGCGTAATATGTCTGATTCAATAGAGTTGCTTTATGATGAAACCATTAAATCGAGAAGAAATATTATGCTGCCAGTGTTTGCATGGATTAAGCTTCCATGAGCTTGCGATGACAATAAAGTATTCATGTCATTGGTTCAATCACACCGCAAACTGTAATTCTGTCAGTGTCTTATATAAACCGTTTTTATTTTCAAGAAGTTCATTATGAGAGCCCTCCTCAATTATTGTTCCATTCTCAAGAACAATGATTTTGTCCGCATTGCGAATTGTGGCAAGTCGGTGTGCAATTACAACAGATGTGCGTCCTTTCATCAGCTTATCAAGGGCCTCCTGGACTAATCTTTCCGATTCAGAATCGAGAGAGGAAGTTGCCTCGTCGAGGATAAGTATTTTTGGGTTTTTCAGAACGGCCCGGGCTATTGCGATCCGTTGACGCTGTCCTCCCGAGAGTTGTATCCCACGCTCACCGACAATTGTTTCTAGCTTTTCCGGGAATGTTTGGATGAAATCCCATGCATTCGACTGTCTGGCAGCATCAATAATCTCATCCAGGCTTGAACCCGGCCTTCCGTAGGCAATATTTTCACGAATTGTTCCTCCAAACAGGAACACATCCTGTGGGACAATAGCCATCTGTGAGCGAAGTGACGTAATGGGAAAACTCCGGCTGTCACGGCCGTCGAACAGAATTTCTCCATTGGTTGGTTCATAGAATTTTAACAAAAGAGAAACAATGGTTGATTTGCCTGCCCCGCTTGGCCCTACCAGCGCCACCTGTTGCCCTGGTTCAACTCTGAAACTCACATTACGTAACACAATATTTTCCTTTCTCGAAGGATATTCGAATTCAACCCGGTCGAAAGCTATCTGCCCAAGCAAAGTATCAGAAGGTTTGTGTACATACTGCTCATCCACTGCTTCAGCAGGTTCATCGAGAAGCAGCAACAGTTTCTCTGCAGCCCCGATTGCTTTCTGCAAACGAGTGTATACACCCGCCATACCGGCTATGTTTCCTGCTATAAAACCCGAATATATCACGAAAGAGAAAAGTTGTCCTGCAGCCATCTGTCCTGAGGCAATAAGTGTTGCTCCACGCCATATCACTGCTCCCATAGCGATAAAGAATACCAGAACTATAAAAGACATTGCAGCCTGATATTTTCCGCCTTTTATGCCTGCTTTGGCTACTTCATTGGTTTTTTCGCGGTAACGGTTTATTTCAAATAACTCGTTTGTAAAAGCTTTCACATTTTGTATGCCCTGAAGGGTTTCTTCCACGATAGTATTTGACTCGGCAACATGTCCTTGTGCCTTCTTTGAGTACCTTCTGACGGCTCTTCCCGAGAAGAAGGCAAAGAGTGCCACAGCTGGTAAAATAGCCAGCATGAACATGGTGAGTTTGAATGAGCTTATAGTCATAAGCGTAATTCCTCCGATTATCAGGATGAGTTGCGACAACAGATCGGCAATAGTTGAAGTAAGTGAATCCTGTAATAAAGAAATGTCAGATGAGATACGGCTGTTCAGCTCACCAACCCTCTGGACAGCAAAAAAACTCATTGGCAACTTGATAAGGTGGTTGTACAAATGCTGACGGATTGATGCGAGTGTTTTTTCGGTTACTTCAACAAAAATCCGTATTCGGGAGTAGGAAAATATAGCCTGAACGATAATAATAGCCAGCAAAATTAGACCTGTGCGGCTTATCTCAGAAATCATCTTTCCTTTGTTCCCGAGATCAACCATGTTGCCTAGGAACTTGGGAAACATAAGACTTGCTCCACTCGAAATAAGTAAAAACAACATTCCAAGTGCAAATTTCCAGCGATATGGTTTAAGGAACCGGTAAAGTTTAAGCAGTTCCCTTAGTCCGCTTCCCCCTTTTTTTTCCTTCTTCTTATTTGTCAAAACACCTAATTCCATAAATATTGTTTTATATAGATTATCTTTTTAAAATTCAATGTTGTTTTGAGAACCTTTTTTAAAATGATTACCGGTTATCCTCTTCGGTTATTGTTTTAATATCATTTAATGCCTTAAACAGGATCTCATTTATTCCTGTCAGTTTTACTGTCTCTTTGCCCACTGCTGTCCTACCGGTAATATGGCGTATTTCAGATAAATAATTCAAAGCAGCCTTTACATCATGAAGATGTTCTTTATTAGCCGAGCCCCACAAGCTTTGAAAGCGTTCTTTTATTTTATCAGTGGTTTCTTTTTCTTCTTTCAGAAACCGTTTTCCGGCGTCAGAGATAGTGTAAACATTCTTCCCGTCCTTCCTGCAGGAAGTGACAAAATTCTCATTTTCCAGGAATTGAAGTATCGGATAGATGCTTCCTGCGCTTGGAGAATATAGACCCTGAAAACGATCTTCCAGAACAGTTGTTATATCATACCCATGTGAGGGGCAATCCTTTACTATATCCAGAATTACATATTTCAGATCACCCTTCTTAAAAAGGCGTGATTGCCTCTGATTATCTTGAAAATGTGCTCCGAACATATTTTTAACTTTTTTTTTAATTACACTTCGCAAATATATAACAATATATCGTAATATATTACAATATTAAACTAGAATAAGATAAATAAATAGGTTATGTCATCTTAAAATTGAGATCAAATACCTGAAAACAAACATAAGTATGTGACTGATGTTTATGAATAAAGGATTTTTCAAAATGTTCACTTACTAAAACAAAATTTTATGAAAAAATTTTATACTATTACAATGGTTGCGGTATTTGTTGTACTAAGTACAATTGGAATTCATGCGCAAACTATGCAATCTGGTCTTAACCAGGCTGAGCTTATGAAACAGTTCATAGGAACCTGGGAAAATGAGACTAATAAAGACTCGGTTTTTACTGCTGAGTTTAAACCCTATGGAAACGGCGGACTGGAATTCACTCTTAAGAGTGTTGCCAGGGGAAAGGTGTGGCTTGAAATGAAGGAGCTCTGGGGATATGACAAAAAGAGTGATAAAATTATTGTTGCCGGACTGGTAAAAGATAGTCCAAACCTTATGCTTCAGGCAACTTGGTTCACAGCAAAAGACAGATGTGAGCAAGTCCCTCTGGAATTTGCTTCCGATCCTAAGAAGGCAAGTTTTATAGTGATATTTCAGCTCAAATCACCTGATTTGGTTCTTCGGGAAGAGATAGTTAATAACAAATCGCTTGGAACTGAAACATATATAAGAGTAAAAAACTGACCGGCTCTGATTTCGACAGAATGTCCTGAGAATTAATGTTTCAGGACATTTTTTATTTCAGTCATTCAATTCCTGAGCACTTCAATTAAGAATGCAGGCTTCACTTCATCCTGACTTTAAAACTATGCATACCAGGCTCTTTCCCGTTTTCCGAGAGTTTCCAGTATACCGATCGTGGTATTGACATCATCAACCACCTGAAAATCATACATTCCAAGACAAACGAAATCAGCGCCATTCTCATAAGCCCAGCGTATTCCATTTGATGGTTGTATTGAACCGGCGGCTAATACTTTGAATCCAAAAAACGGAACATCAATGGCATTGAAAGTTTCAATTGTTTGCTCATAAAACTGATCCCACATATTATCATTCCATTGATTACGATCTGTTATTGGCGATGTAGGATAAGTTGGATATTCCTTCCTGTTTTCAGGCGGAGTGACAGACCAATATTTATCATGATGAAAAGTTTTAAAGTAATAATCAGGCTTCACACCTGCATTTATTGAAGCATGAATACTCTTTATCGAATGTGCACCGACACCTGCCTGAAGACCCTGACCTCGGATATAATCAACTGTTTTCAGCAAAACATCAATTGCATTGGTTTTTGCCAATCCGTCAACATTCTCTCCCTGAATGTAAATGAAATCAGCGCCATTATCTACTGCTTTCTTAACCGGTGCCAGACGGTCATCAGGCTGACCAATAGAACACTGGCAGTTGTTAAGCATTTTGCTGCCGGTTTCCTTTTTGAACTCATTGAATGCTTTGTATTGAAATTCCACCAGGTTACAAAAATTTATTCCAGCCTGTTCAGCAACAGCCCATGTTTCCTTCATTTTAGTCGCAGTATGCCAGTGTTTGCTTAGTTGCCCCACGTAAGAAAGATCCCTTGAATGAGACCAGCCACCCATAGGATTGCATCCCAAAACAAGCCTGCTTATTTCATGTTTTCCAACCTTTCCTTTTGGAAGTACCCCTTTAAGGTTCTTTAAAGAAGCTTTTGCCTCTTCTGTGAGGTAACCCTGATCTTTGGTTATTAAACGTGCGGCAGCTGTTGCTATAGAAAAACTGCCCACAAAAGGAAGGGCTGCTAACCCCTTAAGTAAATTCCTTCTCGTCTCTGACACTCCGGATTTCTTTTCCACGTTTTTGATTTTTAAATTGAAATAACACTTCACTGATCAAGGATCCACGACAATATGATTTTATCTTAAAACTAAATAAATAATCTGTGCCAATTATAGATTCTAGAATCTTATTTTTAATCCGACTCCATTTGCCGATGCCAGCCCTTTGAAATTAACCAGGTCAGCTTCAATTTTAATATGTCTCTCATTTGCTTTTCCTGATGACCATATTGGAATTCCAACGGCTATTAACCCCAGCCCGGCAAGCATAGCTCCGCGATATGCATTCACATAATCCGTGGATTGTGTGCTGTTATTATGATAAACTTTCCAGTACAATACATTACCTACAAAAAGTGTCGTGCCACCAATAACAGTTAAAACCATGCCGATTTTCTCCATGTTTCTATCCCTCTTTATGACATCCACGAATAACTTTGTGCTTCTTCCCTGGGCATTTATTGAAAAAGTGAAAATTGTGAGTAATAAAGTAAGAATAAGAGTTTTCATAATTCGTCATTTATCGAAAGCTGTGAATTCTGGCTGCAAAGTTAATTATTAAAACAGATTTGAAAATCTCTCATTTTACAATGTTTCAAAGATTTATCTTAATTGTCTTTTTTTCATAACTTGTATGAACAAACTGATAACAGTGATGGTAATTATATTGATCAAATAAAACCAAATAAAATCTTTTATGTTTTCCTTATTCCTTGAATAATGTAGCCGCTTCTTTCATAAGAGTAGATATTGGAAGCCCTTGGGGACATACTTCCTCACATTCCTTACATTCCGTGCATTTACCTGCTTTGCCTCTTATGCGTATGTAACCTGTAAGCCATGGGTTCGGATCATTCCAGACAGCAGCATTGTTTAGGGCAGCCAGTACATCAGGAATATCAACTCCCGATGCGCACGGCATACAATACCTGCAGGCAGTGCAGTCTGCTTTTATTCTTGAGCCCATGGCATTACGCAATTTGTTAAACATCAATAAATCATCTTTGCTGAGGGAATCCGGAATTCCTTCATTTGCAGTCCTGATGTTTTCCTCAACCTGCTCCATGCTGTTCATCCCAGATAGAACGCTTGATACTCCGGCTTCGTTCCACACAAAACGTAAGGCCCATTCGGCAGGAGTTCTTTTAATCTGAGATTTATCGAAGACTGTCATCATTTCGGGAGGAAGATTCTGTGCGAGTTTACTCCCTTTTAAAGGCTCCATCACAACAACGCCAATCCCTTTATCTGAAGCATATTTAAGACCTTTATATCCGGCCTGAAAATCAATATCCATATAGTTATACTGGATCTGGGCAAAGGTCCAGTCATATTCGTCACAAATCCGGATGAAATCTTCAGCTTGTCCATGAAATGAGAAAGCAGGAAACCTGATTTTTCCCTCGGCTTTCTTTTTATCAAGAAATTCGCGTACTCCAAGGCCTTTCATCCTGTCCCACATCTCACCGTTTAGACCATGCAGGAGATAGAAATCCAAATAATCCGTTTTCAGTCTTTCCAGCTGTTCGGTGAGAAATGCATCCATCTGTTCTTTTTGCCTGAGATGAAAAAGAGGCATCTTGGTTGCCAGATGAACTTTTTTCCGCCAATCTCCCGATAGAGCTTCACCTACAAAGGGCTCGCTTTCACCACGCTGTCCAAAGACTGTTGCATGATAAAAATAGGCAGTATCAATATAGTTGACGCCATTGTCTATTGCATAGTGGATCAACCGGGTTGCTTTTGGGTAGTCTATTTTTTCAGATTTATGGTCAATGATCGGAAGCCGCATGCAGCCAAAACCCAGGATTGAGAGATCGATCCATGTTTTATTAAGTCGACGGTAAAGCATAAATTATCCTCCTGATTTTCTAATTATTTACTTTTTCACTGTACTTGGTCTGCGAAAATACTTCATTAATTCTTTCAGAGGTTCATTTTAAAGGATTTTTAACTTTTGTGATTTTCCTTTTACCTTTTGTTTTTTCATAACGCATTTCCATGGATTTAATTCCGGAAGATGCCCAATGGGCTCTCCTGATAGTTGAAGACCTGAGTTGGCAAGACTATGTTAGTTAGGAGATTACTTAAGATAATTATTTTTTGAATATTCCTGATGCAAAACAGTTCTTTGAAAAGTATAATTGACTTTAGATTAAATACTAAGTAACTTTGGTATGATATTTGAGTAATTCTAGATAAACAGAAATAGTAATTTCTCAAAAAATATCAATAAAATGAGAATAAACCTGATTTTTCTAATCCTATTTTCTGCAATATTCCAGGTCAGCCTGAGAGCTCAGTCAGACAATGAAAAAATAACAATCACTGGTACCGTTCTGGATATGGACAAGAAACCTATAGCGAATGCGATTGTTATGATAGATGGTCAAAAAACGAAGACTTTTACAAATTCTAAAGGGAATTATAAAATCCGGGTGAGCCCCGATAATGAGAAGATTGCCATATTTACATTTAATAACGGAATATATGAAGAATTAATCAACGGAAGAACACAGATTAATTTTAATTTTTCCGGGTCAGTATCTCAGAAACCATATGAGAGAAATGCCGGAATATTAATTAAGAACAAACAGGAAATTCCTGACGGTGAGCAGGCCGTTGATGTTGGCTACGCGGTAATTAAAAAGAAGTATCTGTCCATGGATGTTGACTTTATTGATGGCACCAATATTAAATATCAGTCGTATCCTACAGTTGTCGATATGATAATCAGGGAAGTATCAGGTGTCAAGAGATATGGGAACGGTATCATAATACAGGAAAGTGGAAACATCTTTGGTTATGTTCCTCCGCTTATTATAATTGATGGGATGCCCGGAGGAAAGCTTGACGATGTGGCTCCGTATATGGTAAAATCAATATCAGTACTTAAAGGAACTTCAGCAGCGATATTCGGAACGAGAGGGTACGGAGGTGCAATTATAATAAGGACCAAGACTTATGATGAATAATAAGAAGTCTTGGCTTTTTCATCGTGCATTTGCATGGATTTAATCCCGGAAGATGTCCACAGGGATCTGCATGTAGCTGAAACGGGGAGCTAAAATACATTCCGGAACTGGTCAGAAAGACGAAAATATTGCACTTGTTTTTCCAATTACTCACACACCCGATTTTTGAAAATACCTGCTTGCGCGAAGTGGTAAATGATGTCTTCATATATTTATACATGAGATACTCTTATAAGTTATTATGCTTCTGCGAATAGCATATTCCTTAAATTTTATTTGATTTTAATGAGTTAAAAGTTTAAATTTGTTTAATAAAGGTTGATCGTTGAAAATGTTGTTAATGTGAAAAATAGAATAAAACAAGCTATGCTTATATTAGTTGTTGAGCGGCTGTTTTATTTTGGCAGTATAGTTCAGGCTAACAACCTTATGTAAATGGTCGTTACCTAATCGTATTATGATTTTAATGTGGATTTATATGGTGGAAAACTATTATTGCATGATTGCTAAATAGTAACTCTGTTAATCAACTTAGGATCTTTTTTAATAAAACTAAAATTTGTGATTATGAGAACTTTAAAACTCTTATTCTTGGCTACACTTACAACTGTGTTCCTTTATGCATGTGTCAAAGGACCTGCGGGTCCTACCGGTGCTACCGGTGCTACTGGCGCCACTGGAGCTGCTGGCGCTAATGGCGCTACTGGAGCTACTGGTCCTCAGGGAGTTTCTGGTAATGCTAACGTAGTATTGTATGAGTATGGTTCGGTGACATTCACTTCAATCGTAAATTATCTTATGACGAACATTAGCCAGGGCAGGATAGATTCAAGCATTTTGCTGACATATTACAATCCAAGTACGGAAGCTGCAACCGCATGGTATGTTGTGCCGGGAGCCGGTAGCATGGCAGCTTATGTTACCAGAAATTTATGGTGGCAAAGCAGTACAAACCCAAGTGTATATACCATGAGTGTGAGAACCCAAAATTGGGATGGCACTGCAAATACAACATCTAAAACATTTACTAAATTAAGGATATTTGTAGTTAATTCATCCGCTATTTTAACTGGGGGTAAAGGAGCTGCAGTAGATCTGAATGATCAGGATGCCGTATATAAATACCTCTTTGGTGGGAAAGAATAACTCTCAATAAATCAAATTTACAAGACACATTATTTAGTTGATCCTTAATAATTATTAAGGATTAACTAATTACAATTCTAAGAGCGAAATTTACTGGTAATTACCATGCAAATTAATGGTTGTTTATTTGAACGTATATTGCACTTGATGGGGATTTAATAAGATAGAAGATCCATTAATTACTTGTCAGACGGGCAAAACGCCGGTTTGACTCCGGGAAATCAACACCAGATACAATGGTAACCAGAATTCCCATTCCCATAGCCAGGAACAATGATTCAATATTAGGTCGGAATAAGAGCGTACCACTATTTGGAATAGTTGTAAAAAAAGCTCCTACCAGTATATTAATTATAGCAATCCATTGGTATATTCTCATCCCTGCCCAATAAGGAGTCTGAGCTTCCCCGCGAAATGATTCTTCCACAAATCTGCCAAGCCCGTTCAAAATAAAATATATTCCAATAATAAAAGAAGAAGACATCCCAATTCTGAATAACCTGATTAAAATTAATCCTGTAATTATATTAGTGCCTATTGAATAGAGTTGTGTAGGGTGCAAGGGAACACCGGATAAACCTGATATCTTATTAACACGGGAATATGGATGCGTAAATCGGATCCCGATACTATCAATTGAAGGCTTTCCGTGACAACAGCCCTGAACTAAACAACGCAGACGCCCTATACTCTGAATCCATGGGCCCGCCATTGCGAATGATGCAAGTAATGTGTAAAAATTTATTGAAAATATTAAGAAAGCCAGAATGCTTCCAAAAATAACGCCAATTACACCTCCATAATAACCGTAAGGTCTTAGCAACTTCGAAGATCCTTCAATAAGCTGAGCCCATAAACCGGCTCCAACAATGACAAATAACATAATAACAAAACCCACAACAGCATTTTGGGGGCCAAGAAAGAAACCGGCCAGCAAAATTCCGGTAAATCCTGCACCTCCTCCATAGAAACCGTGGTTAATTATTCTGGCAGGACCCCATCTCCATTCTTTCCAGCTATTTGAGAGACGTTCAGACTGCAGCCTTATAAAACGCCAGATTTGGGTCCGGTATGCAATTACAATAAACGTACAAAATCCTCCAATTACATCAAGTATTGAATGACTGCTGGTTGTTATGCAACTCACAGAGATTAATACTGCCAGCATATACCATAACCATTTTAAGCGCATATTGCTTTTGCTAAAATATCTTGCAGAAATGAACGCCCAGATAACATGAAAAGATGGCAGGGCTCCGGTTTCACCATCCATAGCGCGTTCAAACAATATAAGGTTCCCAAAAAACGAATGTGGAATGAATTCTCTTTGTTTCACTATAAAAGGGAAAACCAGATAAATAATACCAACAACAATTGTAGCAAACCATGCGTCGATAATAAAAGATCTGAGTTGGGCCCTGGATTTTATTATTAAAGGGACTAGTAACACGAAAATGTAAGTAAATGTATAGAATACTTCTGAAAACTCCCACACAGTAAAATGTTTCTCAAAGGGCAGGTTTGTGCTGATAGCATCCTTTGGTACACCTATAAAAATGAATGCCTCATAAACAAGCAGCCACGGAACAAAAACAAGAAAACATGATACTATTCTATCAACAGGTGCCGGTGATATGTCTGATGAAGTGGGTAACGACAGAAACGGTTTGTAATTCTGTTCACCAAATATCATATGGGTTCTTTCATTTTCAAATCCAAAAATATATGCAACTATCATCAGGGTAAAAAGAGGGCTTATAAACCAGAATCCAGATGCTGATCGGGCGACAATCGATAATCCAAAGCTTATCATAACCGCGCCTGAATAAATTGGATGTTTAGTAAAAGCATAAATGCCATTTTTAACAAATCTCTCAGGCGGGAATGCATTCATGGGTAATCCATTACCATATTTCCAGAGATAAGCCATCCCGGATAAGAGAAATAATGCTCCTGATATTAAAAGTATATATCCAAAGAATATGGAACCAGGAACAGGTAATCTAACAATGTTATCAGTGTACTTTGCCCAGAGAATTAAAAGGAAAGGAATTGCTGTTACAAACAGTAAACTATAAAAAACCCTGCCTGTTATTGTTTTTATTTTCCCCATGTTACAATTTCAAATAATGACCAGCCATTTGACATAACTATAGAGTTTTTGCTTAAGGATGTTTTTGATTTATACTTTATTTCTAATGAGTTTAAGATTCTGTGATCAAATAGTATTTTCAACATTTTCATTTTTAGGAATAATTTTGAAAGTTTACCCTTCCTGATAAGATGAATCTCTGAAAACTTCAATTGATATTCGCCATCACAAAAGTTAATTGTGTCGTTTTCAAAAATTGCATCATTATATTCAATACCATTGAAGAATATTTTATTCACAGGATATTTTCCCGTCCATTTAATCCAGATCAAAGTATCAGAATCTGATAAAAAACGGCCCCACCTTAGTTCATCTATTGGCAGATTCCAGGGTTTAATAAATGTAAACAGGGTTTCCGCATATCCAAATCCTTTATAGAGTGTACCATTGTATAATATTTCAGCTAAAGCCTTTGGATGATGACAATTCCATATTAATTCATTGTTATCACTGTCTTTATATAACATCCGGACAATCGGAGTGTCAGTTCTTTGCAGGCTTACGTCGGTCTTTAAAGTCTTATGATTGAAATGTATTGTTCCATTAATTACCGGCTTTTTAGTCTTGCTTAAAGTGGATTTTTCAGTTGTAAAACCTTCAGAATCACAAAATACCAAACCGGAGTAAACAAATCTTATTAAAAAGAATTCCACTTTTGCCCAATAAACAATGAAGCAATTCCCCTGTTCATCAATGCAATCCAGGTATAATTTTTCTATATTGAAACTTGTTTGTTTAATTTTAAACCTTATTTACCAACATCAGAAAAATTATTTTTAAGACCAAAACTTTAATGGGATTTAATATCTCCCCTTTTAAAATGACCTGGATGATGAGGATATCTTAAATTAAAACTTTCAGCAGATGATACCTGTTAGTAACAAAGTTATGATACTGTTATACACGAGTCAATTTTTTTTAGATCCAGTTGTTAGCAAATATCCTGTTCAGGATAATTAAAAAATTAATGCAGACGGATAAAACAAAAACCCCGGAGTTGATTTTCCGTGCTGGTGGATTTCTTTCTTTATTTCAAAGGTTTATATTTTTTAGCAACTTCACTTACTGCTTCTGATATTGTTTTATCTTTAATTCTGCCTTGATATTTTTTAGTTACTTCCAATAATTCTTTTATCAAATCCTGTTTCAAAGTATATTCACCAGCTTTATCGAATGGAGATTCATCCTCAATCCATTCTCCTTTCCAATTTAAATGTCCCATACTTATATAGCTTTCATATTTCAAATATATTCTTTTATTATTACTTGATATAATTTTTGATTTTTTTGGATTATATACCACCAGTGTCGGACTAAATTTAACAATCACTAATACAAATCTAATCTTGGTTATTGGAATCTGACATCTTCAGCATCGTTCAAAAAAAATATTTAACACTGGTTTCCTAATGTGCTGGTAAACTAATTATTATGTTAGTCAGGACATTTGCCAGTGAGGCAAATAAATACGATATTGATTTTTCTGATGGACGCGGACAGGAGAATGTCAAATGGACATTATCGAGAATGGCTAACCAATTTTGTTTAATAATCTTCTTTATTTAACTTTAGTTTTTCTATAGTAGAAGAAAAATGGATTCCGAAACAGCATACAACCTAATAATCTTTTTAAAACATAGTTTTCTAAAAATAAACCAAAAATAATATATGCGTATAGATTGGCTTAAGGATTTGGCCCGATTATATCTGCCAGTATATCAGTATGAATCTGATACAATGAAAATAGTATATGCCGGATATTCTTCCATAAAAAAGAATTACTTTATTAGATTTATACTTGATACGAACAATCATCACACTTTTTTAGGGCGGCGATGGTTTTGGCATATACCATATCTTATTAAGTCTAACAATATTGATATGGTTATTTCTGAAATAAGTCCTATTGTTTTGAATCATTTTCAGAAATGTAGTGGATATATAGTCCCTGGATGGGCTGCGATGAGAATAAATATTGATCGGCCGATAAGTGAAATCTATCATAGTCGCGAATCTCATTATTCAGGTATAAAACGAAAAATCAGAAAATTTAATCTGACATATGAAATACTCACTGACAAAGAAAGCTATAACAATTTTGTAAATCATTTTTACCTGCCTTATATCACCAGTCGATATGGAGAGGAAGCATTAATTGAGGATTTGAATATATACATGAATTTAACTCCCACCCCTGTTTTGTTGGCTATCAAGGAGGATGGTGTGATTGTAGGTATGGCAGTTATGAGAAAATCAGGAGAATCTCTGGATTTGATGCGCCTGGGTTTGCTTGACGGCAAAGAGGAATATAGGCTCCATGGAGTAATAGGGGCTATTTACTATTTTAGCATACTTGAAGGTCAGAAGATGGGATGCAGGTATATGGATATATCAGGTACACGGCCATTTCTGACTGACGGACTGACTAAATTCAAAATAGGGCTTGGAGCTGAGTTTGCACCAAATCTTTCTCAGGGTAAAGAATATCTCTGGTTGGGCGTTAATGAGCATTCAATTGTTGCAGAGGAGTTTATGAGAAGAAATCCAGTTATGCATTTCAATAAGGATTCAAACCTTGCCAGCTCCGGGACATAAAGTTACAACTTAATGTATATCGCCTGAATATGTGAATTATGTAACTTATTTATAAAAGTTTATAACGACTTCAGGAGCCAAAAGTCCTATTTTTGTATTGTGAAAATACAAAAAAATATCGCATTTAACCGTTCAGTCTGTTCTATTAAGTTAATTAATATATATACCATCCATCTGAACATAATAATCGATGGATGGTTTTTTAATAAAAGATGAATGGTATTTACTGAGGTAAAAGCCGAACGCATTGACCACATTTAAATTCTAAAAAACAAATACTATGAAACAATTATTGATTTTATGTTTTACAATGTTCCTTCTAGGAATTGGTTGTAAAAGAATCGATGATCAGACGATTAGTAAGTCATCTGATAAAATAGTATCCCCAAATATGTTAATTAATAACAACCTTAATTCATTAAATGAAAGAATTTCTTTAACTGATAATACACCTGCATATATTTTTGGAGATACGGCAAAAAAAACAATGAAAAGCAGTAAAGGAGCAATGACTTCCTCGGTAACCATTCAGCTGATTGCAGCTTTATATCCCCCGGAATATAACGGTGAAGTTTTACAAGCCTCACATGTACGTATAGTGGATCATTATGCTTATGTATCTTACAACACACAAGGTCCAAGATATCTGGGAGGAGTTGATATTGTTGATATAAGCTCTCCAAATAATCCTAAATTGGTATCTAGTGTTGTTTTTATAAATAAAGAAACTAATAAAGGCAAAGACGTAAGTTCAGTGGATGTTAAATTTTCACCTTCTGCAACGAGTAATACTTTTCTATGGATTACCGGAGCTGATGAAACTCGTGATAGCGCATTTGCAGAAAGATATGAATTGAATTCATCCAATCAATTTGAATCAGGCCAATCTGTAAATTTCTCTCTTAAAGGTTATGTCGGTACTGATGTAAGATTTTACAATGACAAAGTTTATGTTACATCAGGCACAGGTGGCGGATTGACAATATTAGACAATCAAATGAAAGAAGTGAGTTTTATGAATATGGAAAATGCCCGTTCAGTTGATGTTAATAAAGATTTTGAAATAGCACTTGGTGGAAATCCTGGTCATTTATATAATCCTGGTATTTGGGATAAAGAAATTGGTGGTTCTACTGATCCTGAAGCAAAATCCATAATAAGATTATACAATAAATTTGCTCTTGTTGCCCTTGGTGAAGAAGGTTTAAAATGTTATGATGTATCTTCTAATATGCCTTCCACAGTAATTTCAGTATTGCCCAGACCGGCAGTTCCTGAAGGGGAATCACCCTCGGATTATGTTACAAATGGAGTGTCAGTCTCCGATAATGGCTGGGTCTACATAGCAAATGGCGCCGGTGGTTTGGATATTGCTAAAATAGATACCGATGGTCAGCTAACATGGATGGGTAATGTTAACCTTGGGGCATCAGTTAACTTTGTTGAGGCTAATGCAAATTATGTATTTGTTGCCAGGGGTGTGCTTGGGTTGAAAATATTAAAAGTTACAGAAAATTAAAATATTAAACTAAGTTTCAGATACAGAGGAAATTACTCCTTTCAAAAATCTTGTCTGTTTCGAGTAAAAACACATTAAGAAATTATTGCTCTGACTTACGTGTAGATGGTTGTCGTGCTCGTTTCTTTTTCTTTTCAAAGCCTTTCCTTTCTACTCTGCCCCATCCTTTTTTCCTTCTCAATGCCTCAAAAAGCCCCCTTACGGCAAAGTAGGTATGTATTGGGTAAAAGAAAGGTTCTAAAAGGGCAGCAATCAGCAATTTCAGAACATCTCTTTTTTTCTTGTACTTGTGATAAGTAATCTCTTCAAAAAGGATTGCCAATGTTGAAATAGATACTGCAAAGGTGTAAACAAAAAGGAATAGAAGTAGGTAAAACTGCCAGTTGATAGAACTTGTTACAGCAAGATAAATAGAATATATAAAACCTGAAAAAGCTAATAATGGAGCTAGCCATTCAAAGAAAAACCAGTATGGATATCCAAGTAGTCCCAAACGGCCGTAGGTTTTATTGAAAAATATTTTACGGTGTGTCCAGAGAGATTCGACAAGACCCCGGGTCCACCGGGTGCGTTGTTCCTGCAGTGACTTTATATCAGATGGCACTTGTGTCCAGCAGAGAGGATCGGGAATATATGTCACTTCGTACTTCACTCCTTCTTCAGCCATGCGCCGTCTCATACGAACTACTAGTTCCATATCTTCGCCTACGGTCTTTATACTGTAGCCACCACTTTTTATTACAGTTTCACGGTCAAAAATACCCATAGCTCCGGAGATAAGCATTAATCCGTCAAGCTGGCTCCATGCCATCCTTCCAAGTAGAAAAGCACGTGTATACTCGAGAACCTGAAGACGGGGCAGCATTTGGCCTGGAAGATGGATTTCACGAATATGACCACCTTCAACATCACATGAATTGACGATTCTTATTACTCCGCCAGCTCCTATTACCTTCCTGTCTTTTTCTTCAAGAAAAGGTTTTACAAGTTTAAGAATTGAGTCAGTTTCGATGATAGAATCAGCATCGATGGAAATAAAAAGAGGGCTCTGGCAAATATTTATACCTGCATTCAGTGAATCAGCTTTCCCGCCATTCTTTTTGTCGATTATAGTCAACCTTTTAAAAGAAGGATTTTTTGACTTATATACTCCTCTTATTTTTTCACAGGGAATGTGGTAATCAAAATAATAATTAACTTTTGTAAGCTCATATTCCTCCGTAATCTTTTCAAAGGTATTGTCAGTTGAGCCATCATTTACCAGAATAACTTCGAAATTATTATAGTATAGTGAAAGAAGAGTGCGGATATTATCAATAATAGTTTTACTCTCATTAAATGCCGGAGCAATAATTGAAATTTCAGGACTCAACGGTGATAATATCAGGGAATTATAGTTTACATAACTGTTTTTCCGCAAGTATTTACGAAGTGCTATGGCAGAGAATATCCCCAGAATCAGATATGATCCTGAGAGTATCATTGTAATAATAAAGAACATATTTGCAAAAGTAGATCCCATCATAGTTTAAAATATTCTTTTATCGAGGACATGTTTTATGATAATACTGTAGTTTTTGTACTCTGATTCCATAATTTTGACAAGCGCTTTAACACCCTCTTCTCCATTGTTATTTATAGCTTTAGTCGCTTCGATTTGCAATTGAACATCGTCCTCCTTATCAAGAACCAGTTTCAGGAAGCCCATCATAGAAGCATCAGGCATTTTACCCATTGATTTTATAATAGCAAGACATATTTTATACTCCTGATATTTATACATATGCTTCATAGTCTCAAGGGTCGAACGCATATCAAGATCACCAGCTACTTCCACTGCAAGACATCTGACTGAAGGATCCGTATGAAAAAGTGTCTCAAGGACATTGGCTTCAGATTCTTTCTGCTTAAACTCCCTTATCATCCTGAGTGCAAAAGTAACCACAGTTGGATTGGGCGAAGTGAGCCACTTTTGAAAGGATGGGAGAGGTACATTATGATGAATGATAAGCTCATGAAGAGTTATCTGTTCCCATAAGGAGAAATGAGAAGTAAGATGTGACAAAAACTCGAAGGGATTATCATCATTAAGCCGGACAAGTGCAATCTGGGCCTCCATTCTGAGCATATCATTTGAAGAGTTAAGCGCCTTGTATATAACATCATTTGCATCTTTAATATTCATATAAGCCAGCTCCCTGATTCCTTTTATCTTTTTATGCCATGGGCGGCTATGAGCCATTGTTATTGAATCCCTGTCCAGATCAAGAAGTTTATAAAGGTCAAAAAGCTTTTTAATCTCCTTTCCCTTGAGGTTGATACTGACATCTATTATCTGGTCTATAAGCACCTGACGTCTGTAGGTATCTGAGGCAATTGAGAGGAATTCTTCAGGAGTGGCGGAGCCAAATAAATAGTTAATGATGAGGCTTTGATATTTCTCCATCAGATACTGGTGGAGCAGTTCTTCTTTTTCCATCTTTTTCCTGTTCAGAAGAATGATAATCAGTAAAAATATCATCGTAGCAATGGATACTGTAATGGCTGCTATCAGGAAATTGACAAGCACCAATGATTTTTTTGAATAATTTATTCTTTTTATCCAGCTACCGTTGCCTTTGTTGAGATAGATATAGGGGAAAGTAGTCGAAGCATTATCAACAGTATCACTATTTTTGGAATTAATGATTGCTGTATCAGTCTTATGATTTACGTCAGCAGGGTAGCCCCGTAAGACACTAGCTGATAACAATGATAATATTAACAATAGTCTGAATCTCATCATTTCATTTTAAGGGCATAGATGAAATTAATATTACCTTCAAACCTGTTACGCCAGATTGTTTCTCTATACTCCTCACGAGAGTAACCTGCTCCGATTCTCATCATTAATTTATTATTCACCGACAGGTTATATACCACCCTTACAGTGTTGGCATATAATCGCATAAGATTAGTCTGGATATCAAAAGGTTCGTCGGGTGCAGCTCCTGTGCCCAGAGTAACCTGGAAGTAATCCTTATCATTGAAATATCTTCTTGCGTTCAGGAGTATTGAGGCTCTGGGACCAATATCCTTGAAATAGACAAATCCTTTCAGCGACAACCAGTATTTGCCCAGGTACTTTTCGACTGATGCTACAGCAATGAAAGCACTGCGGTCAAAATAATAGTAGTTTAATCCGGCAGATACAGCCCAGCCAGCCGGCAAAATCTGCCATACCTCAGCTGCAGCCCTGTGTCGGGGGAAATACGGACCGGGGCTATAAGCATACGCCAGATCTGCATAATTTTTGCTTGTTATATTAGGCCAGGCTTCAGCTTCTAACTGCAATTCAGAAGCATTTGAAGGAGATGGTTCACCAATTATAATGTTTCCAATATTCAGTCCTGCATATGCCGGTCCCCATTTAAATTTATGTGCTGCACCGGCATTAAAAACTTGCCAAAATCGTGAATAAGGTTCTTTGAAACTGTCGAAAGAGTACCCGGCTCTTAAATCAGTTGATACTGGTGTATTTTCTTTTGACCACATAAGTATATTTCTTCTGGCAGAAAGTGCATCTTCATTGCCAGGTTCCTTTAAAAGAAGAGTATCGATAACGGCTCCGGCATTAAAATAATCCTTCTGCCAGGCAAGTATGCGGCCTAAGAGTATCCGTGCATCGCCATAAGAGGGATACCTGTTGACAAGTTTACGCGCAGCAGCAGCGGCTGTTGCATAATCACCATCAAATGCTATTGTTTTGATCCTTTGATACTCAGATTCCGGATTAATAGCATCCTGCGAAAATACTTGCATGGTATTCAAGAGTCCCGCTACTAATACATTAAGAACCAGATATCTGTTCATAGGTTACTTTTTAAGAATTGAACAGATTTGCCGGATAAGATTAGATGGATCAAATGGCTTAACAATATAACCACTGATTCCTAACTCCCCAGCCTGACGTTGCGTCTGGAGATCACTGAAGACGGTAAGTACCAGCACTGGGGTATTCATTTTAAGATCAGATCTGAGATATTTAATCACTTCCAATCCACTGTGAAAAGGCAGATGGATATCCATCAAAATCAAATCATAAACAGTTTTTTGCAAAAGGGTTAAGGCTTTGTTGCCGTCTTCTGCAGTATCTGATTTAAACCCTTCCTTTTCCAGAATGAAAGAAAGGGTATGCATTGCCAGCTGGTTATCCTCACAAATCAGTATTTTCTTTTTTTCTGAATACACTCTTCGAGAAATCTATACTTATTAAAAACGTTTAACTTGCCCGATAGTTTAAAATAAGAATTGTTTGATGATAGCTTCAGGTCAATTAAAGAAGAAGCGCTGCGAAATATTTGTAGAATCTGGTATTGATGCAGTGACCGTAACTATCGAAGTTAATGTGTCGCGAGGTATCCAGTTTATTCTTGCTGGGTTCAGGGAGTGTTTATTGCCGGAGGCCATAATCTGAGAATGTCATATAGCGTTTGATTATAATTCAAATCCCATTCTCACTCCCAGGTTTATAAAAGGGTAGAATGAGACACCTGATTCGATGGTATTTGGATATAATGGATATCCGGGTCGGTTCCAATACTCAGATATTTCGTGTATTGTGGCATTTATTGCCCTGACCCTTAGCCCAAAACCTCCATAACAGTCTGTTACAAACTTGCCATGGCAGGATTGGAATCCGAACATTAATCCAAATCCGAAAACATGTGAGTTTTTGGATTCGGTCTGGTAATATGTAAAATCGCCACCTCCGGTACCATCTTTTTTTGTAAATGTCAGATTTTTGTAATAAGTGTATTTATACATCAGCTGAGGAGCAAAATAAGTCGAATGGTATGGTTGGTTCCTGTCACTGCTCAAAAGATGTTTATATTTTCTGAATTCAATTTTAAGATTTATCCCGCCATCATTATTAAACGGACTATTTCTGTATGATATCAACCCCTCGCTTTTAGCCGTGCCCTCCGATCCCCATGACTCAAAGAATTTCCCCATACTTGTATTTCTTGCCGAAAAAATATAACCGGTTTGGATTTGCAGGCTTGCTTTCCGGAACCTGTAAATTTCTAATGACACTGGTATCTCACAGTACAGGATCTGAAGTGGATTAATCTTCAATGTTCCGAAGGCTCTCTTTTCGGGAATTGAATCTGTATTTGAACACGCATATGATTCATTTAATATTATACTGCCATTGTTGATGCCGAAGCATTCTAAATAAATACAGAAAAAAACCATTATAAAAAACGGAGTTTTCATGCTTGCAGTTAAAAATGCTGAATCTAAATTTACATCATTATTAAGACAAAGTCAATTTTATTTTAAACAGCTATGTTAAAACCTTATATAATATTATTATGTTATATGCGGTTTTAAAGCAGTTTATTAAATCGTTATTAAACCTTGACATTACTTAATTAATAGCTTAATTTTGAAATAATAAATCATTACTTAGTTTTAATTTTATTATGATTAAATCAGTGGTTTTCATAATTAAATTAGTTTCTCTAAGTTTTTTAGTTATCCTGTCCGTCAGGTGCGACAAGCCTGAAAATAAGTCTGTAAATAATCCTGTAAATAACCCTTGTAGTACCTCAATAATGCAATGGAATGTTTTTTGTTTAGCAAGCTCTCCATTAAGCGGGGCAATGGTTAGCCCTACAAAATTGGTAATTAAATGGATAGGTCATGACAATTCAATTTTCAGTTTATACTTTGGAACCAATAAAGATAATTTACCATTTATTTCACAACAAAGTACAACGAGCTTTGTTATCAATAATCTTGATCTTAATACCACATATTACTGGAATGTTATGGGAGTAACTCCATGTCATAGTGGATGTTCAACAGGGATTTCCAGTTTTACAACTGTCCCGGATACTAATCTGCCATATGTTATTACCGCACCAGTTTTTACACATATAAACACTCCACCAAGGGTCGGTGGAAATGTTTTGTATGAAGGTTCATCAAAATTATCTGAATGTGGTATTTATTTTGGGCTATCTCCCAATCCGGATATTGGAGGCGCTAAATTCCAAATTGCTGATGGTTCAGGCCTGTTTTCTGATCTTCTCACGGGGTTAAATTCAAATACTACCTATTATGTAAAGGCCTATGCAACAAATAGCTCTGGTACCGTTTTCGGAGCAGAAGTTACATTTACTACTGGACAAGTATCAAATTATAAATCTATTAAAGATATAGAAGGGAATAATTATAATATCATTAATATCGGTGACCAGATATGGATGGCAGAAAATTTGAAAACTACTAGGTTCAACGATGGAACGCTCATACCAAATGTTGCAGATGACTTTAACTGGGAAACTTTAAGCACCCCCGCGTATTGCTGGTACAATAACAATCCCGGATTTAAAACCTCTTACGGCGCACTATATAACTGGTATACGATTGATACCTCAAGCAATGGTCATAAAAATGTATGCCCTGCCGGCTGGCATCTTCCTGATGATAAAGAATGGGTTACATTAATAACCTACCTAGGTGGTGAAGAAGTCGCTGGGATTAAACTGAAAGAAGCCGGAGATTTTTATTGGTTTCATTCAAATAATATGGGTGATAACAGCAGTGACTTTTCAGCTCTTGCAGGTGGGTGGAGGTGGGAACAACCTGAATCACATTCCGATGGTACATCAAGTTCATTTGACTATATCAGAGACATTGCAGCATGGTGGAGTAATACTTCTTCAATTAACAACCTCTGGGTAGAAGTATGGCTGGAAGTTACTTCTGATAAATCCAGTGCAGATCAGTATCCTTCTTCAAAGCATGCGGGTCATTCTATCAGATGCATAAAAGATACAATTTGACGATCACTTTTGTCTTTTATCATTAACTTTCCTATCTTTGATACAGGTTTCCTAATGTGCTAGTAAACTAAAAATTATGTTAGTCAGAACATTTGCCAGTGCAGTAACTGGTATTGACGCAGTGACCGTAACGATTGAAGTTAACGAGTCACGTGGAGTACAATTTTTTCTTGTTGGATTACCCGATAGTGCTGTTAAGGAGAGTCAGCACAGAATTGCATCCGCACTAGGTGCATTGAATCATCACTGGCCCGGAAAGCAAATAGTGATTAATATGGCACCAGCTGATATCCGGAAAGAGGGATCGGCCTACGATCTTCCTTTGGCCATGGGCATTCTTGCAGCTGATGAAAAAGTATCAAAGGAGGAAATAGAATCATATGTACTTATGGGAGAACTTTCTCTTGACGGAACTCTGCAGCCTGTGAAAGGGGTACTTCCTATCGCACTGCAGGCAAGGGAGGAAGGATTCAAGGGAGTTATTGTTCCGGTGAGAAATGCAAGGGAAGCTGCGGTTGTCGGCGGATTGGATGTATATGGAATGGTAAATCTTGGTGATGTGGTTGATTTCTTTAATGGAACAAGAAAATTTGATCCGGTTAAGGTTGATCTTCTTGAAATTTTCGCAAATGAGGCCAATAAATATGACGTTGATTTTTCGGATGTCAGAGGGCAGGAGAATGTTAAACGGGCTCTTGAGGTAGCTGCTGCAGGTGGCCATAATATAATTATGATAGGTCCTCCGGGAGCCGGGAAGACTATGTTGGCCAAGCGATTGCCGACTATAATTCCGCCTCTTACACTTGAAGAGGCTCTGGAGACAACCAAAATACATTCTGTAGCAGGTAAGATTGACGATCATACTGCACTTATGACAAAAAGACCATTCCGAAGTCCCCACCACACAATTTCAGAAGAAATAGGACTATAATATGTGGACTATTTCGCATATACCAGAGTAAAGTTTATGCTGTTTAAATCCATTTAATACAATACGTAATACCGCATCAAATTTCATTCATCTTACCAAGGACCAGGTATCCCTAATTTACTGGCTGGTTGTTTAAGATTGTAAGGTTAGTATTTCATCTGTTGAGGCAATTGACCAGAATCTTGTGATAATCATCAATGCTGAAGGAAATTTACTTGCGTACCGATATGACTATCCCATAGAAATCATGAGGATGGTATCTGGTGATAAAAAGTGGCACTTATATAATCCGGAAAGTTTATCCGCAGAAGAATTAGTAGACCTAAAGAGTATGATGGTTTCGTTATGAATCCCAAATCATCTGCTTATTTGAGATATTAATCCCCCCGCCAAATTAGGGCAGATAATCAGTAGATTACCAAATTTTGTGCCGATTATGTACCCTAACAGCAAAAATCCTGTCAGAAATTGCAGGTTTTCATTTGACAAAGCGTTATGATGACTTATTTTGGTCATTTACCAAATCCTTGTTTTTTAATTTTTTCCAAATTGAGTCCAGCAATAAATAAATTTCTCTCAGTCAAAGGGGTTTTTCCTTCAGCAAGATTTGACATAAATTTATACTCATAATCCTTTAACCGCTGATTCTTTTTGTCCCAGGCAACAATATCTCTTATTATCTCAAGAGTTATTTCTGATTTTTGTTGATGATTGTTGTCAGCCGATTCATCTATTTCATCAAGTTTATAGTATAACTCTGGTGCTTTTTCTGCAACGATATCAATTATTTTATTTGCATTACTAATTTCAATAGAAGTTAATTCTCGATTTGACCGTAATCGGTTTGAAATTGTATTTGATATGTCACATTGATATCTGGTCAAGTTTTTATTAGTTTGACCCCAGTGCTCGATATCTCTCCATACCTGGAAATGGACAGATTTAATTCTTGAAATCGAAGCCTCAAATTCTGCTTTAGCAAGGTCATCATCAGAAACCCTACGCCTTTTTGTGACAGAACTACTTGATTCTAAGTCCTCCTTAATAACTGAAAAATCAAAGTCAAAGTTCCTTTCTTTCACAGAATTCCAGCATTCCTCACGCTTTGCGTACTCACCATATAATGAGCCAGGAGCGTTGTTCTTTATAAATGACTCGATTTCCTGCATCACTTTAAACAGTAAACTCTTTAATTGTTCGGAAACAGCTTGATTCTTCCAGATTTTATATAGGTCAAGTTTATAATTAAGTTTATAACCTAACCAAGCAATCGAATAAGGGACAGTAATATATCGCATGTCGCCTATAGCATTTGGCTTAACTCCGTATGTTTTTTCTGCTGCTCTAAATAAAATAGCTTTAGCGATTGTATCCTCAAAGAATATATTGTCAGGTTTTTTTTCAAAGTTGAAATTCATGAACTGCACATAGTTCTTTTGATTCCCTCTGACAACTATATGTGGACCGATTACGAGTTTTCTCTCATCGTATACTTCTTGCCAACAGTTCACATATTTTGCCAAATCTTCTTTTGTGAAAACCTGTGATTTAGGGTTCTTTAGTTCAAATGCCTTCTTTTTTGAGGGGGTAAATCCATACTTCAATATTGCATTCTTATACTGCCCCCTTGCTCTTTCATAAAACCAAGTTGTCTGTTGTGTATCTCCTTTTTTGGGCAGTGCCCAAATATTTCTTGATATTTTTTCAAGTTCAATATGTGAAGGCTTGTTAGAACTCAAATCCACTACTGAAACTTTGTTTTGTGTATTAGCATATTCTGATATTCTTCCAACTATTTCACTGAACTTATCTTTTTTCTTTACCACTGATAATTTGAGAGGGACAGATATCTCAGAAATGATTGCTTTGTCTTTTTTCCATGTATGATATATTGAAGCCGTTGTTTGACCCCCATTTACAATTTGAAAGTCTTTTACCGACCCAATTGCTTGTCCCTGTCCATTAGGCAGGTCTATAATTTGGACTTCGTCTGCTGTGGCTGCAATTCCATTGTTGAAGGCAAGAAACATATGAGGTTCTTCAATAATTGTCTTACGGATTCCTTTATTAATTTTACCGGTAAATTGCAGAAATGAACGAACATTTTGTTCAAGTAGCCGTGAGCCGAATTGTTCATAGATTTTAGCCAATACCTCACCTGGGATGATTGAGAGATAAGATTGATACTCCTCGTTATGGCTACTGGCAATTATACAAGGCAAAACAGCATTATTCGCCTCAAAATTTATCTCAATAGGAATTCTTGATTTCTCAGATAGATTGAAAAGATAATTGATATCAATTACCCGGTAGTAAATAGTACACCCTGCAATTTTTTCAGAAGTTTTAAATTCAGATTTTACTTCTCCATCTGTTAGGAGAAAAATGTTTACTCTTGTTAAAAATTCTTTTACTTCAGGTGAGTTGGCGATTGTATGTGCAAGGTCAAAAATCTCTGATGAAGTTTCGACCTCTGAAGCATAATCCTTGTATATAGCATATTTAAAAAACTTCAATAGACGGTCAATGGCTTTGTCAGCATCTGGTTTTGAAACTACTTGTATCGTTTCTGTTCCATTGAAAATCGAAATAAACAAATCGAGCGTTTCATAATTTTCAGATAAGGCATATGCATTAATCTTGTGCTCAATTCCTCTTTTGCTGACTTTTTCATCATATCCAAGTCGATAGTTTTCTGTTTCCCCTGATTCGGAAAGCATTGATAAAGTGAGGTCTGTAAAGGTCTGTTCCGGTGTTGTTCCTTCCTCTTGAGAGATTGAGAGTGATTTAATATCCTCCTGAAGTGAAGTATAAAACTTCTGGAGTTCGATATTTTCAGGTGTTGATATCATTATTCATTGATTATTTGAAATAGTTCAGATTCTGTACTTGTGAACGAGAAACAGTCTGCAACCACTATTGAATACTTAACATCACCAACCCCATGACGAATTTCCGCCTCGATTATCCGTGGAAAATCTCCATCAACTTTGTAAGTACTTTCCTGTCGTATAGTGTACCCTGTATCTTGATATATCGATTTGTGTTCTTCAAAATATCCAATTTCATAGAGTTTTAATTTAAAGGAATTAAGTTCGGGAACATCGTTTATTAAGTAGTTATCTACCCATTCAACAAGGTCATTTAAACTTTCTCCATAATTATTTCTTATGTCTAATGAAAGATGATAAAGAAAAATATTCGGTATGACTGAGTTATCCAACTGTCTTTCACTGCTTATATGAATTTTTTGGTGATTATTTCCATGAGTTGTTTTTACTTCTACTGCCCAATTTCCATGATGGAAATCCTGAACCGTATTTGATGGAACTTGCCATGAATTTATACAGTAACCCTTATTTGCTACATTGTTAAGAAATTTTCGAAGGAAATAAAGTTCTCCAAACAAACCTCTTTGTGCTTCTGGGGTCAATCCTTGTTGTCTGAGTTTTTCGAATAAAGTCTGCCACTTTGCTAATCGGTTCAATAAAGTTTTTATCAGAGTTTTTTCATCAATTATTGATGAAATATGATTGATTAAATCTTCACAGAGCACTGAAAAAATGTCTTTGTGTTGTTGATTCAGAATTAAAATAAGTAAATAGGTTTTAGCAGTATTTCTGTCGACTTTAAGCAATTCGACTTTAATATCTTTAAGGTTATTCCAATTTTGAGTATCCGGAGCGTTCTCATTCAAAATATGAGCTGCAAGGCATCTTAGTTTTTCAGGAGTACGAATTGCAACGTAAACATCTGGTAAAACAAATGCCGAATATCTTTTAATTAAAATTCCTGAGCAGAATGAATCATCATTTTCAAGTTCTGCCCAGATTGTATCAATCTTCGTCATCGTAAGTTTCAGTTTCGTAATCAAAATCAAAAAGGTCCAGCAATTCAGATTTCATTGTATAAGCAACATATTCATTGAAGTTGCTTTTTGGGAAACTAATAGCATACCCTATAATTGGATTTGATTTTGGTGGAAGTTCTGCTCCAATTGGGTCAAGCAGATATATTAAGAACAGAGGATTGTTAGGATTTCTGATTTCATTTCGAACAACTTGTCCGTTAGGATAGGAAGGTTCTCCCTCTTTTTCCTTCTTTTTCCACTGTTCACTTGTCAGCTTCATTGCTCTGTCATACTCATCCTCTGACAAATCAATAAATTCATCTTTAGGACTAAGAATGTGAGATTTTTTAAGGTAGTAGATATCCTCGCTTGAATTATTTCTATCCAATGTTCTCAACCAACAGCCGATATCATTATTTCTTTCGCCAAATAGAAATGGGTGAGTACATTCTGCATTCCCTTTTGACATAAGTGCAATTGTCCAATTATTCAATTCCCCATTTGGAAGTTGCAAATCAATAAACCTAATAAGATTGTTAGGTTCATATGCTTTGAGATTTTCGAGAATCTGTAGGTTCTTCAAATACACTTTTACTTTGTCTACCGAGACATTTTTCCAGATGAAATTGTTGCTTTTTTTCTTATACTTGCCAGATAGAGAAGCAATGAATTTTTTTGTTGCTTCAAGGTTTTTATCAATTGCTTCTTTACTACGTTTTAATTCATAAGATTCAACTAACCTTCCTGACCATGTTATCTGAATATCAGTAGTTGCCAGCATTTTGTTAGAAGCTGTAATCTGCAATACTCCTGGATGTGACCTAACTTTTAGAGCGTACTTCTCAGGAGTAGAACCTGCAGTATCTGCCATATAATCAAATTCTTCTCTTAATTCTTCCGAAGCATGGGTGATATGGCAAAACCATTCATTTAACTCACGACTTGTAAACAATCTGCACAAATCAACATAACCGGGTCTGTAACCAAACCATCTTCCCATCTGCATTAGAGTGTCATACATGGTAGATGCTCTAAGGTAGTAACTAACACATAAACCTTCAAGTGTTAATCCCCTTGAAAGTTTGTCCCCACCTATGGCAATAACTGATAATCCATTTGGATGGTCAACATAATCTAATATATCTCCCGAACCCCCATTTATCGCTCTTATCTCAATTTTAGTAACAGCATCATGAAGATGTTTTAAAACATCTTTCCATTCATGTACCCTAATCATTGCATCAATTTCAGATAATTCTGAGTTTAGGATTTCCTGTGATACTGTTTTATAACATTTATATGTATAACTATCTTCAATTATATCTTCTTCAAAAGTTTTTCTTAACTCTTCAAGAACAACTTGGTTATTTTGGTCGATACCCAGTTTATAATGTTCAAATACAGATGATACTAATTCACAAATTTGGTTTTGCCATGTGATATATCTTGTAACATGCACAAGCATAGAGTTATGTTCTTTACTATGCCCTCGCAATCTTCTAATAGCACAGGTCAAAATAAAACATCTTATTGCTCTTTTAAGTGAATCCGGCAAACCAGACGGTAACTGGTCTTTCTTCTTATGCTTATTAGGAATATAGTTTTGATAATCATTTATACGATTTACTATTGGTAGAACAGTATCTGAAATTTCATCATCTGATACTGGCTTAAAGCCAAATACCTTTTCAGGACCAATATAATTCGATGGCGGTGGGAGATTAATTATAAAATCACGAGGGAAAATATCGTTCTCGTTAAAAGGAATGAAAATATTTGCAAATGGTGTTGCTGTGTAACCTACATAACCGCTTTTGACAAATAATCCAAGTATTAGTGTTATTGCATTATTAATTGCACTCCGTTTTACAGGGTCGTTAGATACATTGATTGAAGCATTATCCGCTTCATCATCAATCATTAATAAAGTTTTATCTCTTATATTTCTTTTGCCATTTTCATCCTCAGTTCCGTGACTACTTAACCACCTGTAAAGATTTTCAAGTCGGGTTTTATTCTTCTTGACAACGGCTATTATGGGTTCATTTGTATGAAATGAATAAGTTCCTCTTTTACTAAAATCTCCCCCAGCATCACTTGATGTAAATGAATGAGCAGGAAAGATTATTTGTCCTACACCAGCACCAATGATGCTGTTCCCAGTATTAAATGCACGCTGATATTTAGTATCAAAACCGAGAAAGCCTTCATCAATCCTTAGCTGAGTCTGTGTTCTCAGATTATTATGCATCCCTGCAAGAATAATAATCAGATTATAACCAGAATCGACTGCTTTACATATAAGTCCAATATAGTTTGAGGTCTTTCCTGATTGTACTTGTCCTACAACCAAACCTTTTTTGTCAAATCCAATATCAACTTTTGGATTATATAAACCATCAAGAGTTTTGTTGGTCAGACGGTCAAGTTGTCCAATTGTGTCAGGTGCAAAATTTTTCCTATACTGTAAAAATGTTTTATATCTATCCCAGAAATTCCATAAGATGGAGTTTTTATTGTCATTTATCCAGTGTCTTTTTCTTTCACTTGCTTCAATCATCCGGAATTCTTCCACACGAATCCTGTAAAGCGATTCAACTTCACGAATAAGCTGGTCTCTGTCAATGCTTTGAAATAATGGATTTGTCAAAATAAAATCAACCTGTTTAACAATTTCTTCTTTCGTTACTGAATTGGACTCAGGAAGCAAGGTTCTTATAGTCAGCACTGCATTATTAATCATTGTTAAGATTATTAAGACATTCTATATATTCGGGATAAAAATTAAATGGTTCGATGCTTAAAATAACAGCTTTAGCTTGCTCGTCATTTTTCCCCTGCTTTAATAAATTCTGATACATCGCCTTTAATGTTACATTTATTAAATCATGGCTTGCACCTTCAAATGGTTGTCCGTGAGGAATTTCGTTTTCGTTTTCTTTAAGAGTTATAAGGGGAATTGGTATCGTTTCTTCGATGAAACGCAAGGATTTCTCAATTTCACTTTTATAACTATTTGCATTCTCCAATAATTGTTTCAATACCGGATGGTTACGGTTTAGTTTATAAAATCGCTTGTCATGACGTTTGTAGTCTTCCCAAAGAAACTGGTCCTCTGTTTGAGAATGCTTCCTTTTAAGGACTTTACCCTTATGCCGATAAACTTCAACTGCCTGACTTCTTACATCTTTGGCAACCGAAAGAATTTGTTCCAGAAATTTTAGGGGTGGTCTTGCTATGGATTTCTTTATATCAATCTGCCATTCATCATCGCAATCATTTGGCAGGTCAATCAGAATTCTACACAAATCATAATGAACTTCCTTTTTGAAGTTCCCGATGCCCAACCAATCACCCGAAACAAGTAATCTTTTATTTCTGTAAACATAAAACCCTTGATGAGCAGTCCAACTATCTTTGACTCCCTTTCCGTAATTGTACTGTTCTGTTGTTAGTTTTGACCGATGTGGAAGAACAAAACCTTTCAATAAGATTCTCCTATTGTCCAGATATACATCAGCTTTCAATTGTAATCCACCAATACCAATCATGAAAGGGTCCCAAGGTTCTACCACTCTTCCCATAAAGGATATTTTTAATCCTTCACTCATAAAACGATGAAACACCATTGACAAATGTTTCTTTATACCATCCATAGTTCTCATGAACTTGTCCATCGATTCCAGACTTTCAATTGAAGTTCCTCTTGTAAGTCGGTCAATATCCCACCAGATGACAGAAGTTCCTTTCTCTGCTTTGTTTATTCTTTGAAAGTAGGATTCATTAGGATAATAATTTACAAGAGACCATGACTTTGCTTCTTGTTTCACATAATCTAAATCCCAGCACCAATAAGAAGTTTCTCCACCTTTGACTTTTGAAATAACAGAGAACTTTTTACATTGAGAAAACGATGCGGTCTTTAAACCCAACCCAAACCTTCCTAAGTCATTTGCTTCACGAATGTCCATGGGATTTTTGCTACCTGGTCTCATTGCGTTGATAAGTTCATCATTACTCATCCCGACTCCATCATCAGTAACTGAAATTGTAGTATCTTCTCCTTTCCACTCGTAATCAACCCAGATGTTTTTCGCTCCTGCTGATATGGAATTATCAATTAAATCTGCAATAGCTGATTCAACTGAGTAACCAATCGCCCGAAATGTTTCAATCATCGAACTTGCTTCCGGTTCGGCTTGTGCTTTTTTATATTTTGAATAATCAATCATTTAAGTCTTATTTTTGCTCAGATAAAAGCTGGAATATTGTTTTTGCCAGAGAGGCTGCCATTAGCGGTGGAACTGCGTTTCCAATTTGCTTGAAAGCTGCAGTTCTTCCACCTTCAAAATAGTAGCTGTCAGGAAAAGACTGAATTCTTGCCGCCTCACGAACTGAAATAGAACGTACCTGGTTAAGGTCAGGATAAATGTAGTAGTGCCCATCTTTGGCAATATGTGCAACTACGGTATGTGAATGTCCTTCTGGGTCTATTACTTTGAAACGGTCAAGAAAAGCATGAGTGTTGTTATGAGTCTGTAGTCTTTTAGGGAGTTCGTCATAATGTAACCGTTTCTTTCCGTTTAACCACTTATTAATTGCAATAGAGTAAATCTCCAAATCTCGTTCGTTGTGGTGACGTGTTATATGCTGAGTTATAAAATCAATCCCATTTCGTATTCCCGTTAGTCGCTCGTATTCGTTCATCGGTTTTGTATACTCAGCAATATTCAATTCCTCTCCGGGTTTAAGTTTAGGTAAATCAAAAAATAAGTCCTTTTTTATCTGCCAATTATTCTCAATTGTTTCAATTTTCGGAAAAGGAAATTTTTTCTTCCCTCTTCGACCTATTATAATAACCCTTCTTCTCCTTTGCAACACTCCATATTCTTCAGCATTTAAAACCTGAAGCACTGAAGTATATCCAATTGATTCAAAAAGTTGAATCATTTCATTTAGATACATCTGCGTTCCAGCCGACAGCAATCCTAAGACATTTTCAAAAACAAAATATTCAGGTTTATATCGATTAAGGAACTCCCCATAAAACCGAAATAAATAATTTCGTTTATCTCCATTCATCCGGTTGGGGTCACGACTTCTTCCAATCAGTGAGTAGGCTTGGCAAGGCGGTCCACCAATTATTAATTTAACAATCTTTGAATCAAGGCGTTCATCAATCTGTTGGAAGATATTACCGATAGTCTGACTGGTAATTTCTTCATGTAGTACAGATTGAATTATTTCACGAGGAATCATATCCCAAAGTTCATTCCTTGAGATTTCTTTTTTAAGATAAGAGTAGTACGGATTTAAATTATTTGTCAGTCTTAAATGATGATATGCCAATCTTGTTCTCAAAGTGTCACAAGCATCTTTCCCCATTTCAAGATGAGTAACCGGAACAAATCCTTCACGAATAAATCCTTCTGAAAGTCCCCCTGCACCAGCAAACAAGTCAATATATCTTAAATTTTCATTCATTAAAAGTTGTGGGAATCATTTTCAGATTTTCTAATAGTCTTGTAAGTGTAATTACTTGGTTTGCACTCATTAACTCACATTCAAATATGGAGAAAACTTTCCAACCTTTAGTCAATAATCTTGAATAGTTCTCTTCGTCACGCTTCTTATTATTGTTTATCTTGTTTAGCCACCAACCTGTCCGGGTTTTAGGTATAACAAAATATTTGCAGTTATCATGTCCATGCCAAAAACAACCATGAACAAATATTACAGATTTATACTTTAGCAATACTATATCAGGTGTCCCTGGTAATTTTTTATCATGCAGTTTATATCTTAAACCATTTGCAAAAAGAAATTTCCTGACCAAGAGTTCCGGTTTAGTGTTTTTACTCCTGATTTGACTCATATTGTAGCTTCTCGTCTGCTCTGAATGTACGTCTACCATGAAATAAAGGTAATCAAAAAGTAAGGTAAAATTGATTCATCCGTAGGATAAAATATTTCATAAGACTTGATTTGAAATAATTTATGATTTTTACTTCCAGTACATTAAAAGAAATAAAATATATCTATTTTTAAGGTTGAATCTGTTAATTTTCAATATTATGAATAACCATATCAATGAATTTCTTAGAATCCTTCGTGACAACAATTACGAACAAAAATTCTACTCAAGTATTAATGAAATTGATATCCTTCCTTTTACTAAAGAAGATAATCCGGAAGATAATTCTGAAGATAATATAGGAGATAACCCAGTCGATAATCCGGAAGATATCCAAGACTATTTTGATGACAAGGCTTCAGATTCCCTTGCATATTATGAATTGAATGGGTACAGCGATTTCAATGATTTAGAAGATTATCTAAATGAAAATCTCTATGATTTTAAGATTGCATTTATTGCAGATGGGTGTGCGAAAGATAAAAGTCTTAAGAATGAAATAGTACAACAGGTAAGTTTTATTAAAAAAGAGTTATCAGAACTTAAAGAAACCGTAAAATTTCTTAAGGATTTTGCCTTGATTGCTCTTATTCGAACGAAAACTAACTTTTGTGATGAAGTTATAAGTTTTATTACTAATCAAGAAATTAGGATTAAACCCCGCAGACAAAAAGATTCAGATAATCCCAATAGACTAAAACAGAAAGAAGTAGTTATACTTTTCTACTATTTGCGAGATTTAGGATTAATTAGTAAAGGCATGCAAAATAATGAATATGCTCAATATATATCTGATTTGACAGGGTACCAAGCAGAAAAGATTCGTAAGGACCTTAGCTATATCAAGAATCTATCTAAAAGTAATGAAAGTGGTAGTTTTATAGAAAGTGATTATGATGGTGTTAAAAGAAAATTGGAGCAGAAATTGATAAAAGCAATAGTAGCCGATTACAAAGAAAAATTCCCTTCATCATCATAAATTGTACCCGTACAAGTACGGTTTCAAAAACTGAGCATTCACGAAATTGGCTGCGTGAATGCAAATACTTTTATTGCTAATGACCATTCCAGGAATGGGCGTAGCGCAGCAAAATTCCCAAAAAGGGAAAAGGAAGGTTCAAATCTAATCAAAGCAGTCCAGGAGACTGCTGGTGAACGTAACCACATTCATGGTTACTCATTAGACATACTTGCAAATTTCTTTCGTAAGACCTACGACTTTGCAAAGTTTGTTAATCCCACATCAGAGAATGAAAGATTTCAAGTCAACGAATTATTTGAGAGAATAAAAGACTGTCTTGATTTCAATGTTTACCTGCAACGAAAGGTCGCAACTCACCTGAAAGGTAAATTCACTTCTGACCAATTAGCATGCATATTCCAAGCATACAACGGTATCTGGATTCAGTATGATAACAATTTAGAATCATTCGTCAAGGAAGAGCTTTACGATTTTATCGACCATGAAGGCAAGGCTATGTACGACATAGGAAATGCCGATGCTTTTAAAGCCAAAATGGAGTCGATGAATCCCTTTGAATTTGAGGTTTTCGTCAACCTTATTCTCGAAGTCTGGGGAATTGAAGGAAACATGATTGATAGGATACATAACTTCCTTATGGGTGATATTGATTTAGTAATTAATTAAAATTTAAATACATGAAAAGGCAAATTTTTATTGAGTATGATGCTTCAGCAGAAGCACCAGAAGTAACATCAGCAGTTGATGTTGTTGTTGAAGAGAAGCCGGAAGTAACTTCAACAGTTGAAGTTGCTATTGAAGAAACATCAGTTGAACCAGAAACTGGGATGAGGAAACACAAGTACAACATTATGCCGGATATGACGACAGAAGAGCATGATGCACTTAAAGCAAGCATACTAAAAAATGGGTATGATAAAAAAAACTTTCCTATTATGGTTTCTGCGAAAGGTGGTGGTGATGTAATTATCGATGGCTGGAATCGCTATAAGGTATGCCAGGAACTTAACATAGAATTTTCTTACAAGCTATTCACTGGTACTGATGAAGAATTGTTGGATTTCGTTATGAAGACTAATACCAGAAGAAACTTAACGCCTGAACAATGGGCGGTTATTGCAGTACAAAATGAAGAAATACTGCAAACTATAAGAAAACAGGTTGAGGCAACGACGGCAGGGAAAATGTTAGCTGGTAAATCTGACCCTACTACCTCAGTAAGTAAGGTTAAAAAGGATAAGAACAAATGCACCACGAAAGCATTGGTTGCAAAAAAGGTTAATACAACCCCAAAATTACTTGCTGCAGTAGAAAGCCTGAAAGAAGAAAATCCTGAAGAATTTCCAGACCTGGCAAATGAAATTTTAAAAGGTGATACTACTCTGAGGAAGGCAAAGGCAAGAAAAAAGAAGGCAGTAGCATTGGAAACAAAAGCAGCGAGTATTAATGTGCTTACAAGTTCATTCGAAAATCAGGACAAAGAGGACACTGACATTGAACTGACTGATACAGAGATACTACAAATGGTAAAGAAAGTGAGAAGTGAAGTAAAAGCAATGGAAAGACTCATTATGAAAAGTGAAATGGATAATGAATCCATCGAAATGAACCTACAACACTTAAAAGCCATTGAGAAACTTCAACTTGATTTAGGGATTAGACTAACTGGGTTTAAAAAACAGAATTATGAAAGTCTTAACACGACCAAAACTCAAGACGAGTTAAGCATAGAGACTGCTGAGGCAAGCTGAGCAATTGGCTTGTATGTGTCGAGAGTTAGGTTTGATGGCTTTTTATAGAAATTAAATATTATGTAAAGTTTTTATTATTAATAATTTAAATTAAAAAAGAAATGAAAAATTTTAAAAGTAAAGTGACAGAAGCAGATAAACTGGTCTTCAAAGCTGAAGGAGTAAAAATTGAAAGTCTTGCTGAAAAAATCGACAGATTTAGTCGTTATGAATATTGGTTTGCCACATACAAACATGTAAGAATTGTAATGCGTGTGACACGAAGTACAAAGTATATTAAATTTTTAGACTTAGCTGCATATTTCGCAGAGCATGCACTTGAAGAAATAGCAGGAGTAAATTAAATAACTTTTAGTATATACAATTAAAAATCAAAAAATGAAAAAGATTATTGATTCTAAAGTGTACGACACAAGTACAGCAACAAAAATTGCAGATAATTGGAATGGCGTTGGAAGTAACGACTTCAATTATCAATGTGAAACTATTTACCGGACAAAGAAAGGCACATTTTTTCTTCATGGTGATGGTGGTGCAAATACAAAATATGCAACACATAACGGTAACTGGCGTAATGCTGGTGAGACTATTATCCCGTTAACAAAAGGCGAAGTTTACCAATACTTAGAAGACTGGAATGAAACAGAATTGATTGATAAGTTATTTCCGTACAAAATTGAAGAAGCATAAGTATTAGTTATAAAAATCAAATGTTATGAATAATAATGAATTAGAAAATTTTGAAGACGTACAGGACTATGCCATTGAATTGGCAAATCTTGCTGATAATTGGTTAATTGAAGATGGCAAAACATTCTACCGGAGTGAACTATCAGAAAAAAACAAAAATGTGTTTCAGATAAGATTGCACCATATTATTAATGGTTATTACAATGATTTTGTCAATGAAATGTCGCCAATTCCATTTATTGAAATTGAAAAGGAAAACATTAACAAAGTCAAAAATGATGACCTTGAAGATTATGATGAAAATTTAGGTACAACTATAATTAGTTTAAATGATTTTCTCATAGAAAATAAAGAAGAAATATGCACATTGGCTGTGCTGGAGTTATACGCTATCATTAAAAATAATCTGCAAACATATAAGATTTTAGAGTGAACCAATAGACTTCTTAAAATCAAGAGAATATAAAATACTATGAAAAACGGAACTATGTTTTAACGGGTTTTATTAAAATTTATTAAAATATTGATTTAGTAATTAACTTAAAATTAAACAAATGAGAACAAAGGTTTTACAATCAGAGATTGATGCAATTTTGACCGATGAAAAAATAATGTCAAGATTGCAGCAGGAAAAGAATCATCTTAAAAAATTGATTCAGGAAAATAGAATACTTGCAGTCAGAATTTGCACAATTGACCATGGATATTGTGCTCTCACTGGTAGCGCAATTCATAAAGCTACTTATTCAAAAGGAATACTAACTCATCAATACCTGAAAGGGAAGAAAGTATTCCGGGTCAAAGTAGGAGCACTAAAGCCAAGAGGCGGCTTTTCAAGAGCATATGTGGTGGACATCCCACTTGAAATATTAAAACCATAATTAAGATTCATATAACATGGGAATATATTTAAAGACTTCATTGTAAGTGCACCTGTGAATAATCTCATAAGACTTGAAATTAACTCACATAAAGAAAACTTAGGAAACATGAAGATATAAATACAAAAATTATGAAAACGATAAACTGAAAAGCAGGACTGTCCCAAACTCTCCTGCTTTTTTATTTGATTGAGATATATTATAATATTCAGTTAATTACAGCACCTAAGATTTCTGGGATTGGAATAATGGGCATCAGTATGAATTACACCTGTTTTCAGAAAACTTTGAACTCACGAACGCAACACTTATCAAGTAGCACGATATCAAATAAATCATGTTTATTTCAAAAAACACTGGCATTTGAAAATATAAGATATTAAATTTGTGTCGAAGATGTGTACCTTGATGTACACGAGACCAATGTCGCATGCTTGAACATGCAATCCAAATGTCGCAGGCTTGAACCTGCAATCCCCCTGAAGTAACCATTTTTTGTAATAGACCCTTAACTGGAATTAATTCTGAATGTAATTGCTCCTATGTGGAGTTCTATATACAAACATTGGCAGTAGCTTGAGTCAATTGGTAACAGGGATAGCAAAAAATAATATTATTTAAAATTTAAAAACTATATGGTAAAACCTATAGAATTGAACCCTGAGTGGGTTCTCAGTGAATTAACTGATTCACTTTACGCAGATGGCTGCGGAAACATAAGTGTAGGTAGTTCTACACCAAACGATGCCAAGTGGATTAAACTGGCATTGAATACCCTTAATATTCCTTTTAAAGAAATTGAGTTTGGTGAAGGTGATGTGACTTTCACCGATATTGAATTCCGGATAGAAGATATTAAGGTAGAATGTCCCAACCTTTATAATAGGATGAGAGAAATGGACGCTAAAAATAAGATTTATAGAGGCTTAAATATTAATTGACTATGGGACCATTTATTATACCAACGCAAAAGAGAATTGAGAAACGTTTTGAACATTTTGGACAGCAATATGTTGAGAACAATCTAAATTTCTTTATCAATAAGAATAAACAAACTACTCGAATTAGTAATAGTGGTAGTTGGATTATACATGAAGACCGTGATACCCTTTTAAGACAACAATTATTAAGGTACATTCTTGACCATTTCAATATGTATGAGTTGTATGTGGTTTTCTTTAATCCCACATTCACTCCTTTCCGGGATTACTATCTTTATAGAAGTAGAAGTGCAGCAATAAGAAGCATTAACGAGGATGATTCCTTCACTCCTGAAGAAGCGAAACGCTTAAAACGGAAAGTTTGGGACATGCATCCAATCTTCTTCGAATTGATGATGGAATTTATTAACAATTCTGAATTGTTCTGGGATAGGGAGAAAGAGGCTATAGTGTATCCGACCTGGACGTTTGAATCTTAATATATCTCTTTACAAGGGGACAATTTGTCCCCTTTTTACTTAATTATAATATATATATATAATAATCAATAAGTTAACAAAGGGACAATTAAGGGGACAACAGGGGGACAATGAGGGACAATTGATAAAATGTCCCCTAAAGTCAAAATCAGTTAAAAGGACAATAATTAAAATGTCCCCCCATTGTCCCCTATTGTCCCCTTGTTTGTCCCCTAATTATAGAATTAATTATCAATACATTAACTATATTTTGGGGGACAAATGGATAAATTAGTGTTCAAGGCATCCCATAATGACTGACAATAACAACTACATCATAAAACCTTTGAAAAGATGACCGTAAAAAAAATTATAAAAATATTTTGTGTTCATGTGAGTCTTTTTTGAAAGTATCAGTATTTATTTAAAATCACTGGTAGTAAAATACCTTGGTTTTCCTCTCCGGGTGGTTCTGACTGTTCCACCCGGAACAAAGGGGTTTAAAAAAGTCAGAATAAATAATATAAGAAGTAATACAGTCAAAAAAAATGAGTGAATTAAATCAAAGTGGTAATACCACGAGTAGCACAGGAAACACGGCAACCTTTAATTATGGAAGACAAAATGTAAGTACCAGCACAACTAAAAGCAAAGTAATTGAGCTGCCGACATTCAAGACAATGCCAATAGTCAAAGCCTTTGAAGAAATCCAGGATACAATAAATAATCAAAAGAATATATTCGGAGACTTGCTGACAGAAGGTGACCTTACAATACTGTTTGGCAGGTCAAATGTGGGTAAATCATTCCTTTCCTATCAGATAGCAGAAGCAGTAGCAAAAGGAGTAAACGTACTTAACATTATGGATATTGAACCATTAAGAAATTTTGGAGAAACAAATTATAGTAACCTGAATAATGAGACACAGGCACAAAAAGTGCTTTATGTTGATTTTGAGGCGACCATTGAAAAAAATTATATCCGGTATTCAAACAAAGACTTAAGAAGGGAAAACAAAGAAGTATTACCATTTCAGTTTAGCCATAACTTTTTAACTGCCTTTCCTAACAAGCTAACCATCGTTGATAATCTTTTATTTATTGATGCCATTGAATTGGAAATAATTAAAACGGGTGTTAAGATGGTTATAATTGACAATTTATCTGCCATATCACAGGATAACGAAAAGAGCGGTCAAGCCGTCAAACTCATGAATCGGATTAAGGACCTACAGAGAAAATACAAATTAAGCCTCTTGTTAATGGCGCATACCCCGAAGATATTTCCCGGAGAACCAATTATCAGCAATAATCTTCAAGGGTCCTCAATCCTCTTTAGCCTTGCTGATAGCGTATTTGCCATTAATACCACCACAACAGACGACTCAATAAGGTATATCAAGCAGTTAAAGAGTCGTTATAATGAAATTATCTATAACCAGGATAATGTTATTGCAGTAAAATTTGACCTCAGATTGGATGGTTTAAAAGGGTTTAGTTTCCTTGGATATGAATCAGAATCAGAGTTACTTAAATCAATAGACAAAACAACCAAGCAGGATGAAGATAGGGAGATAATTAACCTGATAAAACATTTTGGGTACAGCGTGGCTCAAGTTGCAGAGGAATTAAAACCAAAGTTTGCACCCGATACAGAATTTAATACATATTACCAACGAATAAAAAAGAGAATTCAGAGATTAAAGGCTAAAGGGTTACTTAATGACAGTGATACAGAAAATAATATTCCTTTAATACTACCAACAGTAAAACCAAGCCAACAACCAGAGACATTACCAAAGAAGGTAATGCCATTACCACAGGTAAAACAACAGCCAGAGAAAACTGAACATGAGGGGAAGGATGATATGTTAAACATACATACCTTAAAATCACCGACTAAAACAATACCAAAAATACCGGAGACAGGAACCGCAGAAGATGATTCCCTTTTAAAACGGGAGACCCTTGCAGCCTTCGAACAAAACCAAATTATTAGGCAGACCCATACACCCGAAATTCAGGACATTTTAGACCGACAATCAACAAAAGACCGAGCAGAAGAATTACAGGATTTGGCAGACTTAAGGGCAGACTTAAAAAAAATAACATTATTTAATAGCACACAATCAGTATGATAGAAATAGAATTTTTCCCAAAAGTAAACGACAGGTCAGAACATAGTGTTCAGGGACTTGACAGACTACTAAAGTGGTCGACTACAAACGAACAACTAAATAGGCAGACTATAGTATATAAAGAATGGCTATACCAATATTCGAATGCCACACCAAAAGAAAAATCTGCAATGAAGGTACATTATTTCCCTGCGGTGACTTTTGGCGGTACGTTCAATGGCACGGGTAAAATTGAAGATATTAATAAGATGTCGGGACTCATAGTTCTGGACTTTGACCACATTAAAAACTTAGAGGAAGTCCGACAGAACTTAGAGAATGACAGTCATACATTTTTATTGTTTGTTTCACCAAGTGGAGACGGGTTAAAAGTGGTGGTTAAACATAATCTGACAGACCCGCTTAAATGGCAGTACCTCTACTTCGAACTCGAAGCATATTACCTTAATATCTTTGGATTGGTCACAGACAAAAGCGGTAAAGACATTTCAAGAATGTGTTTTTTACCCTTCATTGAGTCTCTTTACAAAAATGACAACTCTGAGGTTTGGCAATTCACTGGAACATTCGAGACAAAAACTAACATAACCCGACCAACAATCAATACCGGAAAGTTACAGACAGATATAATTATCGAGAAAACTGAAGGGGATAACCTTTATAATGTTTGTTACCATATATCAAAATATCTGCATGAGAACAAAATTAATATTGCTGATAGTTACGAAGATTGGATAGGTTATGGCTATTCGCTTTGCACTCTGGGTGAAGAAGGCAGAGAAATATTCCACATTATCAGTAACATCAGCGAAAAATATGATGTTGATAAATGTGACGAGCAGTACGATTATATGCTCAGCCACTTTGACGAAGACCGAACAAGCATAAATAATTTCATAAATAATGGCTATAGGGCAATTGCACATTACACCATATATAAACAATATGGGTATTTATGCCAATAAGAATAATAGGAAATAGTAAAAATTTCAACCAATGAAACCAACCAACTATAAAAGAGGTAAGTATCACAAACAGCATCCCAAAGAGAGAAAAATAACCTTTTTATCTGATAACTTAATGATATCAAAGCTAAAACAACTCACTGTAATGAAACATAAAAGTATGAGCCAAGTCATAAGAGAAGCAATCCACGAGCATTATATCCGGTCATTAACAAGTCATGAATAACCTTGGGTATTCCAATTTTGTTTGCGACAGCCGACTACTCCATTCCTTCAAAGAACTGAGATAAGGTCATTCCATCCATCGCATCGATTAAAGAAAATAGTGTAAGAATGGAAATATCAATAGTCTTTTGCTTTTCGAATTTTTGCAAAGTATTGACATGAACTTCTGCGATATTGCTAAAATCACACTGAGATTGACATTCAAATAAACGCCAGGTCTTGATGAGTTGAGATATCTCTTGCAATCTTTTGCGTTGGTGCTCAGGAATCTGTTTTTGTGACATATTATAAGGCATTTCTTATAAATACGAGCATCCACATTAAAGTGTGGTTTTTATGTCCCCAAAACTGCCATTAACTATTGTAATTACTACAGAAAATGTCGAATTATTGTACCGGGATTGTAAGAAGTATTGGCAATAAATGCCTGTTTTGACGGTGAACTGCGGATTTTTGGAGATTTATCGGGTCAGAAGCGCACCGACACGCACGCATCCGGCATCGCTTAAAATTACAAAAAATATGAAAAAATAGCCTGGGGTCTAATTAAAATCACTTAATGCCTTTAAAAAACTCTTCTGGAGATATCCCAATCGCATTCAAGACTTGAAGAAAATTACTCATTTTGTAGTCTTCTCCCTTTTGAATTCGCCAAAGGGTCATATTGTTTATGCTATGGCTTTCTGCAAATTTTTTATAATTGCTTCCCACAGTTTGCCGATGCTCAGCCACCTTTAATCCAATTTTCTTCATTCTTTGAGCAATCTCTTCCGGGAGTTCCGGGATTTCCCTTTTTGTCATGACAATAAAATTTTATCAAATGTATAAAAAAAGCATAAGGAATTATGCATGCATAATATTTTATGCATATATTTGTGGAATGAGAAAACCGAAGAGAAGCACACCCACTGGAGCCAGCGTTAAGATATATCACCATGAGTTGGACCTTGAGTATGTGCATAACTGTTCATATTTCTTAATAACAGAGATAGTAGATGGCGTACCCAAGCATACCTATTATTACAGAATACCAGATAGTTACAAAGACGAACGACTCTTGGGGGAGTTGCATGAAAGATATTGTCCATACAGTCCAAATTAAAAATCAATTTTTAAACACATATTTAATCACAGGCATGGGGAATCTTGAAAAATCAAACAGACAAACAAATTCATTGCAGTATAATGACATAGCCCAAAAATTGGAAGAAAGTTGTGCAGAACTGCTTGTAGGAAAAAACATTAAATCTGTCCGATATATGTATACTGTAGAAAAAAAGGATGTGGGATGGCATAAAAGAGCATTGGTTATATACTTTAACGATGGTTCTTACATTTTCCCATCAGCAAATAACGAGGGTAATGATGCTGGTGCTTACTTTACTTCTATAAGAGGTATGGAAGTAATCCCTACATTATAAAGTATGCAAAAAAAATTTACGATGGAGCAAGAATGTTCACTAAGATACAAAAGTGAATGAAAAATAGCTTACGTAATGATATTCAACTAATTACAATAATATATTTATGATACACAAATTGATAATATTCACTTTCAATCGATAACCAATAAAACTGAAACAAATATGAGTGCAAAATTCTCCACAACAACTGCTGATTACCTGGAATGGAATCAAGCAATGAATTTGATTCGAAATCTATACAATGATGGAAACTTTAGAATGTCGTTATTAATTTCATTTGGCAGTTTCTGGGGATTGCGTATTAGTGACATACTTTCATTGAAGTGGGAGCAAGTGTATAATCTGGATGAATTCAGCCTGATTGAAAGGAAGACCGGAAAAACCAGGGAAATTAAGATTAATGCTCAACTTAGGCGACATATTGAAGATTGCTATAAGAATATCAAACCTCGAATGCTAAGTGAATTCATTTTTATCAGCCAGAAGGGCGGAGTATATAGTATTCAACGTATTAACATTATTCTTAAAGAACTAAGGGTAAAGTACAATCTGAAAATCCGGAATTGGAGCAGCCATAGTCTTCGGAAGGGGTTTGGGCGGGAAATTTTCAATAGGTCCGGGGAAAATGCAGAACTTGCAATTGTTAAGCTATCACAGTTATTCAATCATAGTAATCCGGCAATTACACGTAGATATCTGGGCATCAGTCAGAAGGAATTGCTTGACACCTATGATGTGCTGAGTTTTTAAGGATTTTACAAATTATGGAATTTTATTGTATGACTATCAGGCTTTTGTGAATCTGGGAGTTCATTTATTCTAATTTTCAAAGGCATTGGTGTAGCAATCCCGCTAAAAATACAAGTTCCAATTGAAAGAGTTGGAATTGACTCTTCTGTAATTTTATCAATGTAAGAAACAGAACTTCCAATTGTCAGTAAATCTCTTTGATTTATTAGTTGGTGAATAAAATAATTGTGAGCCTGCGAAATAATTGTTTCTGATATATCATTAGGACGTTGACTGGCAATTGTAACGAATACTCCGAATTTTCTTCCCTCTTTGATAATCTCTTCAAATGTTTCAAGTCGATAATCTTTCCAATCTTCTGTCTCTCTGAAAGAAGTCTTTGATAAGATATTATGCGCTTCATCAATAATTATCGACAACGTTTTTTTATTTTTTTCTTTCTTATGCGCACTATAAATATTCTTTGCCAGTAACAGAGGTATAGTTTTTCTCATATCAAGATTGACATTGAGAAAATTAACTACTACTACACTTAGTTTTTTCCATAAATCTGCATCATTCTTAATTTCAAATATTCGTTCAATACTTTTTTGTTTCGCTTTAAATCGATTTATTACAGGGACAATATGGTCAACCTGAACTTTGTATCGATACAAATCGTTGATTAATTGCAGCAACAAGAAGATAAAAAACTGGTCTAATTCTGAAATGTCGTTAATAGAGGTTTCATCTAAAGTATCTACTGACATATAAATTGCAGTTTGCTTTATAAGTTCCTGATTTGTGGACAGATTGTTATTTGTATCATTGCCAGAATAAAAATATTCATATCTATTTTGATAATTTATATCTGTTCTTAGGTCTTTATCAACATCAAAAAACGTTAATATTTCTTCTAAATAATCAAGAATTTTAAAAGCAGTATCTTTATTTGTCATTTGAAGGACATTTTTGATATCGCTTTTTATAATATTTTTGAAATATATTAAATAATCACTATCTCCACTTTCATTGGTGCGTTCTTTTACTTGTTTAAAATAGCTTAAGGTTCTTTTTAAAAATGGTTTTTGTGTTTTTTCGGTAGCTTCAAGCAATATTGAGAGTGTTTCAATATCCATTAATTCCGAAAAAGTCATTGGAATTTTATCACCATCATCATTCTGGGTTGAAAGATTATATACTTTTTTATCTGAAGTAATACATGTCTTTTTAGTGTATTCACCATTAAAATCAAAAATAAAGAACTTACTATTTGTTAGACCCTTATTGGTTTTAAGTGTTTTTATCATTTCCTGATAAAGAATTGCCAAGGTATTTGACTTACCACTTCCTGTGTTTCCAAAGATTGCAATATGGCTGTTAAATAGACCATCAACAGGAATACTTATAGGTACTTCCTCGATTTCTGTTTTTGCAATATTAATTTTGAGTGATGTTTCTTCTTTTAACAGATTATGTATTTTATGAATTTTCTCTTCTGTTAAAATATATGCTTCATTTCCAATAAGTGGAAGTTCTTTGATACCTCCAACAAACTTCCCTTCAAGATTTATATATCCAGAAAGAGAGATTATTAACGTTCGTTTGTTTCTATCTATTTTTTGGTAGTTATTTTCATTGTTATTTGTAGTGAAATTATCCTCAACAAGCCTCTCTCCCTCTGCTTTTCCGATAATAGAAAGAAATCCTTTACGTATTTCTACATAACTACCGACAGCGATGTTTTTTAGTATTGCACCATCAAAAAATAATTCCGAAGCATTTTTATTTTTGTCTAAAGAAATATATACTTTTCTACCGTCAATACTGGAAACTTCACCAACTCGCAGAATCGCATCATTTATTAGTTTATTTTTCATTTTGCTCTGCCTTAACTATTTCTACCTTCTGAATTGAAGTTTTTTCTTTGGGCAGAATATCAATTAATATTTCATTGAATTTTTTGAAATCTACATTTTCACGTTCAGAATAAACAACTTCAACATTATTAAATTTCATGAATTTCTTTTCATATTTCTGAGGTCTTTTAGACCAACAAAATATGATTAATTTTAATGTCGGATTTTTTAATGCTCTTTTTGTGATATCCAATATATGTTCATCATCAAAGGAAAATCCATTTGTTATAAGTAAGGTGTTTTCTTTATCCAATTCATTAGCATATATGCGAAGCATATCATAATAAACTCGATTTAGAAGAGTTTCTTTGAATTTATCTTTTTTAGGAAGTATTAGAGAAAATAATTTGTTAAACTCAGCAATTTTTTCGAAGTCGGTTTCTTCTTTTAATTCTTCAGCTTTTATTAGAAAATCAAAAGAATTTAAAATACTCTCTTCTTTTATTTCCCAGTTTAGCGAACCGTGTAATTTGATTAAATTAATAGTCGGTATTTCTACTTGATAATTATATAAGTTCCCTGTACTGAATAAAACATTAAAAAAATTTGATGTAGAAAAACTGGCACTTTGATTTAAGGATGAAGTTCTTTGAAATCCATCGGAAATGATAATCTGAGAGGTTAGACTTTCAGAAACCTTTTCAATAAAGAGGTCATAGTTAGTTGTAAATATGGTCGCCTGTTTATGTAAAATATTGCTTTTCCTTTCAAATAGTAATTTGGCAATTATCTCAATGAATGATTCGTAATTATCTAAGGTACTATTATGATTCTCATCCATTTCAGTATTACCAATAAGCCGATTGGTTGACTCAATAAACGGTTTTAGAAATTCAAAAGTCTGGTTTTCAGCATCTTCAACCTTATTCTTTTCTAATAAGGCTTGGATTTCCCTTTCAATAATTCCAAGTGTATTAATTGCTGGTTTTGAACATCCAGAACCAATTAAGAAATTTAGATTGGCAGATTGAATTCCCTTTTGAAGGTCACCAATAAATTTATCTGCATCTGTTTCTAAGTTTATTATGTTTGCCATGAGTAATTTCCAAAAAATTAATTTATAGTAATTATTTAACTTGTGTATAAGATTCAATGTAAAACATTTGTGAGAGCAGTATTGAGACTTTCATAGGAATTATAACATTATATTCATTAATGATTATTCAAAGTCAGCACCGTATCAAAAGTGTTGGATTATTTCAGGGAAATGTTAGTACTTCACTATTACCTTTTTAACATCTTTATATTTACCTATGTAATTGGAAAACCTTTTAACAATATCTTCTGAAGCCAAACTGATAAGGTTATCAAAATAATTCTTTTTCTCCTCGGAAGTTGTTACTAAAACACCTAAGTTCTGATAGTAATAACTTTTTTGGTCATCGGTTAAATCATTTTCCCAGACAAAATGGATATTACTAAGCATTAACTTTTTAAAGTTATCTGTTTGAGATATTTCAGAGACATCAAATTCTCGCTCAATACTTTCAAAAATTACCATAACATCGTTCGCTAAAAACAAAGAATCAACTTGTGCTTTCTTTTCGGAAAACCTTGCTCTTTCTTCTTGTGTGAGGTCTCTAAAAATACCCATAATCAACATTTTATAAATTCTTTACAAAAATACGAATTTCGTAGAAATAGATTTTGAATACATATTGTAGAATGTGGTTGACTATTATAGTTTTATTACAACATTCTTTATAGTAAAAAAATAATTACATATTCGAATTATTAAATTCTTCTAAAGAATACCCCCCAAAACAATTCTCTTATGATTTTTATGGCAGAATGCCCCAGTATCCCCCTGTAGATTTCGATAATAATAAAACTCTCCCTTTTTCACCGTACACGTAGTCCGACCATATCATTATCAATATAAATCGTGCTCTCCTCTTTAAATATCTCTGATGAAAATGGGGTTATTTCATTTGTTAATCCAGTTTCTGCGTATTCTCTGATTTTAATCGGAAGAATCAATTTTGGTCTTAATACCTCAAATCCCTCGAATTGCCAAAACCAACTAAACGGAATTCCTTGTTCATAAAATTTGTCGAATCTATGCAGTGACAATTCTACTTCATAAAACCTCATTCCGTAAATTTCAGATTCATTAATTTCAAAAAGGTCCTCATTTAGAAATTCTGAAAGTCCAGTATAATACATCATTGTTAACCTTCGAAATAAATCATTGTCGAATTGCACACTTGAATTTATAGGGTCATGATATTTGCACCGGACTCTTTTGTAAAGGTTGTAAGAAACGCATGCAACTGAAAAGTTCACTGGGATACTTCCATTTTGAGATTGATTCTTATGATTAGTCATATTCCCAGCACCACCCGAATATCCTTTTGCTTCAATAGCAAATTCTGTATTACTGTTTGTAAAGGCAAGTAAATCAGGGCGACTACCAGCGATTGGAATTCCTAATATTCTCAATGCTGCTTCATAATTCACAGTATAAATGCTGCCATTAATCCTTTTGGAGAGGAAATCTGCAATAGCTTTTCCTGTCAGATTGGAAAATTGTCCTTTTTCAGTCGGGTCTGATAGTTGAATTGGTGGTTCAGAGAATCTGTCAATATTAAAGGTAGGTCGCTTAAAATAATAGCTATAGTGAAATAGCATGCCTATTGTCCTCAATAACTTATTCAGACGGGGAGAATAACCTTGTCCGGCAATTGCCAAATGTTTGACAAATGCAAGTTGTGTCAAACTGTAAACTCTGTTCGAAATATTACCTGCGGAGTCCTTATACTCGACTTCAATATTCATAGTGATAAACTATTTGTAATAAAGCTGTAATTATGTTGACATATGAAGTCAACTTTTGTCATTTTCCTATAATAAATAATGAAATGTGACAGTAAAAACATAAAGTTAATAATTAAGTTTGATTTAAATTACTGAATCTCTGACTTTAAGCATCTGGTTTTTATTAATTTTATATGAACCAAACAAAATACAATCGCTATGGAAAATCCTTTTGATACTATTGACAAAAGGCTGACTTCGATTGAAGAAAAACTCGATAGCCTTATTAAAAGATTGGAAAAATTTGATGATTCTTCAAGCCAAGGTACTACATGGATAAACTCAAAACAACTTGCTCAACATCTTGGAATATCAACTACAGCAGTTGGAAATCTGCGCATCAACAAGATACCTTACTATAAAATAGGGGGAAGGATATTATACAAAAAGCAGGAAATCGATGAATTTATTGAAAGAACAAGGCACAAGGGTGGTGGAGAATATTTAAACGAATTTTTAAACAGTCAGCAAGGAAAAGAAAGATTGAACCAATCAAAATTTTGAGGTTAATATTGATTTGACTTAAACATTACCAAATATGGAAGACAATATATTAGCGGAGATAAAGCAAATCCGCAGGTTGTTATCAGAATTAGTAGGGACAACTAATTTACCATCAAGTCAAAAATTTTCAAAGGAAGCCATATCTAAAGCCGCTTTGGAGTTCAGAAAGTTGTCAATTGAACGGGGAAACTGGATTCCAAGTGACGAAATAAGCAGAATTATCAAACATGCTCCTTGGCATTCTGGAAAAGTTATCATCGAAAAATTTGAATTCACCAACTATTTTAAAAGAAAGAGCACCTTCTATTTCAACAAGAAAGACCTAATTGAACTTAATAAGGAACTGAAGAAGAGAAATATAGATATGGGTAAATATTGTGAATTATTGAATGATAAAGAGAGGTTTCAGAAATATATTCGAAGCATATTACTTCCAAAGGGAAGAAAGACACGAAATCATTTTAAGATACCTGAAGGTCTCCGAGATATATTTTCAAAGCCATATTCTGCACCTACTGAAGAACTGGTCAGAAAGGAAATCGAAGTACTTATGGAAGAATATAAAAAGTTTGATTTATCAGAATATATTGACCTCTACGAAGGGAATACCCATGCCTTGTTCAAATACAATTTTTCTTTTGACCGATACTTAAAACCGGAACTTAAGAAGTTCTGCAAGGACTGGAGTTTCAAATTTAACTATGCAAATACTGCTCTAAAGAGGATTTTAGAACTTAAAGAAGAGAATCCTGCAACTAATTGAAACCGGAATTCACTATATATTACATCCAAGTCCAATACTATGACTGGATATATTTTAAATCCCTCTCAAATTTTAATCTCCGGGCAGATTCTTCTGTTAACCCAATAAACTCAACCTCTGTAAAGGAAATCTCATCCGGGTAAAATTCAAAAAGTACTTTTTCTTCACCTGTATTAAATCGCACTCTGACCTTTGGCATTGAATCAAGCATCCCTTGAGGCATTGGTCTTGGGTATGGTCCAATTGAACAACTTATAATAATTGGTACTTCAGAAATCATATAATGAATAAATTTAAATATAAATTTAATGAATAAATTTAATTAAATAATACTTAATTGGTTATACGTAATGGGGACATACGTAATTGGTTATACGTAATGGGATATACGTAATTTATTAATCTACGTAGAAAATGCTACCTACTACAATCATTGCAGTTTTGGTTATAAGGATATTTTCATAAACATTCTTATCTGCTTCAGAAAATTCTATACCGGAAACAGCTTTGGTGTATTCTCCAGATTTATTATACACGTTAAATTGGTCTGCAATACTCATTTCATTATTCTTTAAGTATTGGCAAAAACTCTCATATGAAACTTGAACATCGGGTGCCCTCTGTATACTGCCGTTTAGAACTACATCAGCTAATTTTAAGGAATTCTCATTACTTGATTTAAGTATTAAGTTCCATTTTTGTGAATTTGTCATTTTACCTATAATTTATATATTAAATGTAAAGGTACGCAATCAGTAGTAACCGATTTATTAATCCAAAATATGAATACCTCGTAAAAGTTTAATTCGTAGAAGCAATTAATTGCCAAAGAATTTACCCACAAATAATTCTTGGTTGTGTTTTGTTCAAGAAAAGTTCGGTTTCCTGCCCTGTAATTCCTGGTTCAAATAAACGTCCGTTTTTTTGCCTATTTTTAAAATGCTCAACTTTCTATGGTCATAATTACTGTTTTAAAAAACGGTAGGTATTCATTTGTTATTCATGAACAAACAGAACTTAATGTTCCCCAGAATAGATAATAATTTATTACTTTTGATAAAAAGCGATAGAAATCAAACTTATTAAAATATTTGATACACTCCTTGAGTTTTTCTTTGCACTTAATTAATTATAAGTCATTTCATCATGTACCTTGTAAGTTAAATTTTGGCAGATGGCGGATGATAAATTAAATTCAGAATCATTAGTCCCAATCAGAACAACTGGATTGGCAAAAGTTGGGAACTCTTTAAAAATTACTAAAAAACTACTCAGACAACTTCAGTATGTTCCGTTTTTGAAAAAGAACGGGAAATATATTTTTGTAAATGCTGATTCGATGAATCCTATTTGGGGAGAAGGAGAATTTGAAGATACTAATATAGATTATGATGATTTTGTGAGAGTTAAATCAAATAATAAGTGGGGATTAATTAATAATGAAGGAACTATAATTGTTTTGCCTCGATACGATAGAATTATTCGGTTTCTGAATGGATTTGCAAAAGTTGAGTTAAATAAAAAATGGGGATATATTGACGAGGCGGGGAAAGAGGTAATCAGTCCCAAATATGATGATGCTGATTTTTTTACTCCAAGAGGATTTACAACTGTCAAATTGAATAAAAAATGGGGATACATCGATAAAAGAGGCAATGAGATTATTCCACTGATATATGATGTTCCTGCAAGTCCAGATGAAGGCTATTGTTATTTCAAAGATGGGTTAGCAAGAGTTAAGCGACAGAACAAATGGGGATTTATAGACGAGACTGGATACGAGGTTGTGCCATTAATCTATGAATACGTAGATACATTTTCAGAAGGATTAGCAAGAGTTAAATTAAATAACAAATGGGGATTTATTGACAGAGCAGGCAACATGGTTTTTCAGCCTATATATGACTATGTAAATGATTTTATTGAAGGATTAGCAGTATTTAAGTTAAATAACATGCGGGGGGTCATTAATAAATCAGGAGAAGTGATTGTTCCTCCTTCCTTTGGGTACATATATAGCTTTTCACAAGGCTTTACGGGAGTTCTATTAAATGACAAGTGGGGATTCATAAATAAATCGGGGAAGATGCTCATTTTACCAAGATATGATGACATAGAAATTGGTTTCTCTAAGGGATTTGCAACTGCCAAATTCAATAACAAGTGGGCAGTAATAGACAATTCGGGAAACGAAATTGTCCCGCCAACATATGATACGATATCGCATTTTTCTGGAGATATTGCACAGATTAAATTAAATAATAAGTGGGGATTTATTGACAAAATAGGAAATGAGATTATTGCGCCCATATATGATAGTGTGAATTTTTTTAGTGAAGGATTTGCAAGTGTTCTGGTGAGTAAGAAGTGGGGATTTATCGATAAACTCGCAAAAATGATTATTCCACCTATATATGATTTGACATGTCCATTTAATAATGGGTTTTCAAAAGTTCAATTAGATGGTAATTCATTTTATTTAGATAAGTTGGGGACGGAATTTAGGGATAAATAAATTGGGACTTGAATTTTAAAGGCTAATAGTATTTAAAACTATAGTTGAACCTAATCAGTCTAAAATTACTAATTAACAAATATTTATAGTAGTTATGTAATAAAAAAAGGATGGTTGATGTTAATTACTATTCAGAATCATTACTCACTAACTCCTAATTTTAGCTCTTGCAACTCCTGTACAAGCAATTTTTTTGTTTTTTTGAAATAAGCATCCCAATCATCAATTTCACTTATTGTTTTGTAAGTTTCACTTTGCTTTATTGAAGTAATTTCATTCTCCAATATTTTTATTTGAATTCGTAATTTAGCGCTTGCTGCCATCAATTTTGCTTTCTGAGAGATTGTGTCGGACACTGCTTTGAAGAAATTGCCCTTTTCCAAGTTATTTAGAATTTCTGTGACTTTATTTAAATCATTGGCTTCATATGCTGCTTTTAGGTCAACAAATATTTTTTGAGCAGCATCTTTGAATTCATCTGCAACCTTGTCGGGATGGCACATAAAAGATGCTTTCCGGAATTTCCTTTTCAATTCAAGTTTTTCTTCATCAGTTATTTCATATTTAAATTTCCCTTTCTCTTCAGTAATTTGTTCATTATATTGTCTGTAGTCCTCTTCTGCTTCTTGCTGTTTTTCTTTATCTTCTTTGAATTTAAGTTTTCGAAGTTTTAATATTTCTAATATGATATCGCCCAATTCAATTGTATGTCTGTGATGAAAATCTGAAAGCAGTTTTTCAAGTTCAATCTTCTCGTTTTCGTAACCATTTAATTGATTTTCCAATACTTTAACCTCAAGTCGTAAGGCTGCAATTTCCGGGTCATCCCAAATTGCCAACTGTTGGTTTTGATTAATAAAATTCTGTATTTTGATAATTGCAAAAGCAAATTCTTCTTTCTGGATATCATTAATGATTTCAAGAAGGTCTGTGTTAAAATTGTACTCAGAAAGTTTTGTTGTTTGTTTCTTCAGTTCTTCCAGGTCTTCGAGAATGATATGATTTTTTAAAATTTCTAATCTCTTTATAATTTTGCCAATTGGAAAAACGATTTCTGTCTTGGGTTCGTTAGGGTAAAACTGCTTGCGAATCTGATTGAATTCAGATATAAACTGTTCAGCTAAAGCTGTGTCATCATAGTTAAGGATTACATTCTCAAAGTTGTTTTCGGCTTTGTAACTCCAATTGTAAGAGCCAGTGATTACAGTGCTATAATCAATTACACAAAACTTGTTATGCATTAAATCTGTTTCACCATTACCAATTTTATAACACTTTGAGTTATATTTTTCCAGTAGTTCAAACGTGATTCGTGAATTTGTGTTGATTTTGTCATTGGAAATAATAAGTGAAACATTGCACCCTGTTTTTGCCTTCTCAAGTAGTTCATTAAAAAGGTCTTTATTGGTAAACCAGGCGACAGCAATGAATATTGATTTTTGTGCTTTTTTGATTTCTGATTGAATTCGGATTGCTATGTCCTCAAATACTGCTTCGGTTTGCATATTTAGATTTTTAGTCTTTCTTTTTTAGAATTATTTTAATAATTAATGTTGAATGACAATTAAATTAACCACTACTCATATCTCTTAATTCTATTATGCATCTATTCATGTTTTATTAACTCCAATGTCTTATTCAAGTTAATAACAGCCTTTTCAAGACTTGAATCCAATTCAATGGCTTTATTGAAATCCATAATCGCACCATTATAATCCTTTAATACTTTTTTTACTAATCCACGATTACTATAAGCTAACGCATAGTCACAGTTTAGAGCAATTGCCCTTGAATAATCTTCAATTGCACCGTTATAATCATTTAATTCATACTTGATAAGTCCTCTATTATTTATGAAATCACAATTGCTTGGATTCAATTCAATGGCTTTGGAATAATCTCCCATTGCACCAATAGAATCTTTAAGTTCACGCTTTATATTACCACGATTAAAATAACTGATTGCATCACTTGGATTTAAATCTATGGCTTTGGAATAGTTTTTAATTGCGGCATCATAATTTTTAAGGGCATAATTGAGGTTTCCTCGATTTACATAGGCATCAGTATAGTATTGATTTAATTCAATTGCTTTATCATAATCTTCCTTAGCACCGTTTAAATCATTATTATGATGCTTAGCGGCTCCTCTATTATTGTAAAAGTCAGCGTCATTTGAATTTAACTCAATAGCTTTGGTAAAGTCTTCAATTGCACTACTATAATCATTTAGGTTAAACTTAGCAAGTCCTCTATTATAGTAGGCAACAGTAAAACTTGGGTTAAATTCAATAGCTTTGGTAAAGTCTTTAAGTGCACCAATATAATCCTGTAGAAAATATACGAGGACTCCCCGATTATAATAGGCATCAGCATAGCTTGGATACAATTCAATGGCTTTACTATAGTCTTCAATTGCACCCCTGAAATTTTTCAGGTAATTCTTGATTGTTCCTCGATTATAGTAGGCATTGGTAAGACTTGGATTAAATTCAATAGCTTTGCTATAGTTCTCAATAGCACTATTATAATCTTTAATGTAATGCATTGCTTTTCCCAAGACAAAGTAATTATTAGCCTTTTCATTAATTAATTTGTTTGTTATTTCAAGAGCATTTGTCGCTCGAACCAAAGAATTCGATTTATATGGAGCAAGAGATTTAGTATTTATGCTGATTTCTTTCATAAAGAGTCGAAAAGAACCATTAGAAGAATATCAAATTTAGAAAATAAATTACAGACATTGACTTTCATATCAATTATATACATTTTTAAGTAATTAGGCATTTGATAGGACTAAAACAAATGTAGTACTTCAAAAGACTATCAATGATGGATTATATAGTGAGATTTCAGTTAGGTGTAAAAGACCCGCAGGTGCAGGGTCAGAATATTATTGGCAACATCAGTAGTCGAAGCATCTTTTTTTTAAAAATATGAGTATAAACTATGCCTTAATAGCATTCATTGTTAACGATTCAAAGGGAGTCCATAAAAATATTTGACTTTTTGATTTTATTGAGTTAAATTTGATATTGTTGTATTGAAACGTGCGAAATATATCTATATAAACTAAAAAAAGGCGACACATCCTTCCACACTTGCCCGACTCAGGACATGTATTGCAGACATTGACTTTCACATCAAGTGTCGCCTTTTAAAAATACAGGTCAGATGACCTTCACGAGGCAGTCCTTCAATACCCTTAGCACGAGGGTTTAGCAGCGAGATTTCAATAGGACTGCCTCTTTTTTATTATTGGTCGGGTATATACAAAGGTCGGTGGAGTTCCCATTTTACTTTTCTTAATTCGTAATTGCGCTATCAACTCTTGTAATGCGTTTATTGTTTATCATTTTGGTATGAGTATTTTTCACCCAAACATTTCCTAACTTGTCACTTCCCCTCTCTCTGTATAATCCTTTTACAAAAGAAAGTTTGTTGTTTATGTATTGTAAGGTGTCCCACCATTCTTTTTCATAACCAAATCTGTAATGAAAAATAATATATTTTGATATCGTGTCAATTTCTAATCCAAGATGCTCCGATAAATTATTATTGTAATAATATTTTTCATTTTCTTTTGAATAATTCCAAATCCAATAAGCACATCCACCAGAACCACAATTATACATGACTGATATGTCTTTGTATCCATCAAAATTCCAATCAACAAGTTGAAAATCTTTCCTATAAATTTCTTTATTAGCTTCAATAATTTGAATTGGAATATTGTCAGAGTAAATAATTATTGATTTAAGGAAATATCCGGAAGAATCAACATTGAATTTATAATTTAATCGTGGGATACAATTAGATACAATCGAATCATCAGTTATGTGTTCATATGGTTTACTAACTTCTTTTTTACTGGTTATAGTATCCTTTGGTTGGGATTTCACAATGTTTTCTTTTACGTTATTCTTGTAATTACATGAACATAAACACATAAAAATTAGAATCAAAATTCTTCTCACATTCATTTCCTTTATTGTTTGATGATTAAAATTCAAATTCATTAACTATTAACAAAATTAATTCATGAATAATCATTGTCAAATTCAATTCATACCATCCATGTTCTTTTTTAAGGGTCCAGATATGTTGTTCCTTTCAGCTTTATCAAATTCCAATGCTTTATTAAAAGCATAGATTGCATCAGCATTAGTGACCTTTTATGAATATAGATTGGACACTAAAAGAGAAAATATAAGATATATTAATATCATCTTGATTTTGCCCATGTATTTCTCTTTATTTAAAATAATGCTATGCTCTATTTCAATCAAAGTTAAACAATAAACAGAAACCAATATATAACTGTAAAAACCGTATGATTGACCAACCCTGGTCCGTCAGATTGCGTTTGACATACATAACTATATAACAAGTAATTAATGCCATCTTTTAGTGGTCAATTTATTCCGGCTAAAGGTTGTCATGGCAATTGGCTTTCCCAGTCAAATTCTCAGGATTTATGCTTTAATACTAAGCGAAAAAAATGAAATATGCTTACAATAATACCTAAACTTACCACTAAAAAGTAAAAGAAATATGGGATAAAATTATATAGACTGGTAAATATTCTCATTTTATTTTCATCTTCCATTTTGTTAGGTCTATAAACCGCTATTGCATTTTGTAATTCCGATTTATTGATTTTTGTGCCGGAATGTTTTTCAATATATTCCTTCTCTGCCCCGTATTCCCGGAATGGATAATAGTTGTCAATTTTCCATTCATGAATAGGCTTATTAAAAATAAATCCTGTAAAAATATCTTCATATTTAAGATTTGTCACATATGGAAAATAGTAAGAATAGGGAAAATAGTCAAAAACATCTTTACCAAATGGACTCCCTTTAAAATCAAAACCTATCGGTCTGTTATTATTTTCTTCAAATACTCTATCCCATTTACCATATTGAATAGCATTATAAACCATGAATTTATCTGTTGGAATAATCACAGAAGTAGTAATCGCCAGAGAATTCAGCATTACATTTGCAGTTTTGGAAGGGAAAGACTTAAAAATAAAAGAACTTTCACTATCAAAAGTATTGATTTCTCTACCGTCCTTTTTTATCGACCCAAATGCATGACGAAAATTTGTAATTACCAGACATTTTTTACGATAATCATTTTTTTGAATGTCTTTAAACTTATTGATTACAATGTAAGCCATTATACTATCTCTGTCTCCTTTTTCATTTAGGCTGGTATTCCCTGGGAAATACTCATTTTCAGAATTGAAATCAGTAAAAAATTCATGGATTTTTAATGAATCAGGCAGCGAATTATTAAGAAGGTTAATATTTTTCAGAAAATAGAAAAAATGAGGACCTCGATAACGCATTAATCCCGCTAAGGATTTCTCCAATAAGGTATCGTTTGCAAACTTTGCATTTAGTATTGAATCAACTTTTGATTGTTTGGAAACGGCACCATATTCTGTGAAAACATTACCAACATTATTAATAAATCGTTTGTCTAAGACTATGTCAGAAATTAAATCCCAGGCAGTTGATTCCTGATGGCTTGATTCACATAGAATGACAACATCATTCGTTTTGAATAATTCAAAAACATACTCTTTGGGACTCAAATGTTGTCCGGCTAAGAAATCGGTATATTTTTTTACATCAGAATTATTGGGATAGCTTTTAAATTTTATTGGATACTGAAATCCCCATATTTTTAAATCATTTTTCTGATAATGGTTATTGTTATGAACTATAAAAGATAATGACAAAATCAAAAATGAAAGCAGAATGAGATAGGAAAGCAGAATATTCTTTTTGGGCACAATAACTATTTCAACTCTTGTTTTTGACAATAAGTTCCACCACGTCTCCTTTTTTATAAGCCAAAATATTAAATAAAAAATAATCGTGAATACTGAAATAGCAATTACATTTTTATTAAAATCATTCCATTTAAATAAATATAATACAGCGTATGGGAAAAGAAAGCCTATCAGATATTTAAAAAGAAATTCCCTTTTAATAATATCTGTTAAAGTCAGTTTTTGATTATTATTTGAAAGCAGTTTAAGTTGCAAAAGATATTTGCCAGGAGTTTGATTGAAATAAGCATAGCAGATAAAAAAGTAGAACACCATTGTTAACAAAAACACCTTAAGAATGTCAATGAAATAATTTGGGGGTATGAAAATATATATTATTAAAGCAAGGGCATAGATTAGACTGACATCAATTATAACCGAGGATACTCGCAAAAATAAAAATTTTAATTTCATTGGTTTTTGTTTTTAATTGATAGTCTCAAGGTCTTTCGAATTTTTATATCTTGGAACAAGATTTACTCATGTAATTATATATCTGTAATATACAAATTATCATCCAATGAAACGCTTATTAATTTCAATTCTTATCATTATTCCATTATCTGTTTGGGGACAGAAAATCACTTTCAGTTCAGATATTCAGGATACCAAAGATTCTTCAATTATTCAGGTCAGAGAATTGTGGAAGGCATACGTGACTAATTGTCAAAATGGATTTGATAAATCCTCTTTTGATTATTGGAACAAGTATGAAACAGAGCAAGGGTTCACAGATATTGTCAAAGCTGCGATTACTTTACCTTCATACCTTAATGGCGAATTAGCGGTTTTTGATATTAAGAAAGCAGATAATGATTATTATAGAATTCGAAATATATGGTCTATGGGCGATACTATTAGCAAATCATATCTTGCCATCTTTAGCGTATACGCTAAGAAGACCAATTCTGGCTATAAACTGTACAATAACTTTTACGTAGTAAAATCAAAACTTCAACATTATCAGGTTGCCAATTTCGACTACTATTACTCAAGCACTTATTCCTTTAATAGCCAAAAAGCAAATCAGATGGCTGAGTTTTATACGAAGATTTCTTTAATGTATGGGAATACTGAAAAACGAAAAGTAATTTATATCATAGGCAATAATTTGGATGAAGCAAATAATATAATTGGATTTGATTATTCAATAATGAGTAGTTCATTCCCAGATGCGGCTTATACAATTAAGGGACTAAATATATTACTTGCAAGCCGTGAGGATAAAATGCATGAAATAATTCATTCAATATTTATGCCAATGTTTCCTAAAGCCAATGCGCTGTTTCACGAAGGTATTGCTACATATTATGGTGGAAGTGCAGGACATAATTATTCCAATCTGATAAAACAGCTTGGGAATATGATTAACAATAATCCAGGCATAGATTTGTCAAAGTTTGATGATTTATTTAACGTTTTAGATGATGGGACAAATTATTTCTATACCATTGGTGCAATCTTTATCGATTATGCATATAAGATTGGGGGCACTAAAAAAGTCTTAGCCTTATTTCAACATTCAGATTCGACTGATAATGCAATACTTGCGATGGAGAAAGAGTTAGGTATCGAAAAAAACCATATTGATTCATTTTTAAAAAAATACATCCGGGACTTTACAAATGATGTAAACCAACGATGAAGCAAACTATAAGATTATCATTTTTATTTATACTACAAATCATTGGTTTTAATTGCTACTCGCAAAACCTTGTTGCAAATAGTTCTTTTGAGGATGTGAATATTTGTACAGAATTTAATGCTCCTTGTTCACCTGCTGCCTGGAAGACAACTTCACCTTTTTTACTTACTTATGGCGGGGATAAATCAGGAAAGTATGTCGGAATCATACTATTTAATTCTTCAATTAATGAAGTCCGGCAATACTTGCAGATTAAATTATTATGCCCTTTAAAAAAGGATAAACAGTATAAGTTTTCAATCAAAATAAAACCGGAACAGGTACTAATTGAATCCATAGGAGTGTTGTTTTCGGATTCCGCTCTCTTTTACAATACCAATAAACTAATAAGAAAAAACCCATCGATTGATTTAAAGGATTATTATTTATTAACTCAGTTTAAGAAAAGAAAAACGTGGACTAAAATTGATGTTGATTATCGTGCTAAAGGGGATGAAAAGTATATGATTATAGGCAATTTTCAACTTGATTCCGAACAAAAAAGGGCATTTCTTTCGAAACCAAAAGACTTCACAAATTATAATTATGATATTGATGATGTTGAATTGATTCCCATAGATACAACTTATTTATGTCCTGACTATAAAATAACCTTGGATAAATTATATAGTCTGCATGACAGACATCCCCTTACCAAGAATAATATTTTCGGTGCTGACGACAGAGAGGTCGAAGGGAATGTTAATAATGAAATAATTGATACTATAAGATTAAGTAGTGTCTTCTTTGAGTTTGATTCATTTAAAATCACTCAGAGTGGTAGATTAAGGCTTGATTCACTATGCAACAATTTAAGCAGAGAAGGCATAGATTTCATTAAAATCTACGGATACACTGATTCAATCGGAGATAAAAACTACAATATAGAGTTGTCATACAACAGGGCAAATTCGATAAAACAAGCCTTAATTGATAATAATCTATCGGATTATATTGGAGAGGTCAAGGGATTTGGTGATTTAAATCCAAGAGCAAGTAATGCTGAAGAACAAGGTCGCAGTGAAAATAGAAGAGTAGAAGTAATTATAAAATATAAAAAATAAAATAAGTTACTTAGTATGTTGGTTAAAAATTATCCAACATCTTTCCTTACATTTCATTAGGCTTTAAATTGTCATAAAAGAGTCAGTCAGCAATTAAAACATCGCATTATGAAATACAATCTCCATTTAATTATATTATTTGCTCTATCAAGCGTAGTATGTTATGGGCAGAACCATGCGAAATACTCCGAATTAACCAAAAACGCCTTAATACTTTATGAAAACAAAGAGTATCTAAAGGCAGGACAAAAATATTCTGAAGCCTTTAACTCGTTGGGTAATAGCGGGTGGTTAAACGACAGGTATATCGCAGCATGTGCTTGGGCATTAGCGAATGAGACAGACTCTGCTTTTAGCCAATTATTGAAGGTAGTTAATGGAAGCAATTTCATCTTCGAGGATTATGTGATTAATAACTCAGATTTGAATATTCTACATTCTGACAAACGGTGGAGTAAGATAATTGAGATAATTAATAACAAAGATAATTATGATATTATCTCGGATAAACAACTCGGAGATACTCTTAAAGCCATATATTTTCAAAATGTAAAATATAGACAGCAAGTTAAAGAAATACGAAATAAATATGGTGTGCAATCTGACACCGTAAAAGCATACTGGAAGAAAATTGAAGAAAATGATTCCAAGATTTTAACCTTTGTAAAGAAGATACTCGATACACGTGGATGGTTAGGGTCGGACATTATAGGTGATAAAGGCAATCAAATCTTGTATTTAGCCATCCAACATTCTGACATTGAAACACAAGAGAAGTATTTGCCAATGATGAGAGAAGCCGTTCATAAAGGTAATGCAAGTCCAAGTAATTTTGCATATCTGTTAGACAGAATTGCTATAGGGCAAGGGAAAAAGCAAATTTATGGTAGCCAGATTAACCGTGACCAAGTAACAGGAGAATATTATATTCAACCACTTGAAGACCCTGATAATGTTGATATAAGACGTAAGGAAGTTGGACTTGGAAAACTTCAGGATATTGTTTCACAATTGGGAATGACTTGGAATATAGAAGAATATAAAAAGAAACTACCTGAAATTGAAGCAAAACAAAAAAAGTAAAAACGTATGTGTTTGTAAATGTGTTGCATGTGAGCCATAAGTCTAAAAAGGTTGTACATACAATCATAACTTATCAAATAACGCTCAAAATCAAACAATTATAAGTATGTCAGGTTAATGTCGGTCAAATGTCGGGTTTAATACAAATATTTTTCTTGGACAGCTTTTAAGTTATACATAATCTTGCTCAACTTTCGATTAATTATGAACCAACCAGAATTAGGTAAAAAGATTGTTGAACTTCGTAAATCAAAGGGACTTACTCAGGAAGAACTTGTGAGTAAATGTAACATAACAGTAAGGACACTTCAGAGAATTGAATCTGGAGTTGTTACGCCAAGAAGTTACACAATCAAGATGCTTTTTGCTGCACTCGATTACAACGTTTATAATTATTTGGAAAGTGAATCAAAAAAAGGGGTATCTACCTTTTTGCGAGAAAGTACCGAGCAGCTTTATAAACATGTAATTGATTTGTTTAACTTAAAAACGAACACCATGAAAAAAGTAACTATTTTATTGATTACTTCCATTGCAATTGGTTTTGGTCTATTTACGTTGATACCCAGTGGTAATGCTCAAGACAACAAGAAAAATGACTTTTCTAAATTTCTAAAGTCAGATAGCAGAGGTATAATCTACATGTTTCCAAAGGGAGATTTGAAGTATATCTCCAATGTAAAAGATACTGCTGACTATAAAGTTGGTAAGTATTTAATTCAAGAGTATAAATACAAAATATTTCTGAACAAGAAATTTATCGGTAAAGTCCTTGAGGGCGATACCGTTATATTAAATAGAGGTAAAATAACTATCCGAAAATCATATTATGAGGAAACTTCATCAACTGGGAAAGGAATAATATATCTCTGCCCCAAAAACCAACCCATTACGAACATGGCTTTAACTCGTGATACGGAGAATTTATTTTGTCAGGACTATCATATTAAGGAATTCGAGAATAAAATATTTTTGAATGACGTATACATTGGGAATGCTAATACTGGAGATACTGTAATTTATAGAAAAGGAAAATTAAGTATTAGAAATGTTCGGTGAATATCAATTTCGAAAAGCCTGCGACTTCACTACCTTTAGCCGGAAATAAATGACCATTGATTGCCGGAGTTAAATACTTTTTGCATGGTTATATGTGCCAAATGCACTCAAATCGGTTAAGCATGGTCAATATCACTGGCTTTTGCATATTGGCTATAAACAATTAATACTCACTTCTGTCTTTGTTAAAAGATTAACAATGGCATGAATTTTGTCTATTTTACTTTGAACCAAGACCTAATCTTTTCAAAATACTTTTGTTTTTAAATCGAGTTTCTATTTGATAAATAAAGATGTTGTGAGAAATTTTATCATATTTATTTTGATTCTTGTTTCCTTCAGTTGTAAAAAGGAAGAAAAGATTCCTGCTAATACAAGGTTAAGAGGACCTGGTCTTAATAGTTTAATCGGTGATAAGAAAGTAAATTTAACATACTTCTCTCAATTTCTTCCTGACAAACAATTTAATGTTGATATATTGCTGCCGTACAATTTAGTTGACCCAGATTATTTTGATATTTATGAATCAGAAGGACAAATAAATAAGTTTGCAAAAATCATTGAACTTAGAAATGATAATATTTACAAATACACACTTGTTGGCTTGAATAATGGTACACCCTACTATTTCTACGTTGTGGGGAAAAAGGAAGGATATAAGTCTCTCTACTCTGATACCATAATGATTATACCAAATCAAAAGTTGACTTTTGATACACTCGTTACAATAAATAATAATCATTCAATATCCTCTGTTTCCTATTCGCCAGTTGCAAACAAAGTCGCATATGTGGATAAAAGCTATGCCTGGAATGGTGGAGCAAATTGCTGCATGGCAGAGTCGATTATTTTATCATCAACTGATAATCGAAACTCTGAACTATTAGCTATCGATTCCTATGACCCCGACTGGTCATCCAACGGGGATAAAATTGTATTCGCAGAAGAAACTTTAGGACAAGGTTATTATTCCCAGATTGCGATATATGATGTAGCGTCTAAAGTAATCACCAAACTTACAAATGACATTACTTACACTTATAACCCATCGTTTTCACCTTCAAATGGTAAATTACTTTACCAATCAAACAAAAACAGACCAGACATAAATTCCACCAATATCTGGCTGATGGATTTAAGGACTTTTAATACTGAACTTATCATTGATTTATCAAAGACTAATTTTGTGGACATTTCAAGACCTGTTTGGATGGATGAAAATGATTTCATATTCCAAGGAACAAATTCAAATACCAGGACGAGTATTTATAAATCTTCGATACTGACAAAAAAAATAGAACCATTAATAACATCAGGATGGAATGATTATAATGCTGCAATTTCGCCAAATGCTGACCAAATTGCTTTTATAAGTGATAGGTCTGGCTCTGAACAACTCTGGTTATACAATTTACAAACAAAAGAGTATAAGCAATTAACCGGATATGACGAAAATGACTATTTTGATGGAAACTGGACAAAAATTAATTGGATGGACAACAATCAGTTATTATTCTCATTCGGGGATAACAGTTTGACAAAAGTGTTATTAAAATAAGAAAATTGTAATAATGAAATGGAGAAAAACTATAGCAATTTTTATCTCGATTATTTCAATTACGTACTGTAAGAAAGATAATGTTATTGAAAATACTGTCTGCAATAATATGACAACAATAGATAGTTGGACAACAATTAGTTTTAAAACAAATTACACAATTCAAATACCATCTGGATTTAAAGGGTTGGGAATGGCTGGTTTCGAAGGAAACACCTTTTCTAAATTCTCAAATGACACCACAATTGTACTTGAATATGGATATTGCAATGACTTATTTTGCAACGATTTTGGAGATACATTGCCAACTACTATGCCTGCGAGTATAACAGTTAAGGATAATTTAAACAATCTCATTACGTTAGATAAAATTCAAAGATTTTGTCAAAATGCGGAAACAATTGGTATACTGTACTATTCAAATGATACCATATCAAACAGTAAATTATACTGGAATAGTCGGTTATACTGGAAAGACAATGGATTATTTAAGCAAGCAATGCAAATAAAATTTCCGGCATCAGAATTAGAAACTGCAAAAGGAATTGTAGAAACCCTAAAGTCAAAATAACACATCATGTCAAACGGCTCAGATACTGTCAATTTATGAATTTATGATTAATGGATAAATAAAAGTTTTTAACATGAAAAACAGAATCATCTGTGTATTAATGACATTCTTAATGGCATTCATTCTGCCCAATTGCAAAAAGGATAAAGTTGATAATTCGAACATTTCTAACACTAAAATTGAAGGATGGAAAATTGATTCGATTGCGTTTGCTTATAATTGGATATCTCCAACGGATGTGGATTTTCTGAATTCAAAAACCGGATATATTCTTGGTTCAAACGGGTATCTGATAAAAACTTCAGATTATGCAAAGTCATGGTCACAATCATTTATAGAAAAAGATTCATCAGGTGTTATGACAAGTACTATGTCATTCATAAATGATTCAACCGGATACATATACGGTACATGGAATGTTCTCAATGGAGATTTTTACGGTATATTATACAAGACTGTTGATGGTGGTAATCACTGGACAAAACAATACTATGATTCAGCATATCATTTGTTTTCAATGAAATTTTTTGATTCAATGCATGGTATAGCAATGAATTGGGTAAATTCTGGTTCATATGTCATGACAACTGCCAACGGTGGTTTAACTTGGGAAACTGCAAATATAGATTTAGACCCATCATTCAATAGATTGTTTTTCTTAGGGGGAATATGTTACGCAACAGGTAAAAGTCAAAAAATATTTAAAAGCGTTGACCTTGGTAAAACGTGGAGTACTATTAATACACCAGTAAGTTCACCAAACTCTATTCGTGGATTCTATTTTATGGATGATAACTTTGGTTTTCTGGATTGTGTCGATAAGAAGTACAAGACAACTGATGGTGGCATAACATGGAGTATTGTTAACCTTCCTTTTGCTAAGTTTTTTACACCCTATTCAACGGGTGAATATTTTCATTTTTGCAATAATAATGACGGAATTTCAGTAGTAGATAGTCTCGCATTTACTGGTGGCGATTTTATTTCTTTTATTGGAACATATGTATATACAACAACAAATGGGGGAAACAATTGGCTACGTTCAAATTTTTTAAAGCAATTTTCATTTGGCTTGGTTGTTTACGTATCTGATAATTTGGCTTATGGTATAAGTAATAACTACATTTATACGTTACAGAAAAATTAAAATCGCCAACACCATGAAAAAATATGGACTCTTTCTTTCAATTGTTGCTCTGTTGATTGTTTTTAGTTGTTCAAAAGATAAATCTTATGAACTACTATGTATTAATTACCAGGCAAAAATAAATGTGAATGATAATAGCGTGATAAACGATAAAATAGATTATAAAGATATACTTGGTTATGATACAAGCAATTATACTTTCTTGATTGATAGCAATGCAATAAATAAAATCAAGAAATATTTTTTCCCTTCAGGGGGACTGCCTTTTTCTGTCAATGTTATAGGAGAGACAATTTATTCTGGCGAATTCTTTCCGAGTTATTCTAACTCTCTGCCATATGGAATAATAATTGACCCAGAATCATCGTTGATTGGCAATAAATTAACCGTTAATATTGATTACGGATTCTGTAGAACTGATAACCAATTGGCAGACCCAAGAAATGATAAACGTATTATTGCTGTTTTGCAAAGGGATAAAAAACTTATTAAAATGTAAGCATACAAAATAACTACCTTTGAAAATGAGTTAGAGTCAAGGCTCAAAATTAGCATATGACTTAATATTAAGTTTTGAAAATCATGAAACGCTATTAAACATGAAAAGAGTTTTGTTCTTAAATCTTCTTATTATCTCTGCTATCACTTTCTATTCTTGTTCAAAAAATAAGATTATAGGCAAATGGGATGACAACATTCATCTATCTACAAAAGCTGTTGAATTTAGTGCTTCTGGCGATTCTGTAATAATTAAAACAGGTGGTAGTTGGTGGTGGATATCAGATGTTTCTGTTGACAGTACTTATTATTATAATTTTACTGGCGTTAATCTTCAAGCTGATAATTATTCAATTAAACAGGATTGCTTCGTTGTTGAGCGGTGTGATAAAAATACCCTTTTTATAAAAGTCGATGCAAACCCACTAAATGTTAAAAGAATTATTGGTGTTGGACTACAGGCAGGTGATTACTTTGATGGAGTGACTATTACTCAAAAATCAAAATAATTCTTATGCTAACATTAATATTGATTTATAATTCCAAGAGTAATGCATTTGCACACAAGAAAAATATTGATTTCAATTTTGTTTTTGACGACTTTCATAAGTTGTGAAAAAAATGAATTGGGCAATCTTAAATATGTGGAGACCATACCAGGTGGGTGTGCCTTAGACAAAGGTTCATCTTTAAAGAATAGCCAAATTACACAGCCAGATACAGTAACCTATTCTATGACTAACGACAGTTTGAACATATTTGTTGGTTTTAATGCTACCTGTTGTTCAAAATATAGCACTTCATCCTCAATCAAAGGAGACTCGTTACTGATTAAAATACAAACCATTCAACTTGGCTCATGTAACTGTATATGCTATTATACTTACAATTTTAAATACTCAGGAAGTGGTTATTATTATGATTATCACATAAGCATTGATAATAGCAAGAATTTTTATGGAAAGATAAAAACTTGATACTCGTAATAGTAGTATTGATATTATGAAAAAATTAATATTCCTTCTGGCGTTTGTTGTTGTACTGTCCGGCTGTAAAAAGGAAAACCCAGTGACTTATTCATCAAGTTTAATTGGAGAATGGTCTTGGGTAAGCACATGTGGTGGATTTGCAGGGACATGCTATTATCCACAACAAACAAAAGAAAGCGTCAGTCTTGTTTATACGGTGGATTCAATTTATAATTATTATCTGAATGATACTTTAAGAACATCAAGTAGATTTCATACCTACATATTAAATCCGGCTGACTTTCCAGGTACAGCAAATGTTATTAAATATGACACAAGGAGTAGTGAAGAATTCTTAATATATCATGATACACTATCGCTCACTGTTAATGGAGCGGATATCAGCAGTTATTATAAACGAGTCAAATAACAGAGTGATGAAAAGGATAATGTTTATTCTGTTAATTATTTTATACAGCTACGGATGTAATAAGGATGATAATGGAATTACAAAGTTTAAGATTGGAACTTTCTCCGGGAAGAAAGTTGTGCATTATTCTGGTACAAATTACGACTTTGCGGACACAGTAACAATCAAGTTTGAAAACACAAAATATACATATTCGGGTTTAACTTCTACTCATCCTTCTGATTGTGGTAGCGGGAATTATCTTATTAAAGATAATTCAATTGAATTTAATGACGAATTAGTAAGAAATGATTTATATACTTGGGATTGGATATTATCTGGCTTGTACAATTTACAAATTACCGATGATTCAATTATTCTGAATCAAAATAGACCGGGAATACAAATTTCATGCAGATTTAAAAAATAACAAGATAATGACACTTTGAAAAGTGAAGAAGATAATATTTCTTTTTATAATTATTGGGTTTACTTCTTGTTCTAAAAGAGAAGAAGCCACTATTAATATTACAAATTCTCAGTGGTATCTCACGAGGAATACTGCTATACCAGCCGGGACAGTAAATTTGAAAGTAGCGGGTTCAACAAATGGTGACAAGGTGACGGTTAGAACCTATGGAGACGGTGTGATATTTGATGAAAATGTAGAATTGGATTCAAAAAAGAATTTTAATGCAGATGTTACAATTTGTTTTTTTGCAACTTCCGTACCAAGTGGAGAATTTGAAATGAGCACTAAAGTCATGGCTTATAAAGGTTCGGACACATTAGTAGTAAACTTAAACAGTGGCAAATTATATTACTAATTAATTCATTATACCGCCCTTTCAGACGTTTTGAGCCGCTTTAAGTATTAATTGACTATCTCTTTATCAAGATGGTTAAATTGCCATTAATTAAGGTAAAAAGGAGTTCCAGCAATAACTATTGACTCTCCAGCACTGGCATGAAGATTATAATCCAATTTCATAATGCATAGGTCATCGAGATATTTTCCAAGTTCTTCCTGATTATCTGCACTGCTCCAGATTCTTCCCCCGTTGACCACTACAGAACCTCGGACAATAGATTTTCTTTCTTTGGTTGTTTCCCTATAGATTTGACCTACGAATGTTCTCCGGTAATCATTTCCAGCTTTGACCAGGAATAACTCGGTTATTTCAAATTCTTGCGGTGATTTCTTCTTCTCCATAATCGAATAATAGTCTGCAAAGATACTGGAAAATCCAGTATATGAGCATATTAAAATAATAATTATACCATGAATTATTATTAAAAGTTGAATTCTAATAAGTCATCAGCAGATTTGGCTTTGCCTTCACCTATAGGTTTCTTTTTGCCGTTATCGCAGCCACAATAGTTCTGAATTATTCTGGCATCCATTCTCTTAATGAAATAATCTAAATCAACGAGAACCCAAGTACAATCGCTTTTCGGACATTCTAAGCGTTGGCTGATAGTAACTACTCGTTTTGACCTGATGTCCCGTACAATCAAATGAATGACCTTCTCAAAGTAATAACAGTCAACCAGAATTACATCTGACATTCTAATTCTGGGTTCTGTGTTTGTGTAGAAAAGTACGTATTCCTTACCAACTGTTATTACACTATCGGTTGAGGCGATACAATCTAATTTAATTAGAAATGAATTATTGTCAAGTACCTGATAAAGACCATCAAGTCCAAGCAATGTTTCATCATAAGGGTATTTATTTTGGGCAGGATTTCTCATAATTTTTGTACAATCTCTATATAAATACTAATGTACATGAAAAAAGATGGGACCTGGGGTATCCTACCCCCCTGCCGCCTCACTATCAACGCATTATAGATAGGCGCTTGTACGGCAGAACGAACCTAAATCCGGAATTGATTATTTCATATAGGAAAATAGTCTTGATATAAAAATTTTATAATTTTTTATAATTTTAGAAAATCTGAGGCGTAAGCCGATTGTAGCTTCATGCCAAAACGTAAATTTTTTTGGTATGAAAAATTGATTTCCAGGACAGTATAGAAAGGACTTAATATTTAAAGGTTCTAAAATATTTGCCAGGAATTTGACATATCAAGAACCGTGACGAACTTATTTTCTTTGCTGTCCGAGTTATCAGCCGCATTTATTTATTTTTAATTCATTGCAATATTAAATTAAAGCAATCAATAAATGACATAATGTAATTTATATTTGCTTATATGTAATCTATACATTACATTTGTTATATAATTTTAATCTATAAAATATGAAAACAAGATTTCTTTTACCGAACAAGTTAAAACAATGGGGTTGGATTTTATTGATTCCATCAGCGATTCTCGGAATTTTGATAATCTTCTTTGAGTTTGAAATGAAATTCCTTGAATTTAAAGTATTTACTATCTATTCAGGTAGTTTTGCTCCTTGGGGTAGTAACTCAGTCGTTTTCAGTTTTGATAAGGTCAATCTTACGAGCACGATTGTCGGAATTCTCTTTCTCTTAGGTTCTTTTATGGTGGCATTTGCCAAAGAAAAGCATGAAGATGAGTTTATTTCTAAAATCAGATTAGAATCATTGTTGTGGGCGACTTACATTAACTTCGCAATCCTCTTATTCTGTTTTTTGTTTTTCTATGGGGTTGGATTCATGTATGTCATGATATTTAATATGTTCACGATATTGATTTTATTTATTATTCGTTTCAATTATGTAATATACAGAACATCAAAATCATTGCAGAATGAAAAACAGTCTAAAGGTTGAACGGGCAATTAAAGATGTAACACAGGAAGAGTTAGCTAAAATCATAGGTGTATCAAGGCAAGCTATAAATTCTATTGAACTTGGGAAATATGTACCATCGACAATCTTGGCACTTAAATTATCCCGATATTTTGAGAAGTCAGTTAATGATATTTTTAAACTTGAGGAAACAGACTAAATCTATTCGAGAAATAAGTCATTGAACTTTTAATATGTTTGTTATTTCCTAATAGATATAATTAATTGCACAAGAAATTGGGTTTTATGATAAGTTGCTGCTTTTTCTGTTATGGTTAGTTGAAAAATACACAGCTTAATATGCACAGGGTCACTTAATTAACCATAACAGCCGTGAGCATGAAATGTAGAGGATTACGGAGCTGCGTCACTATCCCCCGTGATGAAATGCTTGTAAACAGACTGAAACCACTTTATTTTATGCTCGTTGTTAGCTGCAGATTTTGTCAATATAAAGTTGGTTTCGTTATTCCCATTTTTTGATAGTGTTCCTTGTTCATTTCATAATGCATTGTCGACATTTGATTTAAGTAGTTCCTTAAAGGCTCAAGGTTGTAGTCCTTTCTTAGTTTGTCAACACTTGCAGAGTCAGCGAGTCCAATTTGAGGTATTGCCCGCCCTGTTGTTTCAACTTCATAGGTAACTTGTGTCCCAAATAATTGCTTTTCTCCTGCATTCACTTTAACTCTGTCATACAAGTAAGCATAATTATTGGGATTGGCATTCCCCCTTTTTACTTCCCTATCCATTGCTTTTAGCACTTTCTTTTGAAACTCCGGAAATTTATCGCAATGTTGAACCAACAGCCAAAAATTATTTGAACCAGCCGTGTCAACCTTGTCAAAACCAAGAAACCCATATTTACTGAACATTACTTCGATTCTTACCTTGTCGCTCGTAAAAACACTATCCTTAAATTTATTCCATTGCTCTACAGAATAATCTTTATATTTTCCTTGAGGCATATAGGCTGCGATTTGGTCAATTTTGACCATTTCTTCCAGTTCTTTATTAAGAACAGATTTATTTCTATCCGTTAATTTTACTCCACAATTTGTCAGCGCAACTGAGATAATCAAAATCAAAATACTTTTTTCCATCGGTATTGTTGTTTAAACTTTAAGGTAACCCGTTATATGATTACCAAAGGTAACCATATTTGACCAAAATATTGCTAACTATTTGAATGATACCTCGAACACTTAAATCACCACAGTTTAATTAATAGCAACATCTATGCTACTTGATGAGGGGGTATTCTATAAATTTACTATACAGATAGAAATCACTAAATTTTGGTCCTATATTGAAGTCATTTATGAGGAATTTTACTGACTATGAACGGTGGTAACTGCAAAAGCCAGTGACCTTAACTACTTTTATCCTGAATAAATTGACAACTATTTGTCAGAATTAAATGCTTGTTGTATAGTTATGTATGTCAATTGCAATCTGACCAGCTAAATATGGTCAGTAATCTTGGCTTTTGCAGTAAATCTCGTAACCAAATATTTCAAAATAGTATTTCACTGGTCGAAGTACTCCTCACTTAAATTATTTTTCAATCAATATCAATTACTGCCTCACCACTTCAATCAAATTCATTTGAATTAATTCATTGTCGAGTACTTCATATGTATATTTTGAAAATGCGTTGACTGTGTAGTATATATATGTATTAAATAGCGTTGTTATTGATGCTTTAACTAACCTTTGATGGTGAATAATGGGAATAGTCGTAGTTAGGTTGAAGTTATCATTAACATCTATAGTGCTTATTATTATTGATTTAATCATTGATTTGCAGTAATAACGATATAAATCAACATCAACCAATAGACTATTATCAGAGGCTTCTATACCCTTGCTTTTAAGATTGCTTTTTAAGGTCCGGAAATATTTAATATCTTTTGAATTATTGTTAATATCTGCTTCCTTAATTAATAACTGATTCAATTTGATTTGATTAGTATTAATCACATTTTCAATTATATAACGCCTTTCAATATACTCTTCTTTTGGAATATTATAGTCAATTGCTTTACTTGTCAATCTGTATAATTTTTTGCCATGCTTCTCAATTTCTGACTTTAACGTTTTAATTTCTTGTTTAATTTTCTCTTTTTCTTGTTTTTTTTCTATTTTAAAATCTTTGATGATTCCATCCAATTGATTAGTACCGTTATATTGTAATAAATCGTTGATGATAGACATATATGCCATTGAATTCAATATGTTAATGTTTATGCCTTTATTACCGCAACTTTCAGTTAATTGACCTGTAATAACCTTTCGATTAGATAAACATTTATATGCAAAGTCTCTTTTGCTTTTCCTTGCGTGTTGGAAATAAGGTAAACCACATTTACCACATTTAATTAACCCTGATAAATTATTAGTGAAAATTGCTTTATCCTTATTCAGGTTAGAATTGGTTCTAAATAGTTCTTGGACTTTTAGATATTCATATTCTTTGACAATGGCAGGAACATCAACAACACCAAAATTATATTGACGTTTACCGTGATACATCGGATTGTGCAAAATATCTCGTATTTGAACATCAGACCATTTAACGCCTTTCTTTGTTAGGATATTATCAGAGTTTAATATTTTGGCAATTGCAGGACTTGATTTGCCATCAATAAACAATTGATAGATTCTTTTAACTGTTTTAGATTCTTTTTCATCAATTACAATCATTTTATCTTTATTTCCATAACCAAAAGGAGACAAACTGAATGCACCACCCTTTTTTAGGTGATAGTTTAGACCCCGTTTGCTGGACTCGATTATTGTAGACCTACCAAATTCTGCAACTGAACCCATTATACCAAGTGTCATTTTTGAGGTTTGGTTTGCGGTCCTATCTTCATTAAGTGTGTTTATATTCTCTTTTTTTGCATAAATGTTTATTTTTCTTTCAGTAAAATATTTGATTATTTCTAAGGTGTCAATTAAACCACGTCTTGACAATCTGCTTATTTCCCATACCAAAATATGATGTACCTGATTTTCATCGCAAAAATTAACTAATTCATTATATGCAATTCTATCAGCCGTTTTGCTTGTGCCTGTTATTTTTTCCTGAAAAACCCGTAAAATATTGTACTGCATATAATTTGCATAACGTGTTAAATCATCAATTGCTGATTCATTTGATTGTTTTTCAGTACTTACACGACTGTATATTACACAATTATCATATTTAGTTTTCATTTTGTTGCAAGTGTTAAAATTAATGTAAATGTAATTTATAGTCCACATATAAACAAATGATAACTGATGTCGCCCTCGTTGGTGGGGGTACCTTTCCTCAACCGGGTGAGATATCACTGGGACATAATGGGGTGTTGTTTCTCGATGAGCTTCCGGAATTCAAACGGACAGTGCTGGAAGTTATGCGTCAGCCTCTTGAAGACAGGGTAATTACAATTTCAAGAGCAAAATCTACTGTTGATTACCCTGCAAGTTTTATGCTTGTGGCAAGCATGAATCCTTGTCCATGCGGCTTTCATAATCATCCCGAAAAAGAATGCATGTGTTCACCCGGAATGGTGCAAAAATACCTTAACCGGATTTCCGGACCTTTGCTCGACCGGATTGATATACACATTGAAGTTGTTCCAGTAAATTACGACAAGCTTTCGGATGCAGGAAAAGTGGAACATTCATCGGTTGTCCGCGACAGAGTTGTCAGAGCCAGGGCAATACAGGCAAAGAGATTTGAGTCGGTAAAAGGTGTATACTCAAATTCCCAGATGTCTTCGTCTATGCAGCGAAGATATTGTCATCTGGATGAATCGGGAGGAAAGCTTCTTAAAACAGCAATGGATATCAGAGGACTTTCAGCAAGGGCTTATGACAGGATACTGAAAGTTGCCAGAACAATTGCAGACCTGGGAGATTCTGAGAATATTACTGCTGAACATATTTCAGAAGCTATTAACTACAGAAATTTAGACAGGGAGGGATGGGCAGGCTAGGGTGAGTGCAGTCGGGTACAGACACTACTCCAGAAGCAAAGCAGCAGCTCCGATTAAACCAGCATCACCACCTGCTGCGGATTCAACGATTTCAATCTTGTCGAAAATCATATCTCTTGCAAGATCATGAAATTTCTTTCTGATGCGTGCCAGATAAGTTTCGCCCCAGCAAGTCAGACCTCCACCTAAAATGATCAGTGGAGGATTGAAAATCTGGAAGATATTATATACTGCAATACCAAGATAGTCGGCACACTCATGCATTATTGCCTTTGAGAGAGGATCATCTATTTCAAGACCTTTCATAATTAATTTTCCATCAACCTGTTTATAGTTAAAATCATCCGGCAGTGGAAGTGAAGTTTTTAACCCCTGTTCGGTTTTCTTTTTAAAAAGATAGGGCAATGCAAGGCCACAAGCACACGCCATCAGACAGCCTTCATTTCCGCAAGTACAGTGTTGATTATTATCCGAATTTACAATTGTGTGACCAAATTCTCCAGCCGTTCCCGTAATACCCCTGTATAGCTTATTATTTAAGATTATTCCTGCACCGATACCCGTACTGATAGTCAGAAATATCACTGTTTCATAACCTATTCCGGCACCGAACTTGTATTCACAAAAAGCCTGTGCATTGGCATCATTGTCAAGTAAGACCGGGATATGAAAATTCCGGGCTAATTCCTGACGCAGCGGGAAATTCTTGAAGCCTTTTAGATTAGAAGAGGTCAAAGTATATCCGTCTCGGTATCGGACATGCCCCGGGAACCCCATCCCGATTCCTATTAAATCTGATTCACTGAGTTCGTTTTGTGAAATCAACTGATTAATAAGCTTTGTGATCTGGTCAACTATTCCGGATTCATCTTTACCCACATGGTCATAGACAGTTATTTTATCATGAATTCTGCCGCTGGTAGTGATCAATCCAACAGATAATTTGGTACCACCAAGGTCTACGCCACAAAGAAGTTTTTCCATGGGATTATTATAATGATTGTTCGGTACGGGCAATTATATCATCCTGGGTATCAGGAGACAATGTCGTGAAAAAGGCAGAATATCCAGCCACCCTAACCACCAGATCCCTGTAATTTTCAGGATTCTTTTTAGCGGCCAGGAGAGTATCTCTTGAAACAATATTATATTGCACATGCCAGCCTTTCAGCGTCTCAAAAAATGTTCTGATTATTGAAATAAGTTTCATTTTTTGGGTCTCGTTGGTTAGGGAAGAAGGAGAGAGTTTCTGGTTCAGTAAGACTCCTCCCATGATTTTATTTGTGGGGAGCTTTGATACTGACTTGAAGACTGCGGTGGGACCGAGTATGTCGGTTCCGGAAGTGGGTGAGCTTCCTTCGGCAAGTGGAGTGAAGGCCTTTCTTCCATCGGGGGTAGCAGGAACCACAGAACCCGAGGGAACATTAGACGAAATACTTGAAGTGCCGGCATAATACCTGCAGCCAATTGGACCCCTTCCAAAACGGGTGGTATGGTATTTTACCAGTTCATCAATATAGTACATATAAGCTTCACACAGCAGCTTATCGACATAATCATCGTCATTTCCATACTTGGGAGCATAATTAAGCAGCAACTGGCGCACCTTCTCACCTTCTTTCCCGTTAAAATTATTTTTCAGGTTATCTATAAGAGTCTTTTTGCTCATAACCGCTTCTTCAAAAACCAGTTTCTTAATTGCTGCCATTGAATTTCCAAGATTGGCAATTCCTACCTGCAGCCCTGATATGAAGTCATATACAGAACCACCCTCTTTAATGGTTTTGCCACGACCGATACAGTCATCTACAAAGGCTGAACAGAGTATATCGGGTACTAGTTCTTCAAGCGCTAAGTCTGCAGCAGTATCAATCTCTACAGTTACCTTCGTGTAAAATTTAACCTGATTCTTCCAGGCCTTCATCATTTCGCTGAAGCTCGTAAAATCTTCAAAATTACCCGATCCTTTATGAAATGTTTTTCCTGACATTTCATCCAGCCCATTATTCATTGCTGCTAAAAAGACCCGCATGAAATTAAGGAAACTCATTCCTGTGCATCTGTATCCCCATTTCCCAGGTACTGCAATTTCGATGCACCCTATGGCAGAATAGTTGAAGGCGTCATCCTTGCTGATGCCAAGGTCAATAAGTGAAGGTATCACAACCTCATCATTATTGAAAGCCGGCATGCCAAATCCCCTCCCGATTACATTAACGCATTCGGTAAGAAATTTATCAGTCATATTCTTATGGAAACGAACTGATAAGTTAGGCTGGGTAAGTTTCATTTTGCCTACCGAATCGAGAATTAAAAAGCTGAGTTCATTAACAGCATCTTTACCACCAGTTGTCTGGCCTCCGATTGTAACATTCTGATAAAGTGGCCCACCTGCTGAATATCTGGTATGCGACCATGACCGTATCTTATTGATGGAAAGTAATTTAAGCCAGGTATTTTCCAGGAGTTCCAGAGCAAAGTCTTCATTTATATTACCCAGGATCAGGTCACTTTTATAGAACCTGTACAGATACTGATCCATTCTTCCAAGTGAAACCGAATGGCCATTGCTTTCAATCTGCAGAATCAGCTGCACAAACCATGTCAGTTGAATTGCTTCATAAAATCCGTGAGGCGGCTTCTCAGAAATATTATTGCAGATTTTGCTTATTGCAGCCAGTTCCAATTTTCTTTTCTCATCTGGCTCACATTCTGATAATTCAAATGCCAGCTTTTCGAATCGTGCGATAAAAGCCTGAAATGCTTTAATGGCTGTTATAAGTGCGTTATAGAAATCCTGTTTTTCAAAAAACCGGTCATCATCCTCCTTAAGACCCGATTGCATAGATTCTACATTTTGAAGATAACCACCCAGGCCTATTTCAAGTATTTTTTCAAAATTTACTGCAATATGTGCATCTCCCGATGTCAGATTACCCTCTGCCCTGATAATGCCGGCATCGTGAATCTCCCTGTTTATCGGTGACATAAGTGAATAGCCTCTTTCAATAAGGGTTTTTCCATTCCACCAACTGCAAATCCTTTTCAGTTCATGTTTCTGTTCTTCTGTAATAAAGAAAGCATCTCCCGGGCGCTTATCAAACTCATCGAGTTCATTTATAATCCACGAAGTGACATATTCGGGGAAAATTGGAGCAGCTCGTAGTTTGGATGATTGGTTACCTACAATAAGTTCCCCCTCGTTGATGAAAATCGTCATCTTCTTAAGTGTCTTTTCCAGGGCATAAGCCCGTTTAAGAATTACAGGAGAGTTTTCGAATTCCTGATAGATCTCAGTATAAAATTCAGCCCGTTCAGTACAGATCGTTGAGCGTACATTCAGAATGTTGCTTTTAAGTTTAGCAATACGTTCAGAGATTTCTGTTGTTTTTGTTTCAGGCATCATATCAGTTTAAGATTTTTGAAATAAGACCTTTCTGTTCTGCATGTTCTGCAAAGGGTTTTAGTTCTGATTTTTCAATATTCCTCAGATTCCCAAATATATATTCTTTTCCCAGCATCAGGTATTTTTCTTTTGCCAGAGTATGAAATGGGATAAAATTAATTTCGAGAACATTTTTTAACCCGGCTGCAAAGTCAATTATTTCAAATAATTCAGCTGATGTAAAATTAAACTGGGGAATAACCGGCACACGGATAATGAACTTTTTGCCTGATTTATCCAGCTTTTTAAAATTCTCTAGGACCAGCGATGCATTTCCTCCAGTATACTGTGTAAATTTATCATTATCAAGATGTTTCAGATCCGCCAGGAAAAGATCTACCAGATCGAGATAATTTTCAATAGTCTCCCAAGGCAGATGGAGCGAAGTTTCAACCGAAACATGTATACTTCTTTTTTTAAGTTGAATGATCAGATCCTGGAGTTCAGGCCCTTGTGATAAAGGTTCACCACCTGTGAGGGTTACTCCGCCACCACTCATTTTGTAGAAGGGAATATCTTTTTCAATTTCCTGAAGAATCTGTTCTATAGATTTCTCCTGCCCCGACACTATCATTGCTTTGGAGGGGCAAATATTGTTATAAATGGTTGAGTCGGGGATGAGATCTCTGTTGATAACCAGTTTATCATTTTCAAGACTAATTCCACCATTGCCGGATTTCAGACATTCGGCAAACTGGTGGCATATCCTTTCATCAAACATAATTGAAGGAGCAGGATCGATGCTTTCAGGATTATTACACCATGAACAGTGCAAGGGACAGCCCTTGAAGAAGATATTTGTTCTTACTCCGTTCCCGTCGTGTATTGAATACCTTTGTATGTTGAAAACAGTAAGCATAACTTTATTGCCTCACTAGTGTCCGATTAATACCAGCTGATTTTCAGCTGTTTATCATATAGTTCTTTGACATCCTTGTAATTCTGATTTGTAAGTAGCTCATTTATTGGTGTTTTGTCAAATAGAGATATGCTCAAAATTTGTAATATTTCGTAAGTTGAGCGATCAACTTTCAATTTGTTACGAACTAATGCGACCAAGCAGTAAGTAATAATTGCAGAATAAACCTGTATTTTGACCGCATTCATGCTCGTTCCCCAAAATGATTTGATTTTCAAGTGTTGTTTTATCCATTTGAAAAACAGTTCCACCTTCCATCGATATTTGTAAAGTTGAGCAATTTCTTCTGAAGATAGTTTGAAGTTGTTGGATAAAAATTCAAGTTCATTATCCGTTTCTTCATCGTAAAACTTAATAAGACGAAGTTTTTCTGGATATTTCTTAGACACATAAAATCCAGTAAGCTTTCCAATTTGATCGAGCAAAACGCCATTCTCCTTATTGACTTTGTTTGAATAAATTCTTTGGAACTGGAGGTTGTCTTTAGCTCTGCACACAAAGAAGGCTGAACTTTGATGGATCCTGAAGAGTCGAGCATAATCGACGTATGCTCTATCAAAAATGTAATAACCGCCTGGTTCATAATATAATAAATCCATGGCTCTCATATCATTCATTGAAGCGGCGGATACATGGATAAAACAAGGGATAGAGGTCTTAATGTCATATAAGGTATGCAATTTGATTCCTCCCTTTGTTTTACGGAATTCGGCCCACCAGAACACACTCAGGCATAAATCAATGGTTGAAGAATCGAAGGCATATACATTTCCTTCAATGTTCAACTGAAAATCCTGATCTACTATTGAAGATTTACGTGCTTGTTCGATTAAATGAAAGGCGTAATCTTCAAAAATTCTACAGTCACGTTTCTCATTGGCATTGGCAAAATTGGATCTTGAAGTACCTTTTCCAAATCCAAGATGATAGTACTTAGGTTTATGAGGTTCTAAACTAACCATAAGATCTCTAAGGCTGTCTCTGCCGGCAAGTTGACCAAATACCATACTGAGAAGCTGATTCCAACAGGAAAAATGCTTAATGTACTGATTGCCATTGTATTCATACACCAAACGATCAAATACACGCTGAGGTAAAAAATCTGTAAGTTGGGCGAAGACATATTTGCCTTGATTCATGGATTTTTGCTTTTAACAAAGCTAAACCCACGAATTTCAATTCAAATCGTCACGCAACAAAAAAGCTCTACAAGCTAGATATATCAAGGATTTCAAAGAACGTTATATTATTTTAATAGGACACTAGTGTTATTGCCTGGTAACTAGTATGTTTTAACAGAGGTCATGAAATAAACTTATTTATTGAACGTTAAATATAATTATAAATTATTCCTCAGGGTCTGACTGTATCAATTTCAATCCCCTTAATTTTGATTTTTATTTGTGAAATAATCAATTTGTACTATTTTTAAAAACTTAATAAACCATCATATATTCATTACATGGATCTTACCCGAAGAATTCGCGATAAAATGATGAAGGAACGGCTTATGTTTGCATACAGAGGCGTTGTAACAAATGAGAATTCCATACCACTCCTGATGCTTCTCGAAAAGGAGATGGAGAATTCGGAGTTCGGGTTTGTAGGCAGAAAACGGCTTTTCATGTTTGTACTGGAAAGTCTTCAGAATGTTTCACAACATAGTGATCAGCATCAGCATCAATATGCGGATATGTCACTGGTTGTTTACTCTAAAACGGGTAACGGCTATACTGTGACAACAGGTAATGTTCTTCCTTCTGCAAATATAAATGATCTGAAAAGTAAATTAGATGAGATTAATAATCTTCAGACCGACGAAATAAGAAATGTATACAGAAAAATGCTCAGCACCTCTGAATTCAATAGTAAAGGAGGCGCGGGACTAGGTTTGATAGAGATGGCAAAAAAAACAGGTAATAAACTCGATTATGATTTTGTTCCCCTTGATGAAGAATTCTCTTATTTTATTTTAAGCAAAACAGTTAATTCCGTTGGAGTTGGTATACATTTCGGTGAAAATGAAAAGCCTTTTAAAGGTAAATCTATTTCACAGCTTGAAAGACTTATGGCTGATAACAATGTAAACCTTATCTGGTCAGGCCATATATCAACCGATGTTGAGAAAGAGGTTCTCACTTTCACAGAAACAAAGCTTACTGAAGAAGATGTTGAATTGACTCTGCGGAGAAGAATTTTCAGCGTACTTGTAGAAATACTTGAAAATGTGGCCAGATACAGTCCAGGCAAGGATGCTGAGGAAAAATTTGGAATGTCGGTTGCACTGATCAGGCTGGAAGAGGATGTCTATACTCTTACAACAGGAAATCTCATTCTTAATGAAAAGGTTGAGGATCTCAAAGGTAAGCTTGACACTATAAATAAGTACGGTAAAGTCGGATTGAAAGAACTCTTCAGAAAATCTCTTTCAGGGCAGACTATCACTGCAAACAACACCGGGAATATGGGTCTGATTGATATGGCAAGGAAATCAGGAAGCAAATTGGTGTATCAGTTTGAGAAGATAAATGAACTTTATTCATACTATGTTCTTACTGTAAAGGTTGAAGGAAGAATTGATTAAGTCAATGTTTTAAAGGTAAGGGCATTGCCGTCCCATTCTGTATAGCTCCCGTTTTTAATCCAGTCTCCCAGAAACACAATAACCGTTTCAGGTTGAATATTATAAGTCATTGCCAGATGGCGGTGTCCAAAGATGAAATAATCAATTTTTTCATTTTCCAGCACTGACCTGGCATACCTTATCAGGTCTTCCTTATCCTCACCAAGAAAATCTATTTTTATACCCTTTCCGAGGCGGGAACTAAGAGACCACCGGTGACCAATACCTATGCCAATTGATGGATGGAGAGCTGAGTACATCACTTGTAAGGACCTGTTCCTGAATATCGAAAGAAGGATCTTATAACCTATGCTTTTTGTTCCCAGTCCTTCACCATGTGCGAGGTGGAACTTTTTACCATCAATCAGAACAGTCAAAGGAACTGTATGGATAGTCATACCACATTCTTCTGAAAGATAGTCACCGACCCACATGTCGTGATTTCCTGTAAAAAAATGAACTGGAATTCCTGAATCGGTTATTTCGGAGACTGTTCCCAGAAATCTGGTGAATCCTCGTGGGACCACAAGTTTATATTCCCACCAGAAATCAAAGATATCTCCGAGAAGGTATATCTCTCTGGCATCATGAGCAACTGAATTTAACCAGTTGACAACCTTCTTTTCTCGTTCAACCGGAGGTGATCCTGTAGCCAATCCGAGGTGAAAATCAGAAGTAAAATATATTTTTCCTTTTTCCGGCAAAGTGTAGATCTATTTGTTGAATAACTGCTCTAGTTTCAGTTGTAATGCCCTGCCATGAAGGTCTGATGCAATAATTATACCTTGTTTGTCAAACAAGTAATTGGCAGGAAGAGTTTTAACATTGAAAAGTATAGCAATTTTTGGGTCTTTAGGATCATCTTCTCTGGTGCATATCCAGGGCAACTCATCAAATCTGACGGCAGCTTTCCAGTCAGCTTCATTTTCATCAAGATTGATCTGATAAATCTCAAACCCTTTCTTGTTGTAAAGTTTATAAAATTCTTTCAGCTGAAGGTTTTCTCCAATACAGTCTTTTGATTGAACCGACCAGAATGTGAGAAGTACATATTTTCCTTTCAGGGAGGATAGAGCGACTCTTTTGCCGGCTATAGTTTTTAAATCCGCATCCAGTTCTTTTTTTGGCATGTTTTTGCTTATCTGCTCAATCTTATAAAGATTCATCTGGTTCATCTCCTTTTCAAAATCTCTGGCGAGAGCCTGTACCTGTTTTGAGTTTGGAAAATGACGCGTAAGCGAATCAGTTACTATTTTAAGATATTGAAGATCGTGCGGTTCGTACAGAACATATGCTTCAGGATTTATCCTCTGATAAAGAGCTTTGATGGAAGCAAGCGAGTTTATGTTATTCAGTATGAATTCAATATTATTTTTGCGTTGAGCCTTAATCAGTTCATTGAATTCTGCTTCAAGTGCAGGGCCCTTAAGATCAAATCCGGGTTCCTTCGATGCCCTGGTGTATAAAATGCTCAGCGAATCAAGTTTCATTTTTGTTTCAGCAAGTACTGAATCTAAGATCTTAAGTTTTTCTGATCCGCCTGAACCATTTATGGTATAGTTTTCAAACAGGTTCTTGTCATTAAATGACAGATCTATCTTTTCACCGGGTTCAGCTAAAAGCGTTATGAAATTGGTAGATGAAAAACCGAGTTGATAAAAATCGCCTCCGGTTGCCTTAACCTTAAAGTGGAATGATCCTTTCCTGCTGATTTTTGCTGAATCGATCAGTACAGGAGTATCAACATCGAGTTTATTGAGATAAATTTTCTTTTCCTTTGAATCTTTGATAACGCCATTAACAGTGAATTTGCTTTTGTCGTTGCATGCTGAAAAAATAAGAACAAGTGCCAGCAGAAAGAATATTCGTTTCATTAAATATAGGATTTCCGGTTTTGTTTTCAGTTATTGTTTAAATATTTCAGCCAATTTAATCTCCAGTTGCTGTCCTCTCAGGTTCGACCCAATTACACGGCCTTCCTTATCAAGAAGATAATTGCATGGGATTGATTCAATTTTGTAGAGAGGAACAACGATAGAATTCCAGTACTGTATGTCACTCACATGAATCCATTTTTCAAGATGATCATCCTGAATACCTTTCGTCCAGGCATCTTTGGATTTGTCAAGTGACACCTGGTAAATCTGAAAACCTCTTTTATGATAGATGTTATACACATTTAGAAGGTTCGGATTCTCTTTTCTGCATGGAGCACACCATGATGCCCAGAAATCAAGAAGGACCACTGAACCCCTGGTAGAAGATAGCTTTATTGTGTCGCCGTCAGGTGTAGGAAGAGATATCTCAGGAGCAAAAGCACCGGGAAATGATACAGGACCAGAGGTCGTTTCACCCTTCATTTTTGCTGACAACTCCTTCACCTGTTCATGCAGAGACGTCACAGGCTCATAATCAGGGTAAAGACTAAACATAGAAGAATCCACCTTTTCAAAATATCTTATATCTTTTGCGGGATTCAGGACATATACACTGGGGGCAACCTGCTGATAGAGTGCAACAAGGCTTACAAGTGATGTGATATTATCATCAATATATTTTTTAGTATAGGTATTAATCTCACTCAGGTAGAGCTGTGCAAGACTGTCGAGAGATTCGATTACTTTGGGTAACTCAGGTTTATCTACATTTTGGTTATAGATATTGCTTAATCCTGTCAGTTTATTTATTGTTGCTTGTAGCGTTTTATTATATTCTGCCATCAATTCAGTACCTTTTGAACCGCTTAGGGAAATCGGATAATTCAATGAATCGTTATGAGCTTTCAGTACTATCTTCTCTCCGGGTTCAATAAGCATGGTCAGAAAGTTATTATCGGTCCTTTTCAGCAGATAAAATGATGGCTGTTTAATTTCTCTCCTGAAGTTAAATTTGCCATCAGAAGTAATCTTTACTGAATCAATGGGTTTAAGATCATTCGATTTCAGTTCATCGAGATAAATATAGGTCCCGTTAACAGGATTCACGATAGTACCGGTAATTCTGACAATATTATTCTTGCAACCGGCAGCTAGAAATACAATAAACAGGTATAGAAATAACTTCTTATTCATGGAGTAAAATGTTAATTGATAATTATTTTCAAATATTGAAATGCAAAGTTATTCTTTTTTTAATCAGGCAATACTTTTAAGAAATTTTATTAATTTTCCCTGAAGATGATCTGTGTTTGCAAGGTTCATTTTTTAGTGGTATCTTAGAAAGGTTTTTATATGTTATTCTAAAGGTAAATATATGAGTTACATTAAGTTCGATAAGAGTCAGGTGGTGAACCTTGAATATTCACTTGGAAGGGAAATGATAAGAACAAACAGGGCAGGGTCTTATTCTTCAACCACACTTGTTGGCTGTAATACCCGAAAATATCATGGATTGCTAATTTGTCCGGTGGATGAGTTAGGAGGGGAACGATTTGTTCTGCTCTCTTCACTCGATGTAACGGTTGTAAATAATGACAAAAGCTTCAATATAGGTATTAGAAAATATAAAGGTGACCATTTTAGTCCAAAGGGTCACAAGTATGTTGAGGATTATGATTTAGATGATATTCCATCAAGAATTTATCGTGTTGGCGGAGTGATTCTTAAACAGGAAAGACTACTGGTGCATTATGAAGAACAACTTCTTATGCGGTTTACTGTCCTTGAAGCATCGGAACCGATGAAGATGCAGTTCCGTCCGTTTCTTGCTTTCCGGAATATTCATCAGCTTACTCATGCTAATCTGGCTGCAAATACTAAGGTTGATTTCATTGAAAATGGGATCAAATCCAAGATGTATGAAGGGTTTCCTTATTTAAATATGCAGTTCTCAACAACTGTCGAATTTATTTCTGTACCTGATTGGTATATTGGAGTCGAATACCCTGAAGAACAAAAGCGGGGTTATGATTATTCAGAAGACCTCTTTTCTCCCGGATTTTTTGAGTTAAAAGCAAAAAAAGGAGATGTTATTGTTTTCTCTGCCTCAACAAAGGAGGAAAAAACATCAGGTCTTAAACAGAAATTTACAAAAAATGGCTCAGGCAAAATTCCAAGGGATAGCTTTATTAACTGTTTAAGAAATGCTGCCCAGCAATTTGTTGAAAAAAGGGGAGGGAAAACTCTTATTATAGCCGGTTATCCATGGTTTGGTGCATGGGGAAGGGATACTTTTATTTCGCTTCCGGGGCTGGCTTTAGCAAGACACAGGCTAGTTCTATATAGGGAAGTTCTGGATACGCAGATTAACAAAATGAAGGATGGATTGTTTCCAAATATGGGTAGTGCAAGTGACCCGGCATTTAATTCTGTAGATGCACCTCTTTGGTTTTTCTGGGCTGTTCAACAATATATTGGACACGGTGGCACCGATGCATGGGAAAGATATGGGGAAGCAGCAAAATCAGTACTGAATGCCTTTAAAAATGGTACCGCGTTTAATATTCATATGAGGGAAAACGGTCTTATCTATGCCGATGCACCTGGGAAAGCCCTAACCTGGATGGATGCTGTAGTAAATGGTATTCCGGTTACACCTCGAAGAGGATATGCTGTTGAGATCAATGCACTCTGGTACAATGCAATCTGCTTTTCTCTTGAGGAGGCAAAAAAAGTGAATGATAAAAAATTTGTAAAGGAATATGAAAAGTTGCCAGACCTGATTAAAAAATCATTTCTTGATATGTTTTGGGAAGAAAAAATTGGCTATCTGGCTGATTATGTTAATGATGATGAAGGGAAAAATACTTTTGTAAGGCCAAATATGGTTATTGCAGTCTCACTTCCTTATTCGATGCTCGATAAAGACCAGATGAAGAAGGTATTGGATATTGCGGATCGGGACTTCGTTACGGTGAGAGGATTAAGAAGTCTTTCACCAAGAAATAAATTATACCAGGGAGTGTGTGAAGGAACTCAGGAAGAAAGGGACAATGCATATCATCAGGGTACTGTTTGGCCATGGCTTTATGGTCCTTTCTGTGAAGGATGGCTGAAAGTGTACGGTCAACAGGGTGTCCAGAAAGTAAAAAAATTAATTTATGGTCTTGAGGCCGTAATGAGTGAACATGGAATAAGCACTATTTCAGAGATTTATGATGGAGATCCTCCTCATTCGCCGCGGGGTGCTATTTCACAGGCCTGGAGCGTTGGTGAGGCACTAAGGATTATCGACTTACTTGAAACAAAATTTCCAAATCAATAACGGAGGTAGGATATGCGAGTGTTAATGTTTGGATGGGAATTTCCGCCTCATATCTCAGGTGGATTAGGCACTGCCAGCTATGGTTTGACTAAAGGCATGGCAACGCTCGATGATCTTGAAGTGATCTTTGTTGTTCCGAAAGCATGGGGCGATGAGGATCAGACTAAAGTACGACTAGTTGGTGCAAATCAGGTACCTGTCGCCTATAAGAAGGTATTCTATAAAGGATTCAGACGTCCTGTCGAACGAATTGAAGTATCCTCAAAAATAGTACCATATACCGATCCTGAAGATTTTTGGAAATTAGTCAAATCTGAAGTAGCCGGGTATAACTTTTATGTCAAAACAAACAGCAAAGGTAGAGTAGATTTTTCAGGGAAATACGATAGCAACCTTATGGATGAAATCTACAAGTACTCAGTTGTAGCATCGGTAATAGCTGATGAAAATGAGTTTGATATTATACATGCGCATGACTGGCTTGCATATCCTGCCGGGATTGCTGCCATGGAAGTGTCGGGGAAACCACTTGTAATACATGTACATGCCACCGATTTTGACCGCAGCGGAGGTAGTGTTAATCCTGATGTCTACCGTATCGAGAAGAATGGCATGGATGCCGCTTCTAAAATAATTACTGTAAGCAATCTTACCAGAGATATCGTAATAAGTAAATACAATATCAATCCTGATAAGGTCGAAACTGTATATAATGCAGTTGAACCCGTGAAAATAGCAGAAAAGTTTATACTTAAAAAGGGATTTGATGAAAAGGTGGTCACATTTCTTGGAAGAATTACGATGCAGAAAGGCCCTGAGTATTTCATTGAAGCTGCATATAAGGTTTTACAGGTGATGGATAATGTAAGATTCGTCATGGCTGGATCGGGCGATATGATGGAAAGGATGATACGAAGAGCCGCCGCACTGAAAATAACGGACCGGTTCCATTTTACAGGGTTTCTTAAAGGAGCTGATGTTTTTACTATGCTTGACATGAGTGATGTTTACATCATGCCCTCTGTATCTGAACCATTTGGAATCTCACCACTTGAGGCAATGCAGTCAAATGTGCCCGTAATTATTAGTAAACAGTCGGGTGTTGCTGAAATACTTACACATGCAGTGAAAACTGATTTTTGGGATATAGATGCAATGGCTGACGCTATTTATGGAATCCTTAACTATCCTGCCATGGCCAACATGTTTATCAAAAACGGCAAGGAAGAAGTTATCCGGCTAAAATGGGATAATTCAGCCAGACATGTACGTGATATTTATTACAGAGTTATTGAAAATAAAAAGTATTAAGATATGAGTGTATCAGGCAAAAAAGCGATTTGTTTGTATTTTCAGGTCCATCAGCCTTTCAGGCTCAAGAGATACAGGTTCTTTGATATTGGACATGATTCTTACTATTATGATGATTTCTCTAATGAATCCATCATGAGAAAAGTAGCAGAGAAATGTTATCTTCCTGCAAATGAAGTTATCCTTGATCTTATTCAGAAACACAAAGGGAAATTTAAAGTTACCTTTTCACTTTCCGGGCTTGCAATAAGCCAGTTCCGGCTTTACGCCCCTGAAGTTCTGGATTCTTTCAGAAAGCTTGCCGAAACAGGAATGGTGGAATTTCTTGCTGAGACCAACTCTCATTCGCTCGTTTCGCTCAGGAGCAGAAGTGAATTTGAAAGACAGGTTGCCAACCATAAAGAAATGTTAAAGGAGTTTCTCGGAGTTGAAGCCACTTCATTCCGAAATACTGAATTAATTTATTCTGACATAATAGGAACATGGGTGGCCGAGATGGGTTTTAAGTCAATGCTTACAGAAGGAGCCAAACACGTGCTTGGATGGAAGAGCCCCAATTTCCTTTATTGTAACTCACTTAATCCGCGTCTTAAAGTACTGTTGAGAAACTTTGTCCTTAGCGATGATATTGCTTTCAGGTTCTCTAACAGGAACTGGAATTCGTGGCCTTTAACAGCCGAAAAGTATGCTTCGTGGATAAACAAGCTTGCGCCTAAAAGCGAGCTGATAAATATTTTTCTCGACTATGAAACATTCGGTGAACATAACTGGAAAGAGACTGGGATATTTGATTTTCTTTCTCACATGCCAGGTGCAGTTCTGAAGAAATCACTTTTCAAATTTATGACTCCCACAGAGATTGCTGATAAATTGCAACCCGTAGCTTCTATCAGCATTCCTTCACCCATTTCATGGGCTGATGAAGAGCGAGATATTACAGCCTGGCAGGGAAATGAAATGCAGGTTGCCGCCCTTGATAAGTTATACAGCTTGTCAGGTAAAGTAAACAAATGTAATGACGAACTGATAAAAAAAGACTGGGAGTATCTCCAGTCGAGCGATCATTTTTATTACATGGCCACAAAATTTTTCTCTGATGGAGCGGTTCATGCATATTTTAATCCTTATGAAACACCTTATGATGCATTCATGAATTATATGAATGTGCTCAGTGATTTTGAAATCAGATTGAAAAAATTATTTCCTGATACTTTGGAACAGGACCAGATAAATAAACTTGCCACTCAGCTAGGAGAAAAGGAGTTGCTTATCGAGAAGCAGGTAAGTGAAATTGAAAAGCTGACTAAGAAAGTTGGCAGGATTAAGCCATTGGTAAAACCCGCAATAAAGAAAGTCACAAAGACAACCCCTAATGTAGAAGAGAAGAAGGAAGTAAAAAAAAGCACAAAAACTCCTGATAAAAAGCAGTCGATTGCTTCGCCTAAAGAAATTGTTACTAAAATTGCAGCCGGAAAAGTTAAAACAAAAGCATCAAAAAAGATTAATCCACTTAAAGCCGAAAAGAAAGTTAAACAAAACAAGTAGTTGTAATAGCAGGCTAAAATAAATAATTTCTAAAGATGAAGGTTGAATTTATATTTGAAACCAGTTGGGAAGTATGCAACAAGGTTGGGGGGATACATACGGTTATCTCAACGAAGGCTCTAAAGATAGTAAATGAACTTGGCGACAAGTATATCCTTATCGGACCAGATGTATGGAGGGAAGATGTCAAAAATCCCGAGTTTATTCCTGATGAATCACTATTTGTAGAATGGAAAGCCAGAGCAGCATCCGAAGGATTAAGAGTTAAGACGGGGCGATGGAATATTTCAGGGAAGCCGATTGTAATCCTTCTTGACTTTACGCCATATTTCGGACAACAAAATGAGATCTTTGCCGGATTCTGGGAAACCTATAAACTGGATAGTATTTCCGGTCAGTGGGATTATGTTGAACCGGCACTATTTGGATATGCTGCCGGTAAGCTGATTGAAAGTTTTTCAACATTCTACCATGAACATCATAATATTATTGCCCAGTTCCATGAATGGATGACCGGAACAGGTATTTTATACCTGAAAAAGAATGCACCGTGGATTGCCACTTCATTCACCACCCATGCCACTGTACTAGGCAGATGCATTGCTGGAAATAATCGTCCTCTTTATGGTAAGATGGAGGAATATATTCCTGCACAAGTAGCAAGGGAGTTTAACGTTGTAGCAAAACAATCTCTGGAAAAAATTTCAGCTGCCGAGGCAGATGTTTTTACAACTGTAAGTGAAATAACTTCTAGAGAATGCCAGCACTTTCTTGGCAAAGAGGTTGATTTTGTGACTCCTAACGGATTCGAAGATTCTTTCGTTCCTGCTGCTGATATTTTTGCAGAAAGAAGACAGATTGCCAGGGAAAAGCTAATAAGTGTAGCTGAAGCAGTTCTTGGTTATTCCGTTTCAGAAGATTGTGTTCTGGTGGTAAATAGCGGAAGATATGAATTCCGTAATAAGGGCGTTGATATTCTTATCGACTCTCTCGGTGAATTGCAAAAGAAAGGTACTATTGAAAAGGAGTGTATTGCTTTTTTCCTCATACCTGCCTATCATAAAGGACCTCGTCAGGATATTAAGGACATACTTTATAATAACGGACCGGTAAATGGTGGCGACAGGTACCTCACTCATAGTCTGCATTATCCTTCGTCAGATCCTGTTTTGCAAAGAGTGGCGGAAAATAATCTTAATAATGATCAGAAATCAAAGGTTAAGATAATTTTTGTTCCGTGCTATTTGAATGGTAACGATGGCATCTTTAATATGCCTTATTTCGAATTGCTAATCGGATTTGACCTTTCAGTTTTTCCTTCTTATTACGAACCATGGGGATATACGCCGCTTGAAAGTCTGATGTTTTCTATTCCTACGGTAACTACATCACTTTCAGGATTCGGGCTATGGGTAAGAACCTATTTTGAAAATCCCGGGAATGGCATATCTGTTATTGAAAGAACAGATGATAACGAGAAAGTGGTAATTTCTGAGATCTGGGACTTTATTGCAAAGTATATTGGGTTAAATGAGAAAGAACTTGTTACAGCAAGAGAGAAAGCCCATGCGATTTCAAGGATCGCACTTTGGGATAACCTGGTTAATTATTATTATAAAGCGTACGATCACGCGCTTGAACAAAGCAATGAAAGAAGAGAAGAGCCAAGGGAATTTGTTAGATTTGTAGAATCTCCTGGATTACAAATCCGTAAACCACACCAGATACCTGTTTGGAAAGATATTTATGTTCAGAGCGATGTTCCTGAAAAACTGGCTACACTTAAAAATCTCTCAAATAACCTCTGGTGGTCATGGAACACTGAAGCAGAATCACTGTTTAAAAGAATGGATCCGTCTCTTTGGGATGAAGTAAAGCATAATCCTAAACTCCTCCTTGAAAAGATAGATTATAAAAGACTCCTTGTCCTTGAAGATGATGATGAATTTGTGGCTGAACTGAAGAGTGTTAATGAAAAGTTCAAAGTCCATAAAAATCGTCCGGATAATCCGGAATTGCCTTCAATAGCTTACTTCTCTATGGAGTTTGGAATACATCCCTGCCTCAAAATTTATTCTGGTGGTCTGGGGATCCTTGCAGGAGACTATCTTAAAGAAGCCAGCGATTCAAATCTTAATATTACCGGAGTTGGTCTCCTTTACAGGTATGGCTATTTCAAACAAAAGCTTGGACCACGAGGAGAGCAGCTTTCAATATATGAAGCTGAAGAATTTTCACGTCTCCCGATTAATCCGGTCAAAGATTCAAATGGCAACCATCTGTACGTAAGTCTGGTTTGGCCTGGCAGGACTGTAAAAATAAGGGTATGGGAAGCGATGGTCGGAAAAGTACGGCTTGTACTGCTTGATACAGACTTTGATGACAATTTACCTGAAGACAGAACTGTTACACATTATCTTTATGGAGGAGATAATGAAAACAGGTTAAGGCAGGAGCTCATACTTGGCATTGGAGGAATAAGAGCCCTGGTAGCCATGGGTCTGAAACCTGATATCTATCACAGCAATGAAGGCCATTCCGCATTTATAAGTCTGGAAAGACTCAGAGGTCTTATAAGCGATCAGCATCTTACATTCTATCAGGCGCTTGAAGCGGTAAGGTCGTCGACACTTTTTACAACGCATACCCCTGTCCCTGCAGGTCATGACGCATTCGAAGAAGACCTTCTTCGTAAATATATTTCACATTATCACAGCCGGTTAACAATAACCTGGGATGAACTTATGGCTCTTGGGCAATGTAAAGGTGATATTGATAAAAAATTCAATATGAGTTTTCTGGCAGCAAGAATGTCGCAGGAGGTAAATGGAGTGAGCAAGCTGCATGGAGAGGTTAGCCAGGAAATGTTTAATAAGCTTTGGCCAGGATACCTCAAGGAGGAACTTTTTATTGGCTATGTCACAAACGGGGTTCATCATCCTACCTGGACTGCTCCGGAATGGCGGGAGGTTTACAGGGAATTAACTGGAAATATTTATTTTGACCAGACCGACAGAGGCTTATGGGAAAGGCTTTATAGCGTGGAAGATAAAAAAGTCTATGAGGTAAAAACAGGTCTTAAAAAGAACCTGTTCTCAAACATAAGGAAAAGGCTCCAGTCAGATATGATTGAAAAGCATGTGAGTCCTCATATTCTATTGAGTATCAGTAATCATCTCGATGAAAAAGCGTTAACAATTGGATTTGCCAGACGTTTTGCCACTTACAAAAGAGCATCTCTGCTTTTCCGTGATCTTGACAGGCTTGCGCGGATAGTTAATAATCCCGAAAAACCTGTTCAGTTTATCTATGCAGGGAAAGCACACCCAAGTGATGGTGGCGGCAAGGATTTGATAAAGAGGGTTTTTGAAATATCTCAAATGCCTGAGTTTGCAGGAAAGGTAATTTTTCTTGAGAACTACGATATTGAGATGGCAAAGTATCTTACCCGGGGTGTTGACATCTGGCTAAATACACCGACCAGGCCTCTTGAGGCGTCAGGTACAAGCGGTGAAAAGGCAGTTATGAATGGTACGATCCATTTCAGCGTTCTTGACGGATGGTGGGTTGAAGGTTACAGGGCATTTGCAGGCTGGGCTTTACCAAAGAAAAGGACTTATGAAAATCAGGATCTTCAGGATGATATTGATGCTGAGACCATTTATAATATGCTTGAATATGAAATAGTACCGGCTTATTATTCTTTTAACGAACATGGGATCCCTGCTGAGTGGATAAGCCTGATCAAAAATACAATGGTAAAAATTGCTCCTGAATTTACCATGAAGAGGATGATTGACGATTATTATGAAAAATATTACATTAAACTTTTTAAAAGGAATAAATATCTCATTGATAATAACTTTGAAAAGGCAAAAGAACTTGATGCATGGAAGAAAGCCATTAAAGATGAGTGGGATAATATTGAAGTTCTAAATTATAGTTTTGAACGGGCAGCGGATAATGTGTACCGTTCCGGTCATGACTACAGGGCAGAAATAGCGCTTGATGTCAAGAAAATTCCTAAAGAGAATGTTGGTGTGGAATTTATTATCACTCATATGAGCAAAGCAGGTGAGCATGAATTCGTTGCCAGCGAGGAGTTTAAATTAGTCAGCAGTAAAAGTGGCAAATGCCTGTACAGAGCCAGTCTCGTTCCTGAAAAGGCAGGATCATTCTTTTACGGAATACGTATTTATCCGAAACACAAAGATCTTCCTCACAAACAGGATTTCTACCTTCTTCGCTGGATTGATTAAATATCAGTTGCCCGCTTTAAAGGCTCTTTTTTAAATACAAGGGCTGTTCTGGCCGGCAGATACAGATAAAGGTATAAAGGAGCATTTATGATGTTCCTTTCTGCTTTTCTGATTGAGAGGTAGATTGTTTTCCTGTCTATTCTGTTAAACCCTCCAAAAGCCGGGTCGTCGGTATCAAGCACTACCCTGAATTTCCCGGCAACAGGGATTCCATAATCAGTAAATGAGGTTGTCGGACTAAAATTAAAAACAAATAATAATTCCCCTCTCATATAAGCCAGCACCTTATCGGAGTTATTTTCATATATCCTTGTAACAGTAAGAGTATCAAGTATTTTGAAATCGGTATGGAGCTTTATCATCTTCCTGTCGAACATTCTCAGTGCGTAGTATTTAAGATCTTTATTTTCTGCAAGCTGCCATTGGCGTCTGGCATATTTGAAGCTCCAGTTATTTCCTTCGCGGGGAAAGTCAATCCATTCAGGATGACCAAATTCATTCCCCATAAAGTTCAGGTAACCCCCTCCGGAAGTGCTGAAGGTGATAAGCCTGATCATCTTATGCAGAGCAATACCGCGGTCCACAACGATACTATGATAAGATTTATTCATCCCTGAATACATTTCGGCATCTATCATTCTGAATATAAGTGTTTTATCGCCAACGAGTGCCTGGTCGTGCGATTCGCAGTATGATACTATTTTCTCTTCAGGACGATGTTGGGTAAGTTCATGGAAAAGCTTCCCCATATTCCAGTTTTCATCAAGGGTTTCTTTTACAAGTTTAATCCAGAAATCAGGGACCCCCATTGACAACCGGTAATCGAAGCCGTAACCCATTTTTTCTGTTGGAGATGCCAAACCCGGCATGCCGCTCATTTCCTCTGCTATGGTTAAGGCCTCCGGCTTAAATTTATGGATCAGTTTATTTGCCAGATATAGATAAACTAAAGCATCTTCATCCTGATTTCCGTCGAAATAATCATTATAAGATGTAAAATTCTTTTCGAGTCCATGGTCATAATAAATCATACTGGTAATTCCGTCAAACCTGAATCCGTCAAACTTATATTCTTCAAGCCAGTATCGACAATTGGATAACAGAAAGTGAATTACATTATCCTTCCCGTAGTCGAAGCAGAGAGAATCCCAGGCAATATGATTTCTTCTGTTGCCGGGATGAAAATACTGGCCCATAGAACCGTCGAACAGACCAAGTCCTTCATTGACATTTTTAACTGAATGTGAGTGAACCAGGTCCATAATGACCCTAAGGCCTGCCATGTGGGCAGCATCTACAAGTTCTTTAAGATCTTCAGGTGTTCCGAACCTTGATGAGGCGGCAAAGAAACTCGAGACATGATATCCAAAAGATCCGTAAAACGGATGTTCCTGAATAGCCATTAGTTGTATGGTATTATAACCCGATTTACAAATTATAGGCAGAATATTTTCTGTAAATTCACGATAAGTTCCAATTTTTTCTTCAGAGGTAGCCATTCCGATATGGGCTTCATAGATCACTGGGGCTGGACATGGAGGAACAAAATAATTACATTTCCATGTATAGTTTTTTATTGGCTGCCATACCTGCGCATTAAATATTTTAGTCTTATCGTCCTGAATTACCCGGTTAACATAAGAAGGAATTCTTTCTCCGCTTCCTCCATCCCAATGAACAGAAAGTTTGTACAGGTCTCCATGTTTGAGAGTATCCGGAGGCAGGATTACCTCCCAGTCTCCCATAGTATTAATTCTCTTCATCATGAATTCTTCCTTCTCTTTCCAGCCTGTGAAGACCCCGATCATAAAAATGTTTTTCGCATTTGGAGCCCATTCCCTGAAAACCCATGAATCGTTGTTGCGATGAAGCCCGTAGTAATAATGCCCCACTGCAAAATCACATAGTGTACCGTTCCCTGCCAGTTGCTTTTCCTTTAGCATACATTTTGCAATTCGTCTGTCAATTACACCCGTGAATGGGTTCAACCATGGGTCGGATTTATAGAAACTGATTGTATTCATGATGATTGGGGAAATAGGAAATCTTTCTATAAAAGTACGAAATCTAAATCATTTATTAGTTTCATTTCCATGGGCTTTATTAATTTTGCAGACATAATTTTCTACTATGATAATTCATGAGGGATATGAAAATCTTCATCTGATTGCCCCTGTAGTAACTCTGGGAATTTTCGACGGTGTTCACAGGGGTCATATGGCTCTTATTAATTGCCTTGTTAAGCGGGCTCAGGAGGTAAAAGGCGAATCTGTGGTAATAACATTTTCACCTCATCCCAGGCTGGTGCTTGAACAAAACAATACTAAACTCTATTTACTTACATCAATGGACGAAAAGAAGGTACTTCTTGCTCGTGCAAAAGTAGACCATCTCATTGTAATAGAATTCAATAACCAGTTCAGTAAGATTCCGGCCTGTGATTTTATAAAAAATATCCTGGTTAATAAAATTGGAACAAAGCATCTTGTCATAGGGTATAATCATCACTTCGGGAGAAGCGGAGAAGGAGATTTCAATACAATAAAGAGATGTTCTGAAGAGCTTGATTTCAAGGTTGAACAGGTACAGGGTTATCATACTGAAGAAGGAACAATAAGCTCATCCTCCATTCGTGAAGCGTTATTAAAAGGGAATCTTGATGAGGCCAACAGGTGGCTTGGGTATCATTATTCTGTAAGCGGTACTGTTGTTGCAGGGAGAAAGATTGGGCGAAGCATAGGATTTCCAACAGCAAATATCAAGCCCGATTTTCAATATAAATTAATCCCTTGCAATGGAGTTTATGCTGTTGAAGTTCATCTTGATGATATTATTTACCCTGGAATGCTGAATATAGGTTCCAATCCAACTGTAAATGAGGATGTCAGATTCAGGAGTATAGAAGTTCATATACTCAACTTCGACAAGGACATTTATGGGAGGAAAATTTCAGTCATATTCAGGAAGCGGCTAAGAGATGAGAAAAAATTTGACAGTTTAAATCAGTTAACAGAGCAAATGGATCATGATAAACAAGATACATTGCATTTGTTAATCTAAAAAATACCAATTGTTTTTGTTAACTTTGATGTCCTAAAAATAATCTGAATTATGAATGTAACTTTTAATACCATGCAATACCAGGTAAAAGATATATCACTCGCTGATTTTGGCAGAAAAGAGATAGAAATCGCAGAAAAAGAGATGCCGGGATTATTGGCAATCAGGAAGAAATTTTCAGAAGAGAAGCCTTTAAAAGGCGCCCGTATAACAGGTTCGTTGCATATGACAATTCAGACCGCTGTTTTGATTGAGACTCTCGCTGAACTGGGTGCTGAGGTAAGATGGGCCAGCTGTAATATTTTCTCAACGCAGGATCATGCAGCAGCTGCAATAGCTGCCAGAGGTATTCCTGTTTTTGCCTGGAAAGGTGAAACACTCGAAGAATATTGGTGGTGTACAGCACAGGCACTTTCATTCCCCGGAGGTAAAGGCCCTAACCTTTTGGTAGACGACGGTGGCGATGCTTCCCTGATGGTACATCTTGGATATAAAGCAGAGAAGACTCCGGAGATACTTAACAAAAAACCTGAGAACAGGGAAGAGGCAATTATTCTTTCTACTCTTAAAGATATTCTGACCAAAGATCCCGGGAAATGGCACCGCATCGTGAGTGAGCTTAAAGGGATTTCGGAAGAGACCACTACAGGTGTCCACAGATTATATCAGATGATGGAAAATGGTGAATTGCTTGTACCTGCCATTAATGTCAATGATTCTGTTACAAAATCAAAATTTGACAATCTGTACGGATGTCGTGAGTCGCTGGCAGATGGTATAAAAAGAGCAACCGATGTTATGCTGGCAGGGAAAGTGGTTGTTGTTTGTGGCTATGGAGATGTTGGAAAGGGTTGTGCGAAATCGATGAAATCTTACGGATCGAGGGTCATTATTACAGAAATTGACCCAATTTGCGCTTTACAAGCCTCAATGGAAGGTTTTGAAGTAAAAACTGTTGAGGATACACTTAATGAAGGGAATATTTTTGTAACAGCTACCGGCAACAGAGATATTCTAACCATCGACCATATGATGAAAATGAAAGATCAGTCAATCGTTTGTAATATAGGTCATTTCGATAATGAGATACAGGTTGACAGGCTGAATGAACTTACAGGGATTGTAAAAATCAATATTAAACCGCAGGTCGATAAATATCTTTTCCCCGACGGACATGCAATATTTGTTCTTGCTGAAGGTCGACTGGTAAATCTTGGTTGTGCGACAGGTCATCCTTCATTTGTTATGAGCAACTCCTTCAGTAATCAGACTCTTGCGCAGATTGATCTCTGGAAAAACAAATATGAAATCGGCGTTTACAGGCTTCCTAAATACCTTGATGAAGAAGTTGCAAGATTGCATCTTGAACAGCTGGGAGTAAAACTCACCATTCTTACAAAAGAACAATCAGAGTATATTGGAGTGCCAAAAACCGGACCATATAAAGCTGATCATTACAGATACTAAATATTAGACCTCATTCACCTTGTCCAGGAGAGAATGGGTTTTTAATTTTTATATGTTGCTAAAGCCCCTCTTGGGGGAGTGGTTTGGGGAGAGGCCATTATCAGTTCCACACCGTTACATAATTACCCGTTAACCTGGTTTTGTAGTTTTTTAAAGGATATCGCCCTACACCGGAAGCAGGAGTTCCTCCTACCGTAAGTCCATATTTGGTTCCGCATTTTGGACAGACAGCAATTGTGGAATTTCCCGGATCTATATTTACTTTTACACTCAGGCTGTTGACTTTGTAATCGTGGGGACAAGTACGGTCATATGCATAAAACTCCTCGACTCCATAACAGATAATAATCCCATTGCCATCATAACCTGCAGCAGCGGAACCCCAGTTATTTGTGGTGTAACCCACTGCAACGGAACCACCGAATCCGCTAAGGTTAACAAACTCTGGATCATTCAGATCGAGAGTAAAATTTACATAAGAATCGGGTATTACATCATTCTTTTTATTGCACGAGCCTAAAGAGATTGCAAGTGCCGTTATAATGAAAAAAAACCTTATTTTTGAAACTGATGCCATCAGGAAATACTTAATATTGCAAAATTACTATTACTGCCTGGAATTTAACGGATTTGAGAATTTTTTATTGTAATACCTGAGGATGAATAAAATATCATTGCGGAAGCTTTTTCTTTTTCTTTTTCTTTTGTCATTGTCGATCGGATCATGTAATGCTCAGATATTTCATAAGAAGAATCCTGAGAAACAATTATTCGGTAAAACAGCTAAAAGCAGGAGAGAGGCTAAAGTTAAAGAACCCAGATCTGCTCTCAGAGCCAAAAGAAAGCAGGAAGCAAATGACAGGAGACTTAATAAAGAGTATGATAAAAATGTGAGGCGATCCCAGCAAAGAACTATTGATATACAGTCACCTGATGTACAGTCGCGTATGAAAAAAAATAAAAAAGATTATACATTGCGGGATAAGAAAAAAAAGAGTGAAACAGAGGCTGGTACAAAGAAAGCGGGGAAAAAATATAAGCAGTGATCAGGCATGAGGATAATTACTTGTAAAACACTTGTTCACAAGATTTTTATTTGTAAATAATTAAAAAAAATTATATATTTGTTGTTGAAGAGTTCCGGCAACGCCGGAATTCTTCTTGTTTTTTTAATATAATAGAGAAAAATGTCAGAGGTTATATATGTGACTGTAGAAGGTCTTCAGAAAATGAAGGAGGAGCTCGACCAATTAAGAAATGTTGAGAGACCTTCAATATCCAGGCAGATAGCTGATGCGAGAGATAAGGGCGACCTTTCTGAAAATGCCGAATATGCGGCTGCCAAAGAGGCACAGGGAATGCTTGAGCTAAGAATATCAAAGCTTGAGGATATCGTGGCACGGTCGAGAATACTCGACGAGTCAAAAATTGAGACATCATCAGTAAGATTACTTAACAGGGTTAAAATCAGGAATAAATCAAATAATTCTGTAATGGAATACCTTATTGTTCCTGAGAGTGAAGCGAATTTTAAACAGGGTAAGATTGCTGTAAGTTCACCTATTGCCCAGGGTCTTATCGGGAAGAAAGTGGGTGACATTGTTCAGATAAAAGTACCTTCCGGGACTATTCCATTTGAAATTATTTCAATATCGATTTAAATAATTATTTCATAAGCCATTATGGCCACTATTTTTACCAAAATCATAAATGGAGAGATTCCATGCTATAAGATCGCTGAAAATGACGATTATTTTGCATTTCTCGACATCAACCCGTTAAAAGCCGGTCATACACTGATTGTTCCTAAGAGGGAGACAGATTATATTTTTGACCTCGAAGATGTTTATTTAGCCGGGATGATTGTTTTTTCAAAGAAAATTGCCGTAGCAATTAAAAGTGCGATTCCCTGTAAACGTATCGGTGTTGCCATACTTGGACTGGAGGTGCCTCATGCCCATATTCACCTGGTCCCGATGAATACAATGGAGGATGTTAACTTCAGAAACCCCAAATTAAAGTTCTCTACAGAGGAATTTAAAGAGATTGCCGCTAAAATCAGCAGTAAAGTCATTCTCTAGAATAGCTCTCAGACTAAAATTCACATCATGTTTACGTGTTGTAGGGATGTTGCATGCAACGTCCTGCAACATTACTCATTTATTTTGGGTTAGGGATTTAAACAGGATTTTTAATATCTTTATTGTATAATTCTGCCCGCTGCATGAGTTACATATATGATTTATGGGACGATTTGCTCAGTCTTTTATTTCCGCGGTTGTGCTATGCCTGTGGCAGCCATCTTATGCGGAATGAATCTCTTATATGCACAGAATGTTATGTGGTTATTCCGCGGACAAACTATCATAATGAAGCAGATAATCCTGTTGCTCAGCTCTTCTGGGGCAGATGTCTGATAGAAAAAGCAGCGGCTTTTTCATATTACAATAAGGGAAGCAGAATAAGGAATCTGATTCATAATCTGAAGTACAAGGGAATCAGGGAAATAGGATATGAATTGGGCAGAATATATGGTTTATCTCTGGAAACATCGGGTTTCACAAGCGATATTGATCTGATAATCCCCGTTCCGCTTCATCCTGCTAAAAAACGTATAAGGGGTTTCAATCAGAGCGAAACAATATCACTTGGAATTGCCGACGTTGTCAATTTACCCGTTGACGTAAAATCACTGGCAAGAACCACTGTTTCAGCAACACAGACGAAACGGTCGAGGTACGAAAGATGGACAAACGTCGAAGGGATATTCAATGTTATTGAACCTGAAGCAATTATTGGGAAGCACATATTACTTGTGGATGATGTGATAACCACCGGATCGACGATTGAATCGTGCACAAATGAACTTCTTAAGATTGAAGGTGTAAAGGTAAGCGTAGCTGCACTGGCATTTGCAGTAGTCTAGTCAGCTTATTCCCCTTTGGCTTTAACTCTTTTAGGATTTTTGTTCATAAAATCCTTCCAACTGTTGTAGGACTTTTCCTGCATTGGTTTATTTGTCTGGTAAAAATGGCAAAGTGCAGCAGCGAGGCCATCGGTGGCATCCAGTTTTATTTCTGCCAGATTGAATTTCAGTATATTCATAAGCATGGCGGCTACCTGTTCCTTTGATGCTGCACCCTGACCGGTAATTGACATTTTAATCTTCCTGGGTGCGTATTCAAATATTGGCAATGAGCGCGTAAGTGCCGCAGCTATAGCTGCTCCCTGTGCCCTGCCAAGTTTTAGCATCGACTGAACATTCTTGCCATAGAAAGGAGCCTCAATAGCCAGTTCGTCAGGGTGATATTCATCTATAATACCGATAGTTCGCTCAAAAATGTGTTTCAATTTAAGGTAATGATCGTCGTATTTTGAAAGATCAATTGATCCTATAGTTATAAGCTCGGGTGTTGTACCAGAGGTTTTTATCACTCCATAGCCTGTGATACTGGTACCTGGATCGATGCCCAGAATTATCCTCTCCTTTGGTTTAGCTTTCAATTGGTCTATCTTTTGGTAATAATTTATTTTTACCACAAAGGTACACAATGGATCCACTAAGGATCACAAAGGACTATTTCATCAGCAATTTATTTATTTATAATATAAGCATTATTGTTTTTTTCAGGCTTTTCAGAAAACACAACACCAGCCGAAGGTTGTTTAATCATTAATTCTTTTGATGAAACGTTGCCGTGTTCAAGATAATAAATCGATTCCTTAAGGCATGCCTCTTTTCTATCACTCCAGTCATGAGTAACATCATCAGCGACATATTTGGCCGGGGCGAACCCTTTATAAAAATCACCTTGACCTGCGGAGTTAACCAGCGAGAAAGTTATCGGCCAAAAGAGGTATGTAGGCTGATTTAGCGGATATGCAAATCCTACCATTCCAACAGGTTTCCCATTAGTTGTATCACCAATGGTTTTCACATCAAAACTGGGTTTGAGTCCGTTGATAAAATCTTCACTTGCAGAGGCTGTTCCTCTTGTTGTAATAACAACTAATCTGGATATATTCAGGGGAGAGGATACTGAATTGAATTTATAAGATCTGTTGGATACTGAATTCTTGTCATTAAATGTCAGAGTAAGAAAGGTAGAATTAAATTTCGCTGCACCTGCAACATAACTTGCCATATTTGCAAGCACACTTATATCGCCTCCTCCGTTATATCTTAAATCTACAATAAGGTCTTTAATATTGTTCTGACTAAAATATGTAAAGGCACTTTGCAATTCCTGGTTAGACGGTGGAATGAACTCGTCAAATACAAGATGTCCGGTTATTCCTGATTTCAAATGCAGGGTGTCAGCCGCAATAACGGTATTTAATGTAAAAGCGGCTTTGGTGGAAATAATTGTGGAATCTTTCCCGGCAGGGGTTTGAAAAAGAAAAGTGTTGGTTATGCCTGCTGTTGAAGAACCAATCAGATTACTGTATGCAGTTGCATCATTTGCAATAAAGATGCGAGCCAGATCAGTGCCATTTAGCTTTTTAACAATCCATCCCCGTCGGACTCCTAAACTATACAATGGAGAATTATTGTATATCTGTGCAATTCTTACCTGGTTTGTCGGATCAAGCCCCATGCTTATACCATGTCCAACAAAACTGCCGGTATTCTGCGCGTTATACTGGTCGTAAGTTTCTACAAAACTCCATCTGTCGAGAGTCTTGTATTCCATTGCATCTAAAAGAGTGTAAGGGTCTTTGTAATCGGTTTTTACTACAGTTGGCATAAGGTTATACCAGAAATAATAGTTGTTCATGATATAAAAAAGAGAATCCCTGGCCTGTTCATCAACTGTTGGGGTAGTAGTGACTACCGGGGCGACATCTTTTTTACAGGAATTAATTCCAAGTATTGCGAAAGAAAGAAGGATAATAAACTTTTTCATTTTTCTGAGTATATAATATTCTGCATATAACAATTAAACAGCGGTTTTTGATTGCTTGTTTTGAATAAAGATTCCTGAAATGATAAACACTAATCCTAAAAGTGTAGTATAATAAACGGGTTCATGAAGAATATAGTGTACAAAAACCAGAGAAAGAAAAGGGGCCAGGTATACCAGGTTGCTTATTTTTGCAGTTGTAGATGCCATCTGAAGTGCTTTAAGCCAGAAAAAGAATGTTATTCCCATCTCAAATATACCAACATATATTGAAGCAACTGCCCCTTTAATTCCCGTTTCAAATGGCAATTTCCCGGTAATAATCAATGTAATTATGAGATAGACAGAACCAAAAAAGAAGTTAAGAAGCAGCTTAACTCCTTCCTCTCTTTTATCTTTTACATTTAGAATGAAATAGAACGCCCAGAATACTGAACTTCCGGTTGCAAGAAAAACACCGGTAAGATCAGGATGGCCGGCAGTAAAAAGTCTGCCCTGGGATGAGATGATATAAACCCCTGCAAAGCTAATAAGCAGAGCGAAATAGCTTTTGTTTTCAATTTTTTGTCCGAGAATTGGTACTGAAAGGAAGACAAGTATTATCGGCCATATCATATTTAGTGGCTGTGCGACCTGGGCAGGAAGCAGTTGGTATGCTTTAAGCAGAATAAGATAATATAGAAAAGGATTTATGAATCCCAGCATTGCTGAACTTGCAAGTTCTTTTCGTGTGGTTAATCTTATAAGATAAGTTTTTTTCGAAGCCACAACAACAAGGAGCAATATCAATGTGGAGGTGAGAGATGCAATTGTAAGCATCGGGAGGATATCAAGCTCCTTCAGGCTGATCTTAAATGCTGTTGGAACTGTTGACCAGAACAGGATTGCCAGACCGGCGTATATGTATGATTGTTTGTTTCGGTCCATTTCAGAACTTAATATTGAGATTTCTGAATAGATTCATCACTCTCCCAGATTTTTAACCTCCTGAATTTTTTGCCCCCCAATCCCGCAAGGCGGGACTAAAACTATATTATCCGAATTAACCCCCCTTTAGGGGGGAAGGGGGGCAAATGGGGAAGAGAATTTATTCTATCACATCAAATCCCGTATATGGTATCAATACCTTAGGTACTTTAATTCCCGATCCGGTTTGGTTATTTTCCAGTATAGCTGCTACAATTCGTGGCAGAGCCAGGGCGCTTCCATTTAAAGTATGTACTAACCGGGTCTGTTTATCTCCTTTTTCCTTAAACCTGCATTTTAGCCTGTTAGCCTGAAATGATTCAAAGTTTGAAACAGAGCTTACCTCCAGCCAGCGCTTCTGTGCGGCTGACCAGACTTCAAAATCGTATGTGAGTGCGGAGGTAAATGACATATCTCCTCCGCAAAGCCTGAGGATACGATAGGGAAGACCGAGTTTGGAAACAAGGCCCTCGACATGTGTAACCATCTCTTCAAGAGACTCATACGAATGATCGGGGTGGGCAATTCTTACTATTTCAACTTTATCAAACTGATGCAGACGGTTTAGTCCTCTTACATGAGCTCCCCATGAGCCTGCTTCCCTTCTGAAACAAGGAGTATATGCAATATTTTTAATTGGAAGCATTTCGGCACTAAGTATTACATCCCTGTAAATATTCGTAACAGGGACTTCAGCTGTAGGGACAAGATAAAAATTATCTAAAGTGGCATGATACATCTGTCCTTCTTTATCAGGTAGCTGACCAGTGCCGAATCCGGAATCTTCATTAACCAGAATAGGTGGCATAACCTCTGAATAACCGGCTTTTTCGCCTTCATCAAGGAAGAAATTTATAAGCGCCCTCTGTAGTTTTGCTCCTTTTCCTTTGTAGACCGGAAAGCCTGCTCCGGTTAGTTTAATGCCAAGATCAAAATCGATAATATCATACTTTTTAATAAGATCCCAATGAGGTAGTGCAGTTTCCGGAATAAGGGGCATATCACCTCCGGTACGGACTTCAGCATTATCATCAGCTCCGAAACCGGAAGGAACAGATTCGTGAGGAAGATTTGGCAACCTGATGATCTCATTCCGAAGATCAGTATCAATAGGTGCAAGTTTGTCGGTAAGCGTCTTGATTTCTTCTTTGAGCGAATATGTCTTCTCCTTTGCTGCCTCAGCTTCAACGCGTTTTCCATTCTTCATGAGCGAGCCTATCTCCTTTGAGATCCGGTTCATATCTCCCTGCATCATATCAGTTTTGGCCTGTATCTCCCGGCGGGCGGAATCAAGAACAAGGATTCTCTCAATTATTTCTTCTGCCTTGAAGTTTTTAACTTTCAGTCGTTCAATTATAAATTCTTTCTTCTCACGGATAAGGTTTATTGTTAACATATTAAGTTATGAATTAATAAAAAAAGCAGGCGAAGCAGCCTGCTGTAAAAATATCAAAAAACTCCCGATAATGCTTTCCTGTACAGAAAAGAATTTCGGGAGGCTGAATCTTTTAAGATAATCGCTTATTCAGTTACCGGCTTTACCGATACATAAGTCTTATTATCTTTCTTTCTTTTGAACTCAACTTCTCCATCGGTGAGTGCAAAAAGAGTGTGGTCTTTTCCAAGTCCGACATTGATGCCTGGATTATGTTTGGTCCCCCTCTGGCGAACTATTATGTTGCCTGCCTTGGCTGTCTGGCCGCCGAAAAGTTTCACTCCCAATCGTTTACTTTCAGAATCGCGACCGTTACGTGAACTACCTGCTCCTTTCTTGTGTGCCATAATTCTATATTTTTATTTGCTTAAACTTTCGATTAATTATTTTTTGCCTTTTGTTGTCTTCTTAGCAGCAGGCTTTTTCTCAACCGGTTTCTTTTCTGCAGCTTTTTTATCTGTAGCTTTCTTTGAAGGAGCTACTTCTTTTTTTGTTGATGATTTCTTAGCAACTTTCTTCTCCTTAGGTGTATCTTCAGCTATTGAACTATCAATTACTTTTGATTCGGCCTTTTTGGGAGTTGCTTTTTTAGGTGCAGCTATACCGTTAATACTGATGATTTCAACCTGGGTAAAATTCTGACGATGCCCGTTTTTAACCCTGTAACCTTTTTTCCTCTTCTTCTTAAAAACAATCAGCTTATCACCTCTCACGCTATTATCGAGAATTTTTCCTCCTACAACTGCATCTTTGATCGTTGGTTCTCCGATGGTTATTTTACCTTCGTCCTCAATTAACAAAACCTTATCAAATTCGACTTCTTTTCCCTCCTCAAATTCCAGCCGGTGAACAAAAATCTTTTTGCCATTCTCAACTTTAAACTGCTGACCTGCAATTTCTACGATTGCGTACATGTTATCTTTTTTTTACGTTACTCCGTGAGGCGTATATAATCATTCGATCGTATAACTTTCAGTTGCCCCTGCGAATTTATCCAAAATTGGACTGCAAAGATATAAAAATTAGATTATTTACAAACCAATAAGACTAATTTTTTATTATCTGAAGTTGATCCGTGATCATATAGTTGTAATCATCCTTTTTTCCACAGCTGATAAATGAACAATCAGATAGATTTTGTTGTAAGGATGTTGATAAAAAAGAATATTCTCACTCCAAGTGTTAGTGCTAATATCTTTATATTTGTCTGATACAACAAAAAACCGGATATTGCTTTGGTGCATAAACAATTGATATGAAAAGAGTAAAGCTAAAAGTAATGGGAATATCTTACAGTCAGACTCAATCCGGAGCTTATGCACTTATACTGATAGAAGAAAACGGAGAGAGACGGATTCCTATTATTATTGGGGGCTTTGAAGCACAGGCAATTGTAATAAAACTTGAGAATCTCGATCCTCCACGCCCATTGACTCATGACCTTTTCAAAAAATTTGCAGATGAGTTTAACATATTAGTTATCGAAGTTATGATATATAAGCTTGAGGAGGGAGTTTTCTTCTCAAAGCTTGTGTGCAACAATGGAGAAAAGGAATATTCGATTGACAGCAGAACATCCGATGCTGTTGCCATAGCGCTGAGATTCGGCTGTCCGATATTTATCACAGAGGAAATCCTTAAAAAAGCAGGGATAACAGTAAATCCCGCCGATAGCGAATTGTCATCTGTAAATGAAGTGGAAAATTTCTTTGAGCCTGAAAAAACCAAGTATGACACCTATTCCGATGAGGAGCTCTATAAAATGATCGACGAGGCCATCAAAACCGAAGATTATGAACGTGCAGCAACTGTAAGGGATGAGATTGAGAAAAGAAAGAGAAAAAAAGGTTAATCCATTCTTCATAGTTTTGAATAAATAATCAAAAACTTATTTTCATGAAAAGAACATTAGTGCTGGCTCTTCTATTTGTATTCACTGCATGTTATTCTGTTGCAAAAGAGTATAAGGTTACCTCCCCCGACAGTAAAATCTCAGTCACAGTTAGTGTGGGTGCCGACATAAAATGGTCGGCAACCTGTGATGGTAAAGAGATAATAAACAATTCTAAAATTGCCATGGTCCTTGCAGATGGGAAGGTGCTTGGAGAAAATGAAAAAGTCGATAAAGCAGCGAATAGTCAGGTAAATGATATTATCAGACCTGTTGTGGCAAATAAAAAATCGGAGATCATAGATAACTGCAATATCCTGACAATCTCATTCGGTTCTGGTTTTTCTCTTCAGTTCAGAGCTTACAACGATGGAGTCGCATACAGATTTGAAACTTCTTTGAAAGAAGATATTACTGTAAAAAATGAAATCTCGGAATTTATTTTTCCTGCCGGATCTCACTCATGGTATCCGCTCGAAACCAGTTTTATGTCGCATAACGAGAGGACATTTATTTATTCATCTCTCGACACAATTGTAAATAAGCATCTGGCGAGTCTGCCAACATTGTTCCAGGTAAACGGAATTGATGTGCTTATTACTGAATCTGATATAGAGGATTACCCGGGTATGTGGATTGTTGGAGCCGGATCGGGGAAGATTTCAGGAATCTGGTCAAAATATCCCGATACTGAAAAGCTTGTTGGTGACCGTAACCTTTTTATAGCAAGCAGCAAAGACTATATTGCTAAAACTAAAGGCACACGTACGTTCCCATGGAGGGTATTTGTTATTGCCCCAAATGATATAAAGCTGCTGGAAAGCGATATGGTTTACAAACTGGCCCCGCCAAATAAGATAGAAGATACAAAGTGGATAAAACCCGGACATGTAGCATGGGACTGGTGGAATGCAAATAACATATATGGTGTCGATTTCAGAGCAGGAATTAACAATGATACATATAAATATTATATTGACTTTGCCTCAAAGAACAGGATAGAATATATCATTCTTGATGAGGGCTGGTATAAGTCAGGGACGGTTCTTGAATCAATCCCTGAAATAAATATCCCCGAACTGTGCAAATATGCTGAAAGTAAACATGTAGGAGTAATATTATGGGTCGTCTGGAAAACTTTTCAGGATAAAATGGATGAGGCAGTAGCCCTTTATGAGAAATGGGGGGTTAAGGGTGTTAAGGTCGATTTTATGCAGAGGGATGATCAGAAAGTTGTAAATTTTTATCTTGAAGCTGCCAGGAAGACAGCAGAGCATCATCTTCTTATTGATTTCCATGGAGCTTATAAGCCTGACGGTCTCGGTCGGACATGGCCAAATGCTCTTACCCGCGAAGGAGTGAAAGGAATGGAGAATGATAAATGGAGTAAAGATATTAACCCGGAACATGATGTTACAATCCCATTTACCAGGATGATAGCAGGGCCGATGGATTATACTCCGGGGGCCATGGTAAATATGGATAAGATTAATTTTACTCCGAATTTCACACGGCCTGAGAGTCAGGGAACCAGGGCACACCAGGTGGCGTTATATGTTATTTATGAGAGTCCATTGCAGATGTTGTCTGATAGCCCTTCGAACTATATGAAGGAGCAGGAGACAACTGATTTTATTGTGAATATACCTGTTGTATGGGATGACATTATAGGACTTGATGGTAAAGTAGGTGATTATCTGTTGCTTGCAAGAAGATCAGGGAAAGAGTGGTTTGTTGGAGCAATTACAGACTGGACAAGTCGCGACATGGATCTTGACCTCTCATTTCTCCCGGCCGGGAAATACAAAATGGATATATTTCAGGATGGCATTAATGCAGATAAATATGCTGGCGATTATAAGCATCTTAAAAATGATGTTAAATCGGGTGATAAGATGAAAATTCATCTTGCTCCGGGTGGAGGATGGGCAGCTAAAATATCACCCGAATAACAAAATTAGGGAAAAGGAATGAAGCAATATCTTGAGTTACTTGATCATGTTTTAAACACCGGAATTGAAAAAAAAGACAGGACAGGTACCGGAACAATCAGCGTTTTTGGTTATCAAATGAGGTTTAACCTTGAAGATGGCTTTCCTCTTCTCACAACTAAAAAACTCCATCTTAAGTCTATTATTCATGAACTACTTTGGTTTATTTCAGGTGATACAAATACTAAATATTTGAATGATAATGGAGTAAAGATATGGAATGAGTGGGCTGATAAAGATGGAAACCTGGGACCGGTCTATGGGTCTCAGTGGCGATCGTGGCCTTCGGAAGGCGGAAAAAAGATCGATCAGCTGGAAAACGTGATCAGTTCAATAAAAAAATCACCCGACTCACGCAGGCATATTATCAGTGCCTGGAACGTAGGTGAATTAGATAAGATGGCTCTTCCGCCATGTCATATTTTATTTCAGTTCTATGTTGCAGGTGGGAGGTTATCGTGTCAGCTATATCAGAGAAGCGCTGATATCTTTATTGGAGTACCTTTTAATATAGCATCATATGCACTGCTTACTTTTATGGTAGCGCAGGTAACCGGACTTAAACCAGGTGATTTTGTTCACACGCTTGGTGATGCTCATATTTACCTGAATCATATTGAACAGGTAAAGCTTCAGCTCACCAGAGAACCATATAACCTGCCGGTAATGTCGCTTAATCGTGAAATATCTGATATAACCAGGTTCAGGTATGAAGATTTTACCTTGTCGGATTATGTTGCGCATCCTCATATTAAAGGAGATATTTCTGTTTAATATTTAAAGTATGATCTCAATTATAGTTGCTGTTTCTGAAGATTGGGGAATAGGGAAGGATAATGAGCTTTTGTGGCATATATCCGAAGATTTGAAAAGATTTAAAAGACTTACGACCGGGAATACCGTTATTATGGGAAAGAAAACCTGGGAATCTTTACCACGGAGGCCATTGCCCGGAAGAAAGAATATTGTTCTTACAGATAACCCAAAAGAATCCATTGAAAATTCTGTTACCGCATATTCCATTAATGATGCATTAAGCAAATGTGATCCTGGTGAACAAGTGTTTATTATTGGCGGAGGGAGTATATACCGTCAATTCATGCCTATAGCTGACCGTCTGTTTATAACTCATGTTCATAAAAAAGCGCCGGCAGATATCTATTTCCCTGAAATAGATCTGAGCATATGGGAAATTACAGAAAAGGAGGAGTTTAAAGCTGACGAAAACAATAGTATTCCATATACATATACGATATACGAAAAGAGAAAGATAATTCGATAATTAATAATGGAACCCCGGAGGGGTTCCATTATTTCGGAATTATTATGATGCCTTTAAAATCTTAAGATTTATTCTTTCAAGTTTCCTGTTGGCGTAGTCGATGGTTATTTCCAGCTCATTCGTATCAACAGAAGGCATTTCGAACATAGCATCAAGCATTATGGTCTCACAGATTGATCGCAATCCTCGGGCTCCAAGCTTGAATTCAATTGCTTTTTCTACAATATAATCGAGAACACCTTCAGCAAAAGTGAGTTCAATATTGTCCATTTTGAACAGCTTGATATACTGTTTAACCAAAGCATTTTTAGGTTCTGTGAGTATTGCTCTCAGAGCTTCCCTGTCCAGCGGATTGAGATGAGTCAGAACCGGCAACCTGCCGATAATTTCAGGTATAAGCCCATAAGATCTGAGATCCTGCGGTGCAATATACTGAAGCAGATTGCTTTTATCAACTTTTTCACGGATTTTTGAAGTGCCAAAGCCAACAATCTGAGTATTAAGACGTTGTGCAATTTTTTTATCAATACCCTCGAATGCGCCTCCGCAGATAAAGAGGATATTCTTTGTATCTACAGGGATCATTTTCTGCTCGGGGTGTTTCCGGCCTCCTTGTGGCGGCACATTTACTATTGACCCTTCCAGTAATTTCAGCAATCCCTGCTGAACACCTTCACCCGATACATCGCGGGTAATAGAGGGATTGTCTCCTTTTCTTGCAATCTTATCTATTTCATCTATAAAAACGATGCCTTTTTCAGCTGCTTTTACGTCATAATCTGCATTTTGCAGCAGCCTGGTCAGCAGACTTTCAATGTCTTCGCCTACATAACCTGCTTCAGTAAGTACAGTTGCATCAACTATTGTAAAAGGAACATGCAGCATTTTTGCAACAGTTCTGGCAAGAAGTGTTTTACCCGTTCCTGTCTCCCCGACAAGGATAATATTTGATTTTTCTATTTCAATATCGTCAGCATCGGGCTTTTGCATCAGTCTTTTGTAGTGATTATATACTGCCACTGAGATGATCTTCTTAGCCATATCCTGACCAATAACATACTGATCCAGAAAATTTTTGATTTCAGCTGGTTTAAGAAGGTTGATGGTTTCAAAAGGTACATTCTTTTTGCTGCCAAGCTCCTCATTCATTATGCTGTGAGCCTGCTCAATACAATGGTCGCAGATATGACCTTCGAGACCTGCAATAAGCATATTCGCCTCTTTCTTGGTTCTGCCGCAAAAAGAACATTTATCCATTATGTGCTATTTTATGTTTTTCACCAGGATCTCATCAATCATCCCGTAATCTTTAGCTTCCTGGGCTGTCATCCAGTAATCTCTGTCAGAGTCTTTTTCAACTTTTTCTATAGTATTTCCGGAGTGTAGTGCAATAATCTCATAAAGCTCCCTCTTTAGTTTTACAATCTCGCGTACTGTAATTTCTATGTCAGAAGCCACTCCTTCCGCACCACCCATTGGTTGATGTATCATAATCCTCGAATGCTTGAGAGCAGATCTTTTGCCTTTTTTACCTGCAGTAAGGAGCACTGCCCCCATTGAAGCAGCCATTCCCGTACAAATTGTGGCAATGTCAGCTGAGATGAATTGCATGGTATCATATATGCCCAGTCCTGCATTAACTGAACCGCCAGGCGTATTGAAATATATTGAAATATCTTTTCCGGGATCTGTTGAATCAAGGTAGAGCAACTGCGCCTGTATAATATTAGCTACATAATCATCAATAGGCAGACCAAGAAAGATAATCCTGTCCATCATCAGACGGGAAAATACATCCATTGATGCCACATTCAACTGTCTCTCTTCAATAATAGTAGGGGATATATAGCTTCCATAAACTGAAGCGTACTTATGCAGACCCAAGCTACTGACTCCGCGTTTGCTTTTAGCATACTTTCCAAAATCGTCAAGAATACTCATAATTGTAACATTAAAAATTAACAGGCAAAGATAATGAAATAAAAATAAATTATGTCAAAGTGTTGATCCCTATTCAAAAAGCTTATTAAATTCTTCGACTGTAACACTCTTGTTTTCAAGCTTTACAAGCTCTTTCATTAGCAAAATAGCTTTCTCTTCAAGTATTTTATCAGCTATTCTTTTTGCATCCTCATCTCTTTTCAGAGTCTCTTTTGCATAATTTGCAATCTGTTCGTCGGTAGCATAAAAAAGGCCATACTGCTGGAACTGATATCTTGTTATGTTTTCAGCTTCTTTCTGTAATTCCTCCTCGGTAATCTTCACTTCATTATCGCGAGCGACTTTGTTTCTGATAAGTTGCCATTTAAGATCTTTTCTGAAGCTGTCAAATTCTTTCTCGATCTGTTCCTCGGTGGATTTTTCGTTTACTCTGAGAAGCCATCTTTTCAGAAACTCTTCCGGAAGCTGGAAATCGGTTTTTTCCATTGCCAGGGCTTTTATATCCATCATAAGTTTAAAATCGCTTTCCCGTTTCAGGTTAAGTGTGATTTCTTCTTCAATTTTTTTCATGAACTCCTCTTCCGAATTCACTACTCCTTCGCCAAAGATCCTGTCGTAAAGCTCTTTTCCGGGTTCAGCAGGATAAAACCTGCTGATATCATTGATTGTAAATCTGTAATTTGCCCCTAGTACTGCAATCTCTTCTTTTTTCTTATGCAGTATCCCAGCTATCTCGGTATCGTTTGGATACGCCTTTTTCAGATCGAAATCAATCGAATCGCTTATGTTTTTTCCGATAAACTCTTCTTTTATTTTTTTATCTTTAATTATGTCTATGCCAAGTGAAGTCTCATCAACTGAAGGACCTTCAGGTATTACATTACCATTCTCGTCGATCGCTTCAATTTTTCCTTTAACAACATCTTTTTCTTCAATCTGCTCAGCTTTTTTCAATTCGCCATATCTGCGGGTATAGTTTTCGAGATAATCCTTCCTCATCTTTTCATCGATGATTATCTCATACTGGTTTACTTTGTTTTTTTTCGAAAGCTTCAACTCAACATCAGGTGTTAATCCAAGCTCAAATGTAAAGGTAAATTCCTCCTGGGTCTCAAAATCAATTTTATCCTGTTCATCCGCTTTTGGAAGAGGATCGCCCAGAATCTCCAGTTTTTCGTCAGTCAGATATTTCTGAACGTTTTCAGTAACAATCTTATTTATTTCATCGATCTGAACAGCTCTGCCGTACATTTTTTTTATAAGTCCTATAGGAACCATTCCGGGACGGAATCCCTTTATAGTTGCTTTTTTCCTGTAATCTTTCAATACTGTTTCAACCTTATCTTCATAGTCTGCTTTCTCGATTTTAACCTTTAAAACAGCATTCAGATCGTCGATGTTTTCTTTGGTAATATTCATTTTAATTGTTGTTTATTGTGCTGGTTAAAAAAACCGCCAAAACGCACTTTTAAAGAGGTTACGGGCGGCCTGACACTTTTGTGCGGATGAAGGGACTCGAACCCCCACGTCACGAAGACACAAGATCCTAAGTCTTGCTCGGCTACCAATTACGACACATCCGCGGTAAAATTCCCCGCAAAAGTATAATAAATTATCATGAAAACAAATTGAATAAATTACCTGCGCAGTTCAAAGTTCTTTCCGAGGTATACTTTTCTTACGTGCTCATCATCTGCCAATTGCGCCGAGGTACCTGATTTTAGGATACGACCCTCAAAAAGAAGGTACGCGCGATCGGTGATAGAAAGGGTCTCGTGAACATTATGATCGGTAATAAGAATGCCTATATTCTTTTCTCTTAGTTTCGATACAATCTCCTGTATATCTTCAACAGCAATGGGATCAACACCTGCAAAAGGTTCGTCGAGTAAAATAAATTTTGGTTTTAGTGCAAGAGCCCGGGCAATTTCTGTACGTCTTCTTTCACCTCCTGAAAGCTGGATCCCTTTGCTGGACCTTATTTTATTCAATCCGAATTCACCCAAAAGAGTCTCCAGCCTTTCTTCCTGCTCCTGTTTCGGAAAGCCTGACATTTCAAGAACCGCGCGAATGTTGTCTTCAACCGACATGTTTCTGAATACGGAAGCCTCCTGAGCCAGATACCCGATACCTTTTCTGGCCCGTTTATATACGGGGAGCGTTGTAATTTCTTCTTCATCCAGAAATATTTTTCCCTCTCTGGGTCTTATTAATCCAACAATCATATAGAATGTTGTTGTTTTGCCTGCACCGTTCGGCCCGAGCAATCCAACTATCTCACCCTGTTCAACCTCTACGGAAACATGGTCAACGACAGTTCTGCTGCGATATTTTTTAATAAGATTTTCGGTATACAGTTTCATTTAACAAACTATGAAGTAGCAGGTTCGGCTTTTTCATCCTCACCGAAGAATTCATTTCGGTCTTTATCCTTTTGCTTCATGACCCTTGCCGAGATAAAAATACTGACCTCGTAAAGAATAAGAAGAGGAATAGCAACAAGCGTCTGAGAAAATACATCGGGAGGAGTAATAATTGCGGCAATTATGAAGATGACCACGATTGCATGTTTCCTATATGTTCTCATAAATTTTGGCGTAAGTATACCTATTTTTGTGAGGAAGAAAGCTACTATAGGCAACTCAAAAACCAACCCGGTGGCCAGGCATATTGATGTCAGGGTACCAATGTACGACCTGACGTTGATCTGATTTACAACCTGCGGATCAATTTCATAAGAACTGAGAAAATGTATCGACAATGGAGCAAGCATAAAATATCCGAAAAGAACACCTACAAAAAATAGCCCAGAAGCTGCCAATACAGCACCTTTTGCATATCTTGCCTCGCTAGGCTTAAGCGCTGGCTTAAAAAATTGCCAGAACTCCCACAGTATAACAGGAAAGGCGAGAATTAGTCCGGCAACCATCGCCGCTGTTATATGGGTTGTAATCTGTCCCGACATTTTTATGCTTATAAGATTTAATGGCTTTGTGTTAATACATAAAGCAGGAGTATTAAGGTATCCACCGAGCTTACAAAGTAATCTGTTGGTAATAAAATCAGGGCTTTTGGGGCCAAGGATAATTGTGTTAAAGAGAATGTTCTTAAATATAAAGGCTATAATCATAAAGAATGCTATAGCTAAAATGGAACGGATAATGTGCCATCTTAATTCCTCGAGATGCTGAAGAAATGACATTTCTTTCTCTCCATTCTTCCCTTTTTTCCCAAATACTGCCATCTACACCTATATTAATTTGTTTTAAAATTCAGCCTGTAAAGATGATAAATCTTCTTTTGCAAAACAATATTAATCTTTTGATGTTATGAATGATAAATACCGATACTAAATCTGTTGATGCACTGATTGTTAAATATCCGGGAAATTAATTTGTTAATAATCGCGATTATTTAAGCATCTATAGTCTGAATCATTTCCGGCTGAGAAAAACAATCTTTAATTAAAAGAACATGTTATTAGGCTCTTTATCAATTTTGTTAATTAATTCTTAAAAGTATTATTTGATTAAGAAATTTATTAACTTTATATAAACTGTAAAATCAAAGTTCATTACAGTTAGCTACTTTAATCGTTTTGGAAAGACTATGTTGAATGATTCTACCATACATGACTACTTAAAAAAGTATTTCGGTTTTGATACTTTTAAGGGTAATCAGGAACATATAATAAGGAATGTTTTAGCAGGCCGGGATACTTTTGTGCTTATGCCAACCGGAGGCGGTAAATCCCTCTGCTATCAGTTACCAGCTGTTATGAAGAAGGGAATAGCAATTGTGATTTCACCTTTGATAGCCCTCATGAAGAACCAGGTTGATGCAATGAGGAACTTCAGTACTGATGATGATGTTGCCCATTTTCTTAATTCATCGCTGACAAAGACTGAGATTGCAAGAGTTAAAAAAGATGTGTTGTCAGGAAAGGCAAAACTTCTTTATGTTGCACCGGAATCGCTTACCAAAGAAGAGAATATTGAGTTTCTTAAAAATATAGATATCTCCTTTTATGCTATTGATGAAGCTCATTGTATTTCAGAGTGGGGTCACGATTTCAGACCCGAGTACAGAAGGATAAGACCAATAATTGACTTGATCGGAAGATCTCCTATCATAGCCCTTACTGCAACTGCCACTCCAAAAGTTCAGCATGATATTCAGAAAAATCTTAGCATTCTGGATGCTGACGTATTTAAATCATCCTTTAACAGGCCTAACCTTTATTACGAGGTAAAATCGAAACAGGATGTGACAAAGGAGATCATTAAATATATTAAGAACAATTCCGGTAAGTCAGGAATAATTTATTGTCTGAGCCGTAAGAAAGTCGAGGAGATGGCTGAAGTCCTCAAGGTAAACGGAATTAAAGCACTTCCATACCATGCAGGGATGGACTCGGCTACCCGTACACTGAATCAGGACAAGTTTCTGATGGAAGAGGCTGACATAATTGTAGCAACCATTGCTTTTGGGATGGGTATTGATAAACCGGATGTAAGGTTCGTAATTCACTATGATATTCCTAAGAGTCTCGAAGGGTACTACCAGGAGACAGGTCGGGCAGGGCGCGACGGCGGTGAAGGTAACTGTATTGCATACTATAGTTATAATGATATACTGAAGCTTGAAAAATTCATGCAGGGTAAACCAATTGCGGAACAAGAGATTGGTAAACAACTGCTTCTTGAAACAGTTTCTTATGCTGAATCGTCTGTCTGCAGAAGAAAGCTTCTGCTGCATTATTTTGGAGAGGAATATCTAAAAGAAAACTGCGAAGCCTGCGATAATTGTCTCCATCCTAAATCACAGTTTGAAGGGAATGAGGCAGTTGTTAGTGTTCTGGAGACTATCCTGGCAGTTAAAGAGAAATTTAAAGCCGATCATATTGCAAATATCCTTTCAGGAAAAATCACCTCTGCAATAAAATCTTATAAACATCATAAAATTGAGTTTTTTGGTATAGGAGAAGATAAAGATGAGAAATTTTGGAATATGGTAATCAGACAAGCTCTTATTGCCAAATTCCTTACCAAGGATATTGAGAATTATGGTCTTCTGAAGCTGACTCAGAAAGGGCTGGAGTTTCTTGAAAATCCAACTTCATTCATGCTGGCTGAGGATCACGACTATGCTGATACAACCGATGAAGAAAATGCATTTGGGGCAAGAACTGCTGCGGTTGATGAGGAGTTATTCAGTATCCTGAAGGATCTTCGCAAAAAGCTGTCGAAAGTGAAAGATGTTCCTCCGTTTGTGATATTTCAGGATCCTTCTCTCGAAGACATGGCTATCCAGTACCCAATATCTATTGATGAACTTCAGAATATATCAGGAGTGGGAGCTGGCAAGGCACAGCGTTATGGAGAAGAATTCATAGATATAATTAAAAAATATGTCGAGGAGAAAGAGATTATCAGACCACTCGATATGGTTGTTAAATCGGTTGTCAACAAATCAGGCATTAAGGTTTATATTATCCAGAGCATTGATATGAAGCGCCCTCTAGAAGATATCGCCGAGGCAAAGGGACTGGAGATGCCGGAACTTATATCAGAAATTGAAGCAATAGTAAATTCGGGAACAAGGATAAACCTCGATTATTATATCGATACAACTATTGACGAGGAGCGTCAGCATGATATTTATTCATATTTCAGGGAAGAAGCTGATTCTGATTCGCTCGAAGAGGCTATTAAAGAACTTGGAAACGAATTCGAAGAAGAAGAAATAAGGCTTGTAAGGATAAAGTTTCTTTCGGAAATGGGGAACTGATAGTATTATTTCGGATTGCGGATTGAAAAATCATTCCGAAATCAAAAATCCGCAATCCACAATCATTTTTTCCTGAATATCAGCGGGTATATTACTACAGAAAGTACATAGAAGGGATATATCAGCTGTGACGGAAGGAACCACCACAAAAGTTTTCTTTTATTATACCTGTCGGTGGTGTTCATCAGAATTAAAAAATCGGGAACGGATTTCAAAATAAAAATTAAAAGGAAAGGCCATATTAAACCAGGATAGATAACACATGCTATCACGTAAGATAACTGCAAAAAAGTTGCAACAAAAGTAACAATGCCAAGTGCAATAGTATACTGATCACTGTAAGCCCCTCCTTTTGAAATCCACCTGCTTCTCTGCTTAATGAATGAACTGAAAGTTGAAGACGATTCCGTAGTTACAATTGTATCAGTCGATTCCAGCCATAATATTTTTGACAGTTTTTCTTTTTTCAAACTATGCAATAAGAAGATATCATCGCCTGAGTTTATTTCATCATGCAGATTATCTGAGTGATTCAGATAGACTTCTCTTGGGAAAGCGAGGTTTGCGCCATTGCACATTGAAGGGTTCTCAGAAAGAGCAGTGCCTGCTGTTATTCCCTGCAGACTCATAAACTCCAGTTCCTGAAACCTTCCGAAAAAACCCGAAACTGATTTTAACTGAACAGGACAAATTATCATATCAGCTCTTTTTATTTCATAAAATGCAGCAATTGTCCTGATCCAGTTTCTTTCCATCGTGCAATCTGCATCGGTTGAAATAATAAGGCTTCCTTTTGCTGATACTATTCCTGTTCTCAGAGCCATCTTTTTACCGCTCCCTTTGTTATTTAAGGCATGAATATTGGCGATTCTCTTAAATCCTTCAGCAATTACAAAGGTTTTGTCTTTTGAATTATCATTGACAATTATTACCTCGAATAAATTTTCAGGATAATTCTGAAGAGCAAGACAGTTTAGAAGAACAGGCAGATTTTTCTGCTCGTTATGGCATGCAATTACTACCGATATAAAGGTTACCGGATCAGCTGATGGATTAAAGATCTTAATGTGTAGAAGACTTCTGTAAGTTTTAAGAAGAAAAATAACATACGGAAGAATCAGTATAACCGGAAGCCAGTGCATATCTTATTTCTTCATCCATTCATACATTCTATAGTGAAGACTTGTCATTCCAAGAGCCTCATAAGCTTGTTGTGCTTTTGAATTATTCGTTTCCACATAAAGACGGAGCCCTCCAATCCCTTCTTTATCAGCTTCGTCTTTAATATAGTGATACATCGATCTGAAAATGCCGGTTCTTCTGAATTCAGGCAATACATAAACCGATTGAAACCACCAGACATTTGTATTTCTCCAGTCGCTCCATTCATAAGTTATAAGCAGTGAGGCCACAATAATGCCATTCTCTTCGGCAACCCAATATTGTCCGCGTGAATGTTCGGAGAAAACAGCTTTAACACCCCTTGAGATTATATCCGGGACAAGAGTCATCTGTTCAGTTTCCCATGCCATTTTCTGCTGAAAATCTATGATTACTACTGCGTCTTCGGGTGTGGCTTTACGGATGGTTGTCATGTTGTCTTTATTTTTTGCCCCCCATTGCCCCTAAAGGGGGACTAATTCGTTTTATATTAAATGAAATTTTTACGATCTCGTAATTGTTTATCCTTTTTTCTTCAGCCTTAACCTTAACCTCTACTTATACTCATCCCAGCTCTTGATAGCAAGATCGTCAATTGAAATTTTACAGAAGGCCAGAATAAAGGCACTTGCCAGTCGTGCATTTGTAATTAAAGGAACATTAAAATCCACTGCACTTCTTCTTATTGTATAATCATTATTAAGTTCTTTGTCACTGAGATCTTTAGGAATGTTTACTACGAGATCAACCTCACGAGATTTTATAAGGTCAATAGTATTAGGTGATTTATTCTCATCAGGCCAGTATGCTACATGTGCTTCGACTCCTGCATTTTTAAGGAACTGTTGGGTTCCTCTGGTTGCATAGAGCTTATGTCCCTTTTCACGAAGAGCTTTAGCGCTGTTCAGGAGCTCAACTTTCGACCGTGCCGGTCCTGTAGAAAGGAGGATGCTCTTTTTGGGTACCCTGTATCCCACAGAAAACATTGCTTTAAGTATTGCTTCATAAAAGCCTTCTCCAATGCAACCTACTTCTCCGGTTGATGACATATCGACACCAAGCACAGGGTCGGCCTTGGCAAGACGTGAGAAACTGAACTGAGGTGCTTTTACTCCTACATAATCGAGTTCAAAGATTGTTTTAACAGGTTTCTCAGCCGGCACTCCGAGCATCACTTTTGTTGCAAGCTCTATAAGATTGGTCTTTAGGACTTTAGAAACAAATGGCATGCTACGGCTGGCACGCAGGTTACATTCAATAACCTTAATATCATTGTCTTTTGCCAGAAACTGGATATTAAATGGTCCTGAGATATTCAGCTCTTTTGCAATCTGGCGTGAAATACGCTTTATTCTTCTTGATGTTTCAAAGTAAATTTTCTGAGCAGGAAAAACCATTGTAGCATCACCGGAATGTACCCCTGCAAATTCTACATGTTCACTAATGGCATAAGCTAACATTTCGCCGTCACGGGCCACTGCATCGATCTCAATCTCCTTTGCATTTTCAATGAACTCGGATACTACTACCGGATATTGTTTTGATACCTGTGCAGCAAGCTTAAGAAAATGTGACAACTCATTTTTATTTGAAACCACGTTCATTGCGGCTCCGGAGAGCACGTATGAAGGCCTTATAAGAACAGGAAATCCTATACGGTCAACAAATTCGAAAATATCGTCTATTGTTGAGAGTTCTTTCCAACGAGGCTGATCAACTTTCAGAATATCAAGCATTTCTGAAAATTTATGCCGGTTCTCTGCCCTATCGATCGAAACAGGCGAGGTACCGAGTACCGGAACTTTTTCCTTATAGAGCCGCATTGCGAGGTTATTAGGTATCTGACCACCAACAGAAACTATAACGCCTCCGGGGTTTTCAAGATCAATAATGTCAAGAACCCTTTCAAAAGTTAATTCATCGAAATAAAGTCTGTCGCATATATCGTAATCAGTACTGACAGTTTCAGGATTATAGTTTATCATTATGGATCTGAAACCCTCTTTTTTAATTGTATCAATGGCATTTACCGAACACCAGTCAAACTCGACACTTGAGCCAATTCTGTAAGCACCCGATCCCAGTACAATAATTGATTTTTTGTCGTTTTCACATTTTATATCATGTTCGGAACCGCTATAAGTCAGATAGAGATAATTTGTTATAGCAGGGTATTCCGCAGCAAGTGTATCTATCTGTTTAATATATGGAACGATTCCAAGGCTCTTCCTGTGATCTCTTACTTTCATAAGGTCGTCGTTGATCCTTTCGGAGCCTGATTTTAGTACGTGCCTTGCAATCTGGAAATCGCTGAACCCGTTTATCTTGGAATGGGAGAGAAGATCTGCAGGCAGAGATTCCAATGATTGATACTTACAAAGCTCATCCTTAATGCTTATAATATTCCTGAGCTTGAAAAGAAACCATTTATCAATTTTAGTCAGTTCATAAATTCTTTCGACAGGCATCCCTGCTTCAAGCGCTTCCGCGATTGAAAAGATCCTCATATCGGTAGGTTCAGAAAGTTCTCTCTCAATATCTTCAAATCCGAGATTCCGGTTTCCGGTAAAACCATGCATCCCCTGACCGATCATTCGTAATCCTTTCTGTATAACCTCTTCGAATGTTCTGCCGATAGCCATTACCTCACCCACACTCTTCATGCTGCTTCCTATCAGATGGGAGACACCTTCAAATTTATTAAGGTCCCACCGTGGTATCTTGCATACAATATAATCAAGCGCCGGTTCGAAACAGGCAGTTGTGTTTTTGGTAACTGAATTTTTAAGTTCATGAAGTCCATAGCCCATACCAAGTTTCGCTGCAATAAATGCCAGAGGATAACCTGTTGCCTTTGATGCAAGTGCGCTTGACCTCGACAGACGCGCATTTACCTCTATAACCCTGTAATCTTCAGAATCTGGAGCCAATGCATATTGGACATTACATTCGCCTACGATTCCTATATGTCTGATAATCCTGATAGATAGTTCTCTGAGTTTATGATATTCGCTGTTTGAGAGTGTCTGGGATGGAGCAACAACAATACTCTCGCCTGTATGTATTCCGAGAGGATCGAAATTCTCCATGTTACATACAGTTATGCAATTGTCATATTTATCCCTTACAACCTCATATTCAACCTCTTTCCATCCTTTTAACGATTCTTCAACAAGAATCTGATTTGAATAAGAAAATGCTTTAGATGCAAGTGTTCTCAGTTCTTCAGAATTGGAAGCAAACCCACTTCCCTGACCACCAAGAGTATATGCTGCTCTTATAATTATGGGATAGCCGAGCTTGCCTGCTGCTTCAACAGCTTCATTTACTCCGGAGACAGCAATGCTGCTTGGAGTTTTAATATCTATCTGATCGAGTTTTTTAACAAAAAGCTCCCTGTCTTCGGTATCCATGATAGCCGTTACAGGTGTCCCCAGAACCCGTACATTATACTTTTCAAAAATACCTGCTTTGTAAAGTTCTGTTCCGCAATTGAGTGCAGTCTGTCCACCAAACGATAGAAGGATGCCATCTGGTCTTTCCCTGGCGATAACCTTTTCAACAAAATATGGAGTAACAGGAAGGAAATATATCTTATCAGCCAGTTCTTCAGAAGTTTGAACAGTTGCAATATTCGGATTTATCAGAACAGTACTTACATTTTCTTCCTTCAATGCTTTCAGAGCCTGGGAGCCGGAATAATCAAACTCGCCTGCTTCACCGATTTTCAAAGCTCCTGATCCCAGGATTATTACCTTCTTTATTACATCTTTCATCATCCGGATTTGAGGTTCAAAAATAATATAATTTTTTAATTTGACTTTGCAAATTTGAAAAAATGCATATATTTGCAAAATAAATGCATAAATATGCAAAAAACTAAAAGACTGCTGGCAATTGAGAAAATAATTTCTGAAGAAAATATATCAACACAGGAAGAATTGCTCAGAAAACTGAAAGGGAAAGGGATTGGCTGTACTCAAGCTACGCTGTCCCGAAATTTAAGGCAGTTAGGAGTCGGACGAATACCAGATGGTTCAGGCGGATATAAGTATAGATTATCTGAAAACGTCAGGAGTTCTGAAAGATCTGTGCCAAAATTGAATATTGTACCTGTTATTCAGGATATTGTTGAGGCAAAAGGATTAATGGTAATAAAAACCATTCCGGGAAATGCAAGCAATACCGCATTTTTCATCGATGGAGCAGGAAGATATGAAATAGCCGGAACAATAGCCGGTGATGATACAATTCTGGTAATACCCAGGGATGAAGTAACTATTCAGCAGGTTCATACCTGTCTTGAAATTATTCTTCCGGGAATACATGAGCAGATAAAAAAGAAATAATATTCTGAGATATATCAATGTATGTTTTGTCTGGAACCCCTTTCTCATTTCCCCCAAGAGGGAAGGTTGGGAAGAGGGTAAAAAATTAATAGATAAGGAAAATACAAATTAAGATTATTACAAATAACTCAAATTATAAAATAATGAAAGAAAAAGTTGTTCTCGCGTATAGCGGTGGTTTGGATACTTCAGTGATACTTAAATGGTTAATTGAAAAGAATTATGATGTCATTGCTTTTGTTGCAGACGTTGGTCAGGCTGATGATTTTGAAGCTTGCAGAGAAAAAGCCTTATTGCTCGGAGCTTCAAAAGTGATAATTGCTGATCTGAAGAGGGAATTTATAGACAGCTATGTTCTTAAAGCCATAATGGCAAATGCTATTTATGAAGACAGATACCTTCTTGGTACTGCGCTGGCAAGACCGTTAATCGCAAAGAAACAGATTGAAGTAGCAAAAGCTGAAGGAGCCAATGCAGTTGCTCATGGTGCCACAGGTAAAGGTAACGACCAGGTGCGGTTTGAATTATGCTATTACGCGCTGATGCCTGGTGTTAAAGTAATTTCACCATGGAAAGATAAGGAGTTCCTTACAACATTTAAAGGAAGGACCGATTTGCTAAAATATGCTTCTGAAAAAAAGATACCCGTAAAAGCGAGTATCGATAAGCCTTACAGTGAGGATGATAACCTTATGCATATAAGTCATGAAGCCGGAATTCTTGAAGATCCGATGTATACCCTTCATAAGAGTATGCTGGAAAAGATGGTAATGCCGCAGGATGCCCCCGATAAAGAAACGCGTATAGTTATTCATTTCAAGAACGGGATCCCGGTAAAGCTTGTCAATAAAGAGGATGGAACTGTAAAGGAAGATTCTTATGATATGTATGTTTATCTGAATGAACTTGCAGGTAAAAATGGTATCGGCCTGCTTGATATGGTAGAGAACAGATTTGTAGGGATAAAATCAAGAGGTGTCTATGAAACTCCTGCAGCCACTGTTTTACATATTGCACACAAAGATATTGAAGGAATTGCTATGGATAGGGAGGTCATGAGACTGGTAAACATGCTGACTCCGAAGTTTGCTGAAATCATTTATAATGGTTTCTGGTTCAGCCCCGAAATGGATTTCCTTATGGCTGCCATTGAGAAGAGCCAGGAACTTATAGATGGCAGTGTTCATCTCTGTCTGTATAAAGGGAATGTCCTTATCGAAGGTCGGGAATCACCATCTTCACTTTACAATAAAAAGCTGTCGAGTATGGATATTGAAGGAGGATTTGACCAAACCGACAGCAAAGGATTTATACGTATTAATGCAATCAGACTCATGGCTCATAGGGCAATAGTTGAAGCTAGTCAGAAAAAATAGGAAAGAAAGCCCCCTGTCCAGTCCGCCAGCTGGCGGACTGGACTTCCCCCTAAAGAGGGACTAAATCCGAGATATTGAGTAAATTTGTTCATGGAAAAAGAATTAACCCCCCTTTAGAGGGGAAGGGGGGCAAATATAAAAGTTAATGTTTTTGTAGATCTAATTATTACTAAAATGAAACTCTGGGAAAAAGGAATCAATCCCGAACCTGCAATCATCGAGTTTACCGCAGGTAAAGACAGAAAAACCGATCTTGCTCTTACGAAATGGGACATAATCGGTTCAATGGCTCACGTTATAATGCTTGAGAATGTTGGATTAGTTTCAGAAGATGAAAAAAACGGCCTGCTAAAAGCCCTTCATTCTTTATTTGTATGGGATGAGGAAGGAAGCCTTCTGATTGAAAAAGATGTTGAGGATATTCATTCCCAGATTGAAAAAGAGATGTCTTCAATACTTGGTACAACCGGCAAAAAAATTCATACAGGTCGGTCAAGAAACGACCAGGTTCTTGTTGATATCCGTCTTTATACCCGGGAGGAGATCGATAAACTCTCTGTTATGATCCGGATAATTTTTACAAGATTACAGTCGCTAAGCGAACAATATAAAGAGGTACTTATTCCGGGTTATACCCATATGCAGCCCGCAATGGTCTCATCATTCGGATTATGGTTTGGTGCATATGCAGAATGTCTGGCTGATGATATTCTTCTCCTCTCCGGAGCAAGAGCACTGAATAATCAGAATCCTCTGGGGACTGCTGCCGGATATGGAACTACACTTCCGATAAACAGGAAGCTGACTTCTGAACTTCTTGAATTTGATGATCTACTCTATAATTCCGCCTATGCCAGCCTCAGCAGAGGTAAAATTGAAATGGCAATCGCTTCAGCATTAGCCTCTGTTGCACAAACACTGTCGAGATTTTCTATGGATGTATGTCTTTACATGACTTCTGAATTCAGGTTCATTGATTTCCCCGATGAATATATTACGGGTTCAAGCATAATGCCACAGAAAAGAAACCCCGATGTTTTCGAACTTATCAGAGCCAGGTCAAATGTTCTTCAAACACTTCCAAACCAGATTGCAATCCTGACATCCAACCTGCCTTCAGGATACAACAGAGATCTTCAACTTCTTAAGCAGTTGATATTCGATGCATTTGGGGAGTTGAGAGAGTGCATTGAAATAATGCTTTTAATGCTAAATAACATTAAAATAAAAAAGAATATAACGGAGAATCCTTTATATAATGCCATCTTCAGCACTGAAGAGGTGAACAGGCTGGTAAAACAGGGTATCCCTTTCAGGGACGCATATAAAGCAGTATCTGATATGGTTAAAAATTCAACATTCTCAAAAACATCATTGTCAGATTATGTTCATGAAGGGAGTATAGGTAATCTCTGTAACAAAGAGATAGCAGATATATTTGAGAACAGGATGAAAAGTTTTAAAAATAAATCAGCTGCCGAACTCGCAGATAAAATGATGCTTCATGTTACAAACGGGAAAACAGCCCCCTGATTTCACGCTATTTTGCCCCCTCAATCCCGCAGGGCGGGACTAATCCTCGATTTGTAAGATAATATTCTTTATGTTAGGGAATTAACCCCCCTTTAGGGGGGCAGGGCGGCCGACTTTATATTGACTTCTCAATATTCTCTATAAACACATCAAACAGATAATCCGTATCAGTTGGCCCTCCTGATGCTTCAGGGTGAAACTGGGTTGAGAAGAAGGGTTTAAATTTGTGTTTCATACCCTCATTCGTATTGTCATTGATATTGATGAAAAATGGTTCCCAATCAGGTCCCAGCGTTTTGTTATCAACAGCAAATCCATGGTTCTGCGAAGTGATATAAGCCTTATCGGTTCCTACCTGGAGAACAGGCTGGTTATGACTTCTGTGTCCATATTTAAGCTTGTATGTGTCAGCGCCTGAAGCAAGTGCCATTAGCTGGTTTCCAAGGCAGATGCCGAATATTGGTTTATCTCCTGAAAAGGATTTTTGAATATTCCGGATTGAAGCCTCACACATTTTAGGATCACCGGGGCCATTTGAAAGAAAGAGCCCGTCAAACTCTTCATTATGATAATCGTAGTCCCATGGTACCCTTATAATAGTAGTATTTCTTTTTAAAAGGTTCCTGATAATGTTGTACTTAACTCCACAATCAACAAGTAATATCTTATATTTTCCGGAGCCATAGACTTTTTTTTCATGAGTGCTGACTTCTGCAACGAGATTCACCTTATTAGGGTCATAAAAAGCGACTTCTGTTCCTTCAGGTTCAACTTTCCCAAGCATAGCCCCTTTTTCACGTATTCTTTTTGTCAGAGCTCTTGTATCTATTCCATAAATTCCCGGAACATTATTCCTTTTCAGCCACTCATCAAGGCTTTCAGTCGCATTCCAATGACTGTATTCAAATGAATAATCGGAAACAATGAGCCCCGAAATATGTATAGATGAGGATTCATAAAAACGATACAGATCATTTTCTTCACTTTTCCCGGGAGCTCCATAATTGCCAACAAGAGGATATGTAAGGCATAATATCTGCCCTCGGTATGATGGATCGGTCAGGCTTTCAGGATAACCAGTCATAGCAGTATTGAAAACAACCTCTCCGGCAGCCGGAACAGACGCCCCAAATGATCTGCCTGAATATACCATTCCATCTTCAAGTGTAAGCTTCACCTTTATTTTCTCAGTCATTATAATGCAGTTCTTAATTCTTAAATCGTATGTTCAAATGTTCTTATTTCAATTAAAACTACCTTATTAATGCAACAGCCGTCTCTATCTGTTCCATAGCTTTCATAACAGTCTGGTGTGTTGTCCCAAGATTCATTCTCATAAACCCTTCTCCTCCTGGTCCAAAAGTCGACCCTTCGTTCATTCCAACTCCTGCCTTGTTTACAAAAAAACTCTGAAGCTCTTTTCCTGACATTCCAAACTTTCTGCAATCCAGCCAGATCATATAAGTCGCTTCGGGTTGGACAGGTATGATTTCGGGAATCATCTTTCTGCAATAATCCTTTACAAATTCAATATTGTTGTCAATATAATCAAGAAGAGCATCGAGCCATTCATGTCCGTGTGTATAAGCTGCTGTTGAAGCTGCAGTTCCGAAAATATTGCCACTTCCCACGTGAAGATTATCAACAACATGGTTAAAAGATTTTCTTAAAACAGGATTAGAAATTATGACTGATGATGTTGAGAGTCCAGCCAGGTTAAATGTCTTGCTTGGAGCTATTAAAGTGATGGTGTTCTCTGCAATTTTTTCAGACAGCGATGCCAGTGGGGTATGAGTGTATCCTGGTAATATAAGATCGCAATGTATTTCATCTGAAATGATAAGTACATTGTTTTTCAGGCAGATATCAGCAAGATTAGTGAGTTCCGCAGGTGTCCATACCCTTCCAATGGGGTTATGAGGATTAGATAAAATTATCATTTTCGTCTTACTGTCAATTCCGGCAATTAACGAATCGAAATCCATAGTCCATTTCCCTTCAGACTCTTTCAGTCTGTTGTAGATCAGGTTACGGCCATGAGATTCTGCTGCTGAAAAGAAAGGGAAATATACAGGAGGCTGAACAATAATATTATCACCGGGTTGGGTAAACGCCAAGGTGCAGAAATTCAGGGCTGGCACAATACCAGGACTAAAGGAGATCCATTCTTTTTCAATTGTCCAGTTATGCCTGTTCTTAATCCAGCTGATCATTGACTGAAAATATTCTGCGGGACGGAAAGAGTAACCGTAGATCTCATGTTCCAGCCTTTTTTGCAGTGCCTCAATAACAAAACTAGGACAATTGAAATCCATATCTGCAACCCACATCGGTATAACGTCTTTTATACCAAATATCTCTTCCCTGCGGTCATATTTAATGCAGTCAGTTCCTTCTCTTCCATCAGGTTCATCGAAATTCCACATCCTAAAAAATGTCTGGTTTCAGGGGCATAAAGATAGATAAAAAATGGAAAAGTAGAATGATTATCTTGGAATGTAGCCCTTTGTGACCCTTAGTGTTAACCTTTGTGTAACTTAGTGGTAAAAGGTAAAACATTTAACCTTGTTTACCGGCAGGCAAGGCACATAGGATAAGAAATCATGAAAAAGCTAAGAATTTAAATTTCAATGATTGAAAATCTATCAGTGTAAATATTTTTGCATATTTATTAAGAATTTTAGACAATTTATCGACTACAGGATTAAGTCACCTATTGGTTTCAATATTATTTATTACTTTTATGGAGGTTTTAGAATGAGTTTTTAAAAATTAAATTTTGTCAAAATGAAAAAGATTTTTGCGGGTTTTATACTTCCAGTACTGATAATAAGTTTTACTTGTCTGAGTTCATGCAAAAACTCTACGTCAAAACAGCAGAAAAATGCTGAAAAGCAGGAGGTCAAAGAAATTCAAAGCCAGATTGAAACACATGTTTATCCCTTACCCACATCTGCTGAAGTTATAAAAAAGCTTACCGAGCTTGAAGTAGGCTATATTATTGGGTTAACCAATCCGGCTGAAAATTCTAAAAAATATTTCGACAGCCAGTCAAGGGCAAAAAACCTTGGCGCTTATGGTGCAGACCTGAGTTATGTAACACTATATAATCAACAACAGGATGTGATTAATTATCTTGATGTGATAAGATCTCTGTCCAATGAACTTAATATGTCAAAAGTATATAATGAAGATCTGTATACTCAGATAAAACAGAATGTTGACAACAAGGATGAACTTGTTAAAATACTTACGAAGGAATTCGATGATACATATGCGTTCCTGAGCGAAAATGATCAGCAGCCACTGGCTCTTCTTGTCGTTGGAGGAGCATGGATTGAAGGTATGTATCTTACTACACACGTGTCGGAAGCAGCGTACCAGAATCCGGAATTTTCAAGAGTATTGCTTGATCAGAAGAAATCTTTTGATACCTATCTTGAAATAACAAAGCCATATCTTAATGATGCCAGCGTCGGCGATTTAGTTAAGTTACTGGACCCTGTAAAAAAGGTATATGAAGGAATCGGGACAAGTCTTACCGAACAGAATATTAAGGACATTACCAAAGTTATTGTTGATTTAAGAGAGCAGATAATAAAATAGTCATATCAAAGATCTTTGGCCGCAAAGAGTCTTACTTTGCGGTCTTTTTTTTACTTAATGTCTTATGAGGGAATCGGTATTACTAGCCTTAATTCATATTTTTGCCATCGTTTCGACCATCAACCCTGCCGGAATCTCATCGAGGGGCAAAAAGATTCTGCGCAGTTATCTCAGGAGATATCTTAACAGGGAACTTGAAGAAGAATATTACGCCCTTTTCGAAAACAATCTTGAGTTTTATTCAAATGAACTTAAAAGTGTTGATAAAGCTGAACTTGCAGATGACGAATCTCTTATATCATTTCAGATAACTAATATATGCCGGCAAATAAAGAAAGGTCTGTTTCTTGAAGAGAGGATGATCGTTTTTCTTCAGCTGATCGAATTTGCGTTTGAAGACGGGATGATCTCCGAACAGGAAAAGACTATTATAGACATCGTTTCACGGACTTTCAATATTTCAAGAAAGGAATATGAAAATGCAACTGCCTTCATGATTGGCAGATCGTATGATGAAGTGTCACCCGAATGCATACTCATAATTGAAAGCGATAACCCTGAATTTTCGGGATCGGGCATATACAAAAACTATGACAAATGGCGTCACAAGAGAATAAAAGGGTTCAAAGGCCATCTTGTTGTGATGCATATTGAAAGTACCGGAACACTTATTTTTACCTACGATGGTTCCCTCGTTCTGTATTTTAAAGGAAGAGATATTATTGCCTGCAGACCTTATCTCCTCGACCGTGGGGTGAATATAAAGGGACAGGGTATTGAACCTATTTACTATTCTAAAATTTACAAGAAATTTGTCTCCAGGAAATTTCCCGAAAAGATATTCTTTGAAGGCCATGACATAGAATTTCAATTCAAAAACTCCGATAACGGACTTCAGAAAATGAACTTCAGGGTCGAATCAGGCAATATGATTGGTATAATGGGAGGAAGCGGAGTTGGCAAAACCACAATGCTTAATTTACTTCACGGCAAGATCAAACCCACTTCGGGAAACATATACATTAACGGGTATGATATTAATGAAGATTCAGAAGAACTGAAAGGATTGATAGGATTTGTCCCTCAGGATGATATGCTTATCGAGGAACTTACTGTATATCAGAATCTCTATTTTAATGCCAGGTTGTGTTTTGGCGATTATAATGAAGAACAGTTAAAAAATACCGTTCAGAAAGTACTTAAGGATCTTGATTTATATGATATTAAGGACCTTCAGGTAGGAGATATACTGAATAAAAAGGTCAGCGGTGGTCAGAGGAAAAGGCTTAACATAGGTCTTGAACTTATGCGAGAACCTGTGGTATTGTTTATTGACGAGCCTACATCGGGTCTGTCATCCTTTGATTCTGAAAAAGTAATGAACCTGCTCAGGAATCAATCATTAAGCGGTAAACTGGTCTTTGCAATTATACATCAACCTTCATCGGATATTATTAAAATGTTTGACAGGCTGTGGCTGCTCGATAAAGGCGGCTATATGATTTATGACGGAGATCCTGTTGAAGCCCTTGTATATTTTAAAACCGAGACATCGCAGGCAAATGCTGCAGAGAGTGAGTGCCCTAATTGCGGAAATGTTGAAACTGATAACATCCTGCATATAGTTGAGGTTAAGGTTATTGATAATTCAGGTCTTCCGGGTAAGGAGAGGCAGATAAGCCCGAAAGAGTGGTATGAAAAGTATAAAAAGAAGATGATGCCTGTTCTTGGGCAAAAACCTCCCAAAACAGTTATCCCTCCAAGCAATTTCAGAGTCCCCAAAAAGACAGATCAGATCAGGACTTTCATAAGGAGAAACATTACAAGGAAAATAGCTGACCGTCAATATATGACGATTAACCTCATTGAAGCACCATTGCTGGCATTCATTCTAGGGTATATATCAAAATTCAGCGAAAACGGAGTATATAGTTTCGCAACAAACAAGAATTATCCAATATTCCTCTTCATGGCTGTTATAGTATCTCTGTTCATGGGCCTCACAGTTAGCGCTGAAGAGATCTTCCGCGACAGGAAGATCCTCGAACGAGAGAAGTTTCTGGATCTGAGCAGATCAAGTTATCTCATTTCAAAGATCAATTTTCTTTTTACTTTATCTGCAATACAATCACTATCGTTTGTACTGGTCGGTAATTTAATACTTGATGTTAGAGGAATGTTATTCCAGCAATGGATCATTCTTTTTTCAACTGCTTGTTTCGGTAACATGCTGGGATTAAATATTTCAGCAGGAATGAGAACGGCAGTAAGCATTTATATCCTCATTCCTCTTATTCTGGTGCCAATGCTTCTGCTTGGCGGAGCCATGATAAAATTTGACGACCTTCATAAATCGATAAGCAAAAAGATATACGTTCCCTTGGTGGGTGATATCATGGTTACCCGATGGGCATACGAAACATTATGTGTAGAACAGTTTAAAACCAATAGATTCGAAAAGCCATTTTTTCAATATGATATGGAAATCAGCCAGAACGACTGGTATGCGTCATTTCTTGTTCCTGCTTTAAAGGTCAAGGTCGATAATTGTCTTACAGCGGGTAAGAACCCCGATTATAAAGCAGAATCTGAAGCTAATTTTAAGAAACTAAATTATCATATATCCAGCCTGTCGTCTGTTACAGGAATTGTTCCGGGGAATTGGATCAGAAACCTGAACTATCAGGAATTCAGTGAATCAGTAGCTGCGGAAGCGAAAACATTTCTTGACAGCTTAAGAACCTCATTCAGAATGCAAAGCAGGCTGATAACTTATAAGCACGATTCATTGTATAAACAGATTTCAACAAAGATGGGAGAGGATCAGTTCCTTAAGATGAAGGCTAATAATTATAATGAGAACCTTGCAAACTATGTACTTAACAGGCTGTCTACCAGTAAAATATATGATGCTAATGACAAGTTTATTCAAAAAGCAGATCCTATCTTTATGGCTCCAGGATCAAAACTTGGCCGGGCTCATTTTTTTGCTCCTTATAAACAAATAGCCAACCTTAAAATAGAGACTCTGGTATTTAATATGTTTACAGTTTGGTTTATGATCCTTTGTCTGTTTGTGACATTGTATTATAATGTTCTTAAGCGTTTCATAAGGTTTCTCGAATCGCTTAAATTACCGATACTCAGAAAATTCGGAAGAGAGTTGCTTCAGGTTTAAAGGCATATTTTGCCCCTACGCCCCTCAAGGAGGACTAATACTCAGGTTTCATGTATAATTCGCTTTGATGGCACCGAATTAATCCCCCTTTAGGGGGAAGCCCCGCGTCAGCGGGGCAGGGGGCAAAAAAGTTGGGAGAAAAAAAGGACTTATTTGAGTAAATTGGAACGAACATAATAAACATGGAACAGAGAAGCAGAGTTTATCCAAAAAAAAACCTTGGACAACATTTCCTGAAAGATAACGTTATTGCCCGCAAAATAGCTGATTCACTTACAGGTGTAGGATATAACACCGTTCTTGAGATTGGCCCGGGTATGGGTATACTTACAGGACATCTGCTTGAAAGAGGGTTTAATGATTTTCGCGTTATAGAGATTGATAATGAGTCTGTTCATTATATTAAGGAACATTTTCCTGAGCTGACAAATGTGATAGCCGGTGATTTCCTTACAATGGATATAGATAAGTATTTCACAGAGAAAATGGCAATAATCGGGAATTTTCCATATAATATCTCAACCCAGATATTATTTAAAGTATTGAAACACAAAGAAAAGGTTATTGAAATCGCCGGAATGTTGCAGAAAGAGGTTGCCGAGAGAATTTGTGCCGGTCCAGGTTCAAAAACATATGGTATTCTAAGCGTTCTCCTTCAGGCATTCTATAAAACGGAGTATCTTTTTACAGTTCCTGAGCATGTCTTTTCCCCTCCCCCGAAAGTAAAATCAGGAGTAATAAGATTAATGCGAAATGATGTTAATAATCTCGACTGTGATGAGGTATTATTTTTCAGGGTAGTAAAAGCCTGCTTTAACCAACGCAGGAAAACACTGAGGAACTCGGTAAGAGCTGCATTTGATCTTATGCGTGATGACTATCATGAGTTCGGATTACGACCAGAGCAACTATCTGTTGATCAGTTTGTTCAATTGACCAGGTGGATAGATGCAAACAGAATACAATCAGAATGAGAAGCCTATTGCTTCTACAGGATTCATTTTCGATGCGGCACTTGCAGGAGCATAACCTGCTACCATCCCAATTATTCCTGAGATAAATATTGCCAGAATGGTATTGCCGACAGTAAGATACATGTTCAGATCATATAAATAATTTATAACCAGAGTAGCAATGAATATCATAAATACTCCAAGCAATCCACCTATCACTGAGAGTAGCATTGATTCTACTAAAAATTGTTGAAGGATAAAGAATCGCTTAGCTCCTAGTGCTTTCTGGATACCAATAATATTTGTCCTTTCCCTGACGGAAACAAACATTATATTAGCGATGCCAAACCCACCGACAAGGATTGAGAATCCTCCGATAACCCATCCTCCTATATTAATTGCTACAAAAATTGCATCAAGTCCCTGTGACAGCATGCTTGCCCGGTTGACGGAGAAATTGGATGTTTCTTCCGGGTGAAGACTCCTGGCCGCTCTTAATATCATTGTGGTTTCATCACTTAATTCCTGAATTGCAACCCCGGGTTTTGCTTTTATCATCAGTTGGGCATCAATGAATCTGTTTCGCATATTGATAAAGCTTTTGCCGAAGTTCATCGGGACAAGCGTTATATCATCCATCCCATTATCACTTATTCCACCCTTGCCTTCTTTTTTCAGAACACCGATTACTGTGGTTTTAAAGCCTGCTATGGTAATGTTTTTTCCGACTGGATCGCTCTTCTCAAATAATCTTTCTGCAATCTCAGACCCAATCAGAGCCACGTTTTTTCCACTTGAAGCTTCAAAAGGAGAAAAGTACCTGCCTTTGTCGATTTCAAACGACCTGATATTCTGAAACTCAAGGGTTACAGCGGCAATTGTTACATCACTCGCTATGTTTTTCATATATTTTATTTTTTCACGCTGGGAAGCGAGGAAGCAGGCAGTTTCCGACTTGGTTGATTTTTTTAAGACAGCCTGGTAATCGCGCTCTGAAATTGAGGGCCATTTAATTATATCCCACCATGCAAGGTTGGGATCAAACGACCATGGGAATTTCTGAACATAAATTACGTTATCACCAAGAGTTGAGATGCTATCGTGGATCGATTTTTCCATCCAGTCGAGTACAGTGAAGACTGAAATAATGCAGAAAATTCCGATAGTAATTCCCAGAAGCGACAGGACAGTCCTTAATTTATTGACAATAACAGAATTGACAGCAAATAAAAAACCCTCTTTGAAAAGTCTGAAAAACATTTTGCAGTTTTTAATCAATATTTTTGAAAAGTCAAAGATAAGAAAACCTGAAACAATGCCTAATGGGGCATTTGTATTAATTGTCAATTTTGAGTTTGAAAAAATGGCTACAAGGAGAGACTAGAATGGAATAAAATCAGAATGAAAAACCTATAGCCTCTACCGGATTCATTTTAGATGCAGTGTTTGCAGGGGCATAACCGGCTACAATACCAATGATGCCAGAAATAAATACTGCAAGAAATATATTTGCAATCGTGAGATACATATTCAGATCGTATAGGTAATTTATGACCAGAGTGGCAAGGAATATCATTAATATTCCGAGCATTCCACCGATTAATGAAAGCAGCATGGATTCAACCAGAAATTGTTGAAGGATAAAAAACCTTTTTGCTCCCAGGGCTTTCTGAATTCCTATAATATTTGTTCTTTCCCTTACAGAAACAAACATGATATTTGCTATTCCAAATCCACCTACAATTATGGCAAAACCTCCAATTACCCAGCCCCCAATATTTATTCCTGCAAATACACCGCTGAAGCTCTGGGAGATAAGACTTGCCCTGTTCACCGCAAAATCATCTGATTCATTAGGATGAAGTCTCCTTGAAGCTCTTAATATCATAGTAGTTTCATCACTAAGTTCCTGTATCGGAACTCCTTCTTTAGCCTTTATCATTAAAGTGGCATTAAGAAAAATATTTTTCATATTTACAAAGGTCTTTCCAAAATTCAATGGGACTAATGTCTCCTCATCCATTCCTGTATCTCCGATTCCCCCTTTGCCTTCCTTCTTAAATACTCCGATTACTGTTGTTCTCTTACCCGATATTGTTATCTGTTTTCCAACAGGATCTGCTTTATCAAATAGTCTTTCTGCAATCACGGCACCGACAACTGCTACATTTTTACCTGAGGCCGATTCCTCAGGTGAAAAAAAGCGGCCATTATCAATCTCGAATGACCGGATATTGACAAATTCCGGAGTAATTGCCATAACATCAACATCACTTGCGAGATTCTTTCTGTATTTTATCTGTTCAGATTGGGAGACGGTGAAGCAGGCCGACGCAGTTTTTGTGGATCTGTTTAGAACAGCCTGATAATCGGTTTTTGAGACTACCGGTCTTTTAATTATGTCCCACCAGGGAAGTTTTGTGTTGAGACCCCATGGAAATTTATGAACATACAGAACATTTTCTCCCATGGATGAGATAGAATCATGGATCGACTTTTCCATCCAGTCGAGTACTGTGAATACCGAAATAATTGAAAAGATCCCTATCGTAATGCCAAAAAGTGAGAGAAAAGTCCTTAACTTATTAACAATAACTGATTTAAATGCAAAAATAAAACCCTCTCTAAGAAGTCTGAAAAACATTTTGCTTTTTTTTTAATATAATAAATGAGGATCAAAGATACGAAAATCATTTAACGCTAATAATCATATATTATAATGTATGAGGTTATTAAAAAAATATCTATTTTTAGACGCCGTAATAGGGATATCCAACAACAGTCATAATTATCATATAATGAGTGACAAACGAATTCAAAGTGCTTTGATTTCAGTTTTTTATAAAGAAGGTTTAGCCGATATTGTGAATATTCTTTATAAATTAGGTGTTAAGATATATTCGACAGGAGGCACTTTTAGTTTTATTGATGATCTTAAGATTCCTGCTGAAAGAGTTGAAGATCTCACATCTTACCCGTCTATTCTTGGTGGAAGAGTTAAAACACTACACCCTTCTGTTTTTGGCGGTATTCTGGCCAGAAGAGAAATACCCGGTGACCTTGAACAGCTGGCAAAATATAAAATACCCGAAATTGATCTGGTTATCATTGACCTGTACCCTTTTGAAGAGACGGTAAAGACAATTGCTGAAGAGGAAGAGATAATTGAAAAAATAGATATCGGTGGTATATCACTTATCAGGGCTGCTGCAAAAAACTTTAATGATGTTCTTGTTGTTTCAGGAAGGGAGCAGTATTCTGATTTTATTGCTTTGTTGAAAGAAAAACAAGGTCATACATCGGTTGCAGACAGACGACTTTATGCTGCGAAAGCATTTCAGACATCTTCAAATTACGACACTGCCATATTCAATTATTTTAATATCCAGGCCTCAATACCTGCTTTCAGGGAAAGCATAAATATTTCATATCCTTTGCGATATGGAGAAAACCCACATCAGAAAGGGATATTTTACGGCGATACTGACGAGATTTTCAATAAACTTCACGGAAAAGAGATATCCTATAATAACCTTCTTGATCTTGATGCTGCGCTAAACCTGATTGATGAGTTCAGAACACCAACATATGTGATCATTAAGCATAATAATGCCTGTGGAGTTGCTTCCAGGACTAATAGCTCTGATGCATGGAAGGATGCACTGGCTTGTGATCCGGTATCAGCATATGGGGGCGTAATTGTTACAAATACCTCTGTTGATGAGGCGATTGCAGCAGAGATAAATAAGGTTTTCTTTGAAATAATTATTGCTCCCGGGTTTACAGACACTGCTCTCGAAATCCTTAAACAAAAAAAGAACAGAATAATACTTCTCAGAAAAGACGCTGATAAGAAAAATTTTGGGTTCAGATCATTATTAAACGGTGTACTATGGCAGCAGAGGGATATAAGTACAGAATCGGCAGATCAGATGAAACCCGTTACAACCAGAACTCCACAGCCTACAGAATTTGCTGATCTTATTTTTGCCAATATTATTGTTAAACACAGTAAATCGAATGCTATTGTAATTGCGAAGAACAAACAGCTGTGTGCCAGCGGGATAGGACAAACTTCGAGGGTGGATGCGTTGAAACAGGCTATTGAAAAAGCAGGGTCATTCGGGTTTGATCTAAAGGGTGCAGTTCTGGCATCAGATGCTTATTTCCCATTTGCCGACAGTGTTGAGATAGCACACAAAGCAGGTATTACAGCAATTGTACAACCCGGAGGCTCTGTCAGGGATCAGGATTCAATTGATTACTGTTCATCAAACGGGGTAGCAATGGTATTTACAGGAATCAGACATTTTAAACATTAAATATTCAATTAATCAGCTCATATAATGGGACTATTTTCATTTTTAACACAGGAGATTGCAATCGATCTCGGTACCGCAAACACTATCATTATTCACAATGACAAAGTTGTTGTCGATGAACCATCAATAGTGGCAATCGACAAAAATACCGGGAAGCTGATTGCAATAGGAGAAAAAGCGAGACAGATGCATGGCAAAACCCATGAAAACATCAAGACAATCAGGCCTTTACGCGATGGTGTAATTGCTGATTTCAATGCAGCAGAGCTGATGATTAGGGGAATGATAAAAATGATTAATAAAGGACCCCGCCTTTTTTCCCCGTCGCTTAAAATGGTGGTTTGTATACCTTCGGGCAGCACGGAAGTTGAAATACGCGCCGTGCGTGACTCATCGGAACATGCCGGCGGACGTGATGTATATATGATTTATGAACCAATGGCTGCTGCAATTGGGATTGGCCTCGATGTTGAAGCTCCTGAAGGTTGCATGGTGGTTGATATAGGTGGAGGAACTACGGAAATAGCAGTGATTGCTCTGGGAGGTATTGTTTGCAATAAATCAATCAGAATTGCCGGAGATGGGTTTACTGCTGATATTCAGGCTTATATGCGTCATCAGCATAATATTAAAATTGGCGAACGCACAGCTGAAGATATTAAAATAGGCGTAGGAGCAGCTCTTCCGGATATTGATAATCCGCCGGCTGATTTTGTTGTCAGGGGACCAAATATAATGACAGCTCTTCCGATTGAGATACCCATTTCTTATCAGGAAATAGCCTATTGCCTCGATAAATCATTATCGAAGGTGGAAGCAGCTCTTCTGAATGTTCTCGAGCAGACACCTCCTGAACTTTATGCTGATATAGTAAACAAAGGAATTTATCTGGCTGGTGGCGGCGCATTGCTGAGAGGCCTTGACAAGAGACTTACAGATAAGATAAATATCCCTTTTAATGTAGTTGAAGATCCATTGCATGCAGTAGCGCGTGGTACAGGAGTTGCTCTTAAAAATGTTGATAAATTTCCGTTCCTGATGAGATAATTTTAAAATGTGAATGAGGAATCTGCTGAATTTTCTGACCAGATACAATAACCTGATTATCTTTCTTTTTCTTGAAGGAATTGCCTTTTATTTATTATCAACCAGAAATACTTACCATAACACAACGCTGGTAAATAGTGTCAGGGGTTTGACTCGTGGAATTGAGGAGAAAATTAATAATACAAAGTCTTACCTGAGTCTTCACGAAATTAATGTAACCCTCGCAGCAGAAAATGTTGCTTTGAAAAACCTCATCGCAAAATCAGGCAGAAAAGAGAGCTCTCTTTTTTTTTCAGTTAATGATTCTGTTTTTAAGCAGCAATATACTCACACATCTGCTGAAGTAATTGAAAACTCAACACACAGGCAGAAGAATTTTTTTACAATCAATAAAGGTGAAAGCGAGGGTATAAAAGTCAATATGGCCGTTATTGCTTCAAATAGTGTTGCAGGAGTAATTGTTGGCTGTTCAAGGAACTATTCTGTCGCGATGTCTCTTCTAAACCTGGATTTTAAGCTTAGTGCCAGGATTAAATCCAATGGTTATTTTGGTTCGCTGAACTGGGATGGAAGGGATTATCGTTATGCTATTCTGAGTGAGATACCACAGCACGTCCTTGTAAATGTGGGAGACACAATTGAAACAACCGGTTATTCAGCAATCTTTCCAGAAGGTGCAATAATTGGAACTGTAAGCGATTATGAGAAATTTGGAGGTGATTTTTATAAAATTTCTATTCTGCTTGCAACTGATTTTAAAAAATTGCATTTTGTAGATGTAATTGGAAATATGAAGAAAACGGAACAACTGCAACTTGAAAAATTATATCAATGATCAATTCAATCCTAAGGTTTGGTCTGATTTTTATTTTGTTGATGCTGCTTCAGGTTTTGCTTTTTAACAATATCCAGTTCAGCGGATATGTTAATCCTTATGTATACATAATGTTCATTCTTCTTTTGCCTATTGATATACCATCATGGCTGCTGCTGCTTTTATCTTTTGCGACAGGACTGCTGATTGATTTCTTCTCAGGATCGCCTGGAATGCATAGTTCAGCTACAGTTCTCGCCGGTTTTGTTCGTCCATATGTTCTTAGAATCGTGGCACCCAGGGATGGATATGAATCAGGATCAGATCCTTCAATGCTGATATATGGCTTCAGATGGTTTTTCTTCTATACATTACTTATTGTACTTGTTCATCATACGGCTCTTTTTTACCTTGAGGTGTTCAGGTTTGCTGATTTTTTCAGAACAATGCTAAGGGTAATATTAAGTTCGCTGTTTTCTATATCATTTATTCTTCTGATCGAATACTACAGGAGAGGAAAGTAATTGATTCCCAAAAATGAAAGACTCATTCATTAACAGGAAATATGTTATAATGGCACTCATAGTGCTTGCAACACTTGGATTGTTAGTGAGGTTGTTTATTATTCAGGTTGTAAAAAGCTCATACAGACTTTCAGCTGATAATAACGTGTTGAGATATGTTCCGCAATATCCTTCCCGGGGTCTTATATACGACAGGAATGGGAAATTAATTGTATTTAATCAGGCTGCTTATGATCTGATGGTTGTCCCTTCTCAGGTCATAAAAGTTGATACCTCCGGGTTCTGTGATCTGCTGGGAATTTCAGCCGATCTCTTCCGAAAACAGATGAAGGCTGCTATAAACTATTCCAGACGAGCCCCTTCGGTATTTTTGAAACAGGTTTCAAATGAAACATATGCAAGGTTTCAGGAAAAATTGTTTATGTATCCCGGCTTTTATGTACAGCCACGAACCCTGCGGAAATATTCCAAGCCTGTTGCTTCTCATATTCTTGGATATGTTAGTGAAGTTGATGACGGAATAATAAGAAATAATCCATATTATAAACCGGGAGATTACATAGGAAAAAGCGGTATTGAAGAATCTTATGAGAAAGATCTCCGTGGAAGACGCGGTGTAAAAATTTTTCTGGTTGATGTTTTCAGCAGGATAAAAGGTTCTTATGCTAATGGGAAGCTCGATACTCTGGCTGTTCAGGGAACTGATATCGTTTCAGGCATCGATCTTGATCTCCAGGAATATGGAGAGCTTCTTATGAAAAACAAAAGAGGAAGTGTCGTTGCCATAGATCCCGCAACGGGAGAAGTACTTACGCTTATTTCAGCACCAGATTATGATCCTGCATTGCTTGTCGGAAGGGTCAGATCGGAAAACTTCGCAAAACTTCAGAGTGATTCCGTATCACAGCCTTTATTTAACAGGGCATTAATGGCATCATACCCGCCAGGATCGACCTTCAAACCGGTAAATGGACTGATCGGGCTTCAGGAAGGGGTAATAACTCCCCAGACTCTTTTTGAGTGTCACATGGGCTATCTGTTTTTACATTGTCATGCTCATCCCTCTCCCCTGAATATTGTAGGCGCCATTGGGAATTCATGCAACGCTTATTTTTGCCAGACCTACAGGAGAGTTCTGGAAAATCCGGCCTATAATACTGTTGCCGACGCCTATGATAAATGGAAAGGCTACCTGAATGAGTTCGGATTTGGTAACAAACTTGGAACTGATTTTGTAAATGAGCTAAAAGGATTTATTCCATCTACCGAATACTTTGATAAATATTATGGTAAAAACAGGTGGAAAGCCCTCACTGTCATTTCAATGGCTATTGGTCAGGGTGAAGTTGGCACAACTCCGCTTCAGATGGCAAATATGACTGCCGCAATTGCGAACAGGGGTTATTACTACACACCTCACGTTGTAAAATCAGTTGGCCCTGAACATCTTATCGATAGCCGGTTCACCACTAAGCACCAGATAGATATTGATCCCGCAAATTTCGAACAAATTGTCCTCGGAATGGAACAAGCGGTGACTAGTGGTACGGCGGCGGGTGTTAAACTAAAAGATATAATTATGTGCGGAAAGACCGGAACAGCACAAAATCCTCATGGTGCAAACCATTCTGTTTTTATTGGATTTGCTCCGAAAGACAACCCGAAAATAGCTATTGCAGTTTATGTGGAAAATGCAGGGTTTGGTGCAACTTATGCAGCACCTATCGCCAGCCTTATGATCGAAAAATATCTTAAAGGTGAGATAACAAATAAAACTCTCGAAAAAAGAATACTTGATCTAAATCTGGAGGGAGCGGCAGGTGAAGCGGAGCGTTAATATATGGAATGGAATAGACAAGACTTCAATAGTCCTGTTTTTACTTCTCATGTTAATAGGATGGATCAATATCTATGCTGCAGTTTTCAATGAAGAACATTCCGGAATACTCGATTTCTCACAACGGTATGGAAAACAGTTTCTCTGGATTATTGCATCAATTATTCTTGCTGTTTTTATTGTTATTATTGATAACCGGTTTTATTTCTTTTTCTCATGGTTCATTTACGGGACATGCATGCTGCTCCTGCTTCTTGTGGTTATCTTTGGTAAAGAAATAAATGGTGCAAGATCGTGGTTTGAGTTTGGAGGAATCAGCCTTCAGCCTTCCGAATTAGCGAAGTTTGGGACCGCTCTGGCGCTTGCAGCCTACTTGAATACTAAAAGACAGGAACTGACAAAGCTACCGGTAATACTTCCGGCATTAGCAATAATTATTTTTCCGGCCATGCTTACTTTGCTTCAGCCTGATACGGGCTCCGCAATTGTTTTTTTTTCTATGTTTATTGTACTCTTTCGGGAAGGGATGAGTCCTTATATATTTGTGTCGGGCTTATTAATGATACTGCTTTTTTTTCTTACCCTTTTAACCAACATTCTTTATCTTACAATTGCGCTAATAATTATCACTGTGATTCTTGTTTGGTTTACAACACGAAAATGGAAACTGGTACTTTTCGGAAGCGGGATTTTCCTATTTATTTCGGGATGCATTTATTTACTTGATCAATATTTCATTAAATCAATTGGTAATGAACTGGTCATTGTTATTTCGCTCCTTCTTTCAGGTGCAGCATTTGCATTCTATATATATAATAAGCGGGCAATATCTGTTTTAATTATCTATTTATTCCTGTTAGGAAGTGTCATTTTTGTTAATTCGTTTGAATACGCCTTTAATAATATACTACCCAAGCATCAGAAGGATAGAGTGAATATTCTTCTTGGTTTTAAAACAGATCTTCACGGAACCGGGTATAATGTCAACCAGTCGATCATCTCTGTTGGATCAGGTGGATTTTCCGGGAAAGGATTTTTACATGGAACTCAAACAAAGTTCAAGTTTGTACCAAAGCAGAGCTCAGACTTTATATTCTGCACGGTCGGCGAGGAATGGGGTTTTTTGGGTTCGGGTATTATAATTGGAATGTATTTATTCCTTCTATTAAGACTGATTTCGCTTGCTGAGCGACAACGTTCTGAATTTGCAAGGATTTATGGTTACTGTGTTGTTTCAATCCTTTTCACGCATATCTTTTTAAATATCGGAATGGCAATCGGTCTTGTTCCGGTAATTGGTATCCCATTACCCTTCTTAAGCTATGGTGGAAGTTCATTATGGGGTTTTACCATTCTCCTGTTTATCTTCCTGCGGCTTGATGCAAGCCGTACCGAGTATCTGGTATGATCAGAATGGGATTGTTAACCTGTGTGAGATTTCAATTCCAAAATCCTTTTCGACGTAATCAATAAGTTGTGGAAAAAACTCCATAAAATCATCCTGAAGAGAATAATAATTCTTTTTAAGCGCATGCATTGCAAATCGTGTTTCATTCGGAAGAGTTGAACGCTTGCTAAGAGTATTCAAAACATGACGAATCCCGCTTAATGTCTGGTATGATTCTATCCAGTTATTTATAATGAAGAACGGCATCATTTCCCTGACATTTTCGGGCATTATTTCATAATTATTAACAAGTGCCCTGTAGAAATTGTACGTGACGCTCTCGAGTGGTCTTCTTGAAAAAAAATCCCATTCTTTAGTAAGAAAATGGTCATAAATAATATCAGTGATGACACCGGAATATTTATGATATTTCCTGGTAAAAAATATTTTACTTCTGTGAACAACTGGATGACTGTCGGTGAAACCATCAATGTGTCGGTGCAATATGATTCCTTTTCTGATCAGATCGGGGTACTTTAGATAATCGCGTCCTTTCACGTAATCACCTATGTAATTGCCAATGATTATTTTATCAGAATCACCTGAAAGATATATATGAGCCAGCACATTCATAACATGACATAATAGTACAAAGAATTTGCCATATACGTTCTCTTATTGAAAACATTTTCTTTAACATGTTTTCAGAATGCACCTAAAATAGCATTAAATGATTATAATTCAGGAAATTAAAGCATTAAAACGCCAATTAAAAAAATACCTTAAAATGCTCGGAATTTCGGTACGCAAATTATACATTTGTTGGTTCATTTTAAAATGAAAATTCATTTCCGTCAAATAAATTTCAAATAAAACTAAGGAGGATTTATGACTAAGAAAAATGTCATCATAATTGGTGCAGCAGGTCGCGATTTCCATAATTTCAACACTTGTTACAGAGATAATGAATATTATAATGTTGTTGCATTTACCGCAGCTCAGATACCTGATATTGACGGTAGAAAATATCCCAAAGAGCTGGCTGGCAAATTATACCCTGACGGGATACCTATTTTTGCTGAAATAAGCCTTCCTGAGCTTATAAAGAAATATAAAGTTAACGATTGTGTCTTCTCATATAGCGATGTTACTTATCAGAAAGTAATGTCTGTGAGTGCAATAGTAAATGCTGCAGGTGCGAACTTTGTTTTACTCGGCCCTTCTGATACCATGGTAAAAAGCAAAAAACCTCTTATAGCAGTTGGTGCAATCCGTACAGGATGTGGTAAGAGTCAGACATCCAGAAAGGTTATTGAGCTTCTCATGGAAAGAGGTTTAAAAGTAGTTGCAGTGCGGCATCCAATGCCTTATGGGGACCTGAACGCTCAGAAAGTTCAGCGTTTTGCAGTTGTCCAAGATCTTGAGAAGCATAAATGTACTGTTGAGGAAATGGAAGAATATGAGCCACATGTTGTAAGAGGCAATGTAATTTATGCTGGGGTTGATTATGAAGCAATTCTGCGTGCAGCAGAAAAAGATCCTTCAGGATGTGATGTAGTTCTCTGGGATGGAGGAAATAATGATTTCCCGTTCTATAAACCTGACCTTATGATAACTGTTGCAGACCCACATCGAGCTGGTCACGAATTAAGGTATTACCCGGGTGAGGTTACTCTCCGTATTGCCGATGTTGTAGTGATAAACAAAATGGATAGTGCTTCCCCTGAATCAATCCAGATAGTCAGGGAGAGCATTGAAAAGGTTAATCCGAAGGCAATAGTGATTGACGGTGCCTCGCCGATAAAAGTCGATGATTCTTCTCTGATAAGAGGAAAAAGAGTACTTGTCGTTGAAGATGGCCCAACTCTCACACATGGAGAAATGAAACTTGGTGCGGGAGTTGTTGCGGCACGTAAATTCGGAGCTGCAGAACTTGTTGATCCGCGTCCCTATACGGTTGGCAGATTGAGCGAAACGTTCAGATTATATCCAAATATAGGAACCTTGCTTCCTGCTATGGGTTATGGAGATCAACAATTAAAGGACCTCGAAACTACTATTAACAATACCGATTGCGACAGCGTCATAATAGCAACACCTATCGATCTGAACAGGATCATCAAAATTAAGAAACCGAATACCAGGGTTTATTATGATCTGCAGGAAATTGGCGATCCTAATCTATCGCAGGTTATTGATGAATTTGTGAAGAAACATAAGCTGAAATAGTCAGCTCTTTACCCTTTTCTTTTGCCCCCCTGCTCCCGCTTAGGCGGGATTAATGAGGTTGTTAATTTATCAATTATATTAAATAACGAAAGGAGGAAATTTCCTCCTTTCTTATTTTATTATTTCATTAACTCTAAATCCTGATTTTCCACGAACTGCATGAGATTTAATCCCGCCTAGGCGGGAGTAGGGGGGCAAACATTCAGGAAGGTTGAAGGACTATATTTTATTTTACAATCTTCCTGTATTTCTCGACCCTTGCATCATTAATTACACCTTTCCAGTTAAGACCGAACCCAAAATCATAGGTGTTACCTTCTGAATCTTTATGGCATACCATATCAAAAGGTATATCCTCTTTCTGGGTCTCTACGGTTTTCATATCGACAGGCATTTGCATTGGCAGCAAACCTGAAGGTTCCGAAGCACCGGTTAAAATGTCAAGTATTGCCTGATCCTGCACCTCAAAGTTGACAATAATAACATCGGCTTCTTTTTCAAATTCACTGAATACCATTGGTTTCGACATTGCAACTGATACAATAACAGGCTTGTCTTTCATGACTTTCTTTGTATCCAGTATCATTTTGAGATCAGAGGCATTGGAAGCTGTGATTGTTTTACCTTTATATGTCCGGTTGGTAAATTTCTCATAAGGATCTCCACCGGCCATGCTCGGGTCGCGTGCATATATCGCTTTGTAAGGACCATATTGCAGGCTGATTGGAACGTATCCGTTTCCTCCTTTCTTAACATCATTTGCATCATAGCCACTGCCTGAATTAGGACTCCTGATGATGACCAGAGCAAAATCAGCTTCAGCAGGGTTGTCAGTAACCTTGAAGTATTTCTTTACTACGTTCAGATTAATAGGATAACTGATTGACTCAGGAGTTGGACCACCAAAGAAGTCTTTTCCGGCTGCTGTAACTCTCTTGGGAATATAAACTGTTTTCTGTTTTGCAACGGGAAGCACCTTGTTCTTATTCTTAAGCATGATTATTGATTTAAGCTGGGCTTCATATCCGGCTTTCATGAATTCCTCGTTCCCGACAATCTTTTTTGTTTCCTCAGGATTCAGATATGGATTTTCAAAAAGTCCGACCCTGAAGATATTCTTCAGAAGACGAACGGCAGATTTTTCCATACGTGCTCTCATGAATTCCTCTCCATGTTCTTTAACTCCCATCTGGTAGGCTTCCATAACAGGACCTGCATCATTATTTCCACCAAACTGGTCGACTCCGGCCATAATTATTTTATAATGTCTTTCAGCAATTGACAGTTTCTCCACACCCCAGCATGTTGTTCCGAATCCGTCCACTGCTTTTTCATCGGAAGTAACTCCCCAGTCGGTACAGATAACTCCGTCAAAACCATATTTACCACGTAACAGATCGTTTATGATATATTTATTGTAGCTGTTGCCTACATTTTCTTTGTTTTGATTATCGATACCATAAGAAATTGTATAATAAGGCATTACAGCTGATGCCATTTTTGTTTCCCCTTCGAGTTTAAGAGCGCCTTCTGTGAATGGAATAAGATGATCGGCGAGGTTATTACCCGGATAAACAGCATATTTTCCGAAGGCAAAGTGAGCATCACGTCCTCCTTCTTCTGGCCCTCCGCCAGGCCAATGTTTTATCATAGTATTTACGCTGGCATATCCCCATCCTCCTGCAATAACTTTGTCAACGGCCGATGTCTGGAATCCATCAACATATGCACGGGCCATATCAGCTGTAAGCTGAGGATTTTCACCGAATGTCCCGTTAACTCTGGCCCATCGTGGTTCAGTTGCAAGATCAATCTGGGGTGATAGTGCTGTAGCAATGCCCAGGGCACGATATTCTTTCGCGGCAACCTGTCCGAATTGTTTTACCACTGAAGGATCAAAGGTAGCAGCCATGCCTAGTGAACCGGGCCACATTGATATTTGTCCTGCCGAACCAACATTGTATTCAACATCGGATGTTGAACGATGCCTTGGATCAGAACTGTTGTTTGCAGGAATACCAAAGCCAATACTCTCACAAAGAGACTGTACCTTGTTATTCCATATAGCTGCAACTTCAGGACTTGCCACGGTAGTAACCAGAACATGACGGAGATTATCTTTTGTAAGGAATTTGATTTGTTGGTCGCTGAGATCATAGGGTTTTGCACCACTCTCAGCAAAAGGCTTACCACGATAAGTGCTTGCACCGAATCGGGTACTGCCTGAAGGAATTGCCTGGTGAGCGCTATAAAGCATCAGCCCGGCAATTTGGTCAACAGTCATTTTTGATGCCAGATCTTTTGCCCGTTCCTCAGCACTGAGACGCCAATCTTCATACTTGTCGAGCTTGCCGTTTTTATTCAAGTCCTTAAAAGCAAAGCCATTAACTGTTAATAATTTAATATGTGAGGTTGTATCATAACCAAGAGTCTGACCTGCTTTATTGGTTACGATCCTGAGTGAACCGGTTCCCGATTCGCTCCAGTTTTTACAGCCTCCTAATGAGAAAGTAACTGCCAAAGAGGCAAAGAGAAAGATAGAAATTTTGATTTTTTTCATTTAAGGTTATGTTAATTTAAATTTTGGTAATGTACGATTTATTTTTTCCCGCAGATTTCGCAGATTGGCGCAGATGGTAAAAATTTAATCTGCGAAAATCAGCGAAATTTGCGGGAAATATGAATTCTTATAGTCTTTCTTTAAGTTTTTTTCCGGCCTCTTCGAAGCCTGGTTTATTTAGCAGGGCAAACATGTTTTTTTTGTAAGCTTCTACGCCCGGCTGATCAAACGGATTAACATCGAGAATATATCCGCTAATCGCACAAGCCATCTCAAAGAAATAGATAAGCTGTCCTGTGTAAAACTCATCAAGTGTTGGAATGGTTATACTTATTATAGGAACATTGCCGTCGTTGTGAGCAAGAGTAGTACCTAATTCAGCACTGTGATTTACTTCTGAAAGTCTTTTTCCGGCCAGATAATTCAGCTGATCAGAGTCGTCTTTTTCAAGCGGGATAGTAAGCTTTTTAACAGGATTCTTAACTGAGATCATTGTTTCGAAGAGAATTCTCTGTCCATCCTGAATATACTGACCCATTGAATGCAGATCGGTTGTGAGGTCGACTGATGCCGGGAAAATTCCCTTGCCATCCTTTCCTTCACTTTCTCCGTAAAGTTGTTTCCACCATTCTGAAAAGAAATGCAGTTTAGGAGTAAAGCCAACCATTATTTCAATAGGTTTCCCATTCTGAAGAAGAAGATTTCTAGCCGAGGCATACAGTAGGGACGGATTGGTTTCTGCATGTTTATTGTTTCTGGTGAGCTCTTCCATCGATTTAGCTCCTTTTACCAGCATCCTGATATCAAGTCCGCTTATTGCAATGGGAAGCAGTCCAACAGGTGTCAGGACAGAATATCTTCCTCCGATATTTTCGGGTATAATAAACGTTTCAAAGCCATTGGTTTCAGCCAAAGATCTGAGAGCTCCTTTTTTCTCATCTGTAATTGCGATAATTCTTTCAGCGGCAGCAAGCTTCCCGACTTTTTTTTCGAGATGATCCTTAAGAATCCTGAATGCAATTGCCGGCTCTGTGGTTGTTCCTGATTTTGAGATCACAACAATTGAGTAGTTTCTTCCGTCAAGCAGCTCAAGGAGTTCAGCCAGATAATCTTCACATATATTCTGTCCGGCAAAAATCACATCATGATGTTTATTCTTTAAAAGAGGGGAGAAGGTATTGCATAGTGCTTCAATTACAGCTCTTGCTCCAAGGTATGACCCTCCGATTCCAATTATTATGGTGGTATCGGAAACTGATCTTAGATGTCTTGCTGTTTTTTCGATTCTTTCAAGCTGAGGAAGTATGTCATCGGGTAGGGACATCCAACCCAGAAAATCATTTCCCGGGCCGGTTCCGGCATTAAGTGAATCGAGGTGTAGCACAGATTGTTGTGCGTGGGCAACGATTTCTTCAGATGAGATAAATTTGCTGGTGTTTTTCAGATTGATACTTAGATTTTCCTTCATTTTTATTAATTTTTCAATAAATATATATTTTCTTCACCCCCTTCCCAGCCTTCCCCCAAGGGGGAAGGAGGGAAACAAAACATCCCGCCTCACGGGACAAGAAAGGGGGTATCCATTAATTGAATCGGCTTACAAAGTTAAGAAAAAAGCCGACGGAAGGAATCCGGCGGCTTTGAATAATGTTGGAAAATATATGGATTAGGACTTATCTTTTATGAACCCCACCTGCGCTGGAAGAATGAGCATCAACATATTTCGGGTCACCTTTATAATTGATATCTCCTGCACTTGATGCTCTTGCTGTTATTCTTTCTGATACATTCACATCAGCGTCGCCGGCGCTTGAAACAGAAATATCTGCTTCTCTGGCCTTCAGATCAAATGCTTTCAGATCGCCTGCACTGCTAAGATCGGCTCTAAGCTTGTCTGTTTCACCTGTAAGTGTTATATCGCCTGAACTGCTTAGATCAGCATCTATTATTTTTGCCTTAACATCAAGTTTGATATCTCCGGCACTGCTTGCAGATAATTCGAGTTTATCGCTATTTATCGGAGACTCGCCGTAAACATCACCTGCACTCGATGTTTTTATCGAATTAACCTCTTTTATAGTAACATACACCCTCTTTCTTTCTGCGTCACGGATATTATATTCGCTGTAAACATTAAGAACTCCATTTCTTACTTCTGTGAGAATATATTCATGCAGATTCTCATCTGCTTCAACTGAAACTGCCTCATTATTACCCTGTTTCAGATAAACGTCAATACCTGAACTTACTTTTACACCAGTGAAAGAATCAGTTTTCCTTTCTCTTGTAACTACCTTTCTGTTTCCCTCAACAGTTTTCCAGAACTGTGCCTGGGTAGAGGATGAGATACCGAGGATGATGATGGCAATTGTTAATGATCTAAGGCTTTTCATACTTCTTTAATATTAGATTTTGAACTCCGATCCTGATAAAGACAGGAAGAAAAATGATTTGTTGCATACTGAGAAAAAATTATTGACGTTTTTTTGCCCTCCATCCCCCCTCGTTTTGCCTAAGCACAAACCCGAAAATGAAGGAGGCGGCCAGGGGGCGTTTTAGTGCCACTTGAATATTTTTAATCCAATGGTGAAAAAAAGAATCCCGATTGCCGTCAGTATCAATATCGGCAAAGCTACTTCACGGTAACCGGCTCCTTCATTGAATATACTTCTTGCCCCATCGGTCAGAATTGTTAAAGGAAGCTTTCTGATTACCGGCAGACTCCACTCGGGGAAATTCTGATAGCTGAAAAATATCCCTGATAGTATCATCATTGGCATTACAACAAAATTAATTAGTCCATTTCCTACTTCGGTATTAGAAGTGTGTGATGAAATCAGAATTGCCAGACCTGCAAAAGCAATGTTACCGGCAAGGAACATAAAAATCAGAGCGGTGATATTACCCTGGATTGTAATTTTAAATGCAAGCAGGGCAAAAATAAAAAGAGCACCTGATTCAATGAAATTCATTATAACCCTTACAGTAATGAGGGCAATTAGAAAATGTGACTTTTTCATCGGTGTAGCAACAAGTCGGCGTAACAACTTTTTTGATCTTTTTTCAATTATCCCATAGCTTATTCCCCACATACTCGACATCATGATACCCATTGTCATTAGTCCGGGAACCAAAAAATCGATATATCGGGTTCCCTTTACTGTAAGTGGTTTAATTTGCGAATTGCTTTGAACGCTTTGAACTTCTCCTTTTCCGACGACAGTACTAAGTTTAAGATAAGTCAGTTGCGCATCAGGATTCATTGGATCGAAATGATATTCTACAGAGTTGTTTAATCCGATAAGAAGAACATTAATGGTTCCTCTTTTAAGGAGTGTCATGGCCTCATCCCATTTCATATCATAAATAAGAAAAATAGAATTTCCCAGTTTTTCATCCTTTATTGTGTACCTCCATACCCATAATTGCTTTCCAGCAAAAGGATTCTTCTCACAGCTCTTATCAAGGAAGTTGGAAAGGATGGAATTGCCTGATGAGTTGAATGATCCGTCGTCTTTGTTTATTATGGCAACTTTTCTGGTAACATCAGCTTTTTTTGTAAAAGCCAGCCCAAGTCCGAGAGACATCAGAATGGGGAAAAGAATTCCCCAGAAAAGGACACCTGGTTCACGAATTATTTCCCTGAAAAGAGCAATTATTAATTGCCAGAGCTGTTTTAATCTGAATAATCTATTCATTTATCTTCCTGCCGGTTAGTGAAACAAATAGATCATCAAGAGTTTTATGACGGAATTCCATGTGTTTAAGAATGATGTTCCTCGATTTAATGTATGTCAGAAAGGCTGGTAATTCTGTCTCAAAGTTCGTTAGGGTAATAAATCCTTCCGACCTTGTTTCTCCACGGTGAATTTCAAAAGGCAAGCCGGAACAATTGATATCTTCATGTGCAAGGATTGATTCTGCAGTGAATTCAAGTACTTTTTCATTAGTCTCATCTTCAAGCAATTGATGCAATGTTCCTTCCTTCAGGATTACTCCGTTATCCATTATTATTACATAATCGCAAAGGGTTTCCGCTTCCTCCATATAATGTGTGGTGAGGATCATTGATGTTTCAGATTTCTCTTTAAGAGATCGAAGTATTTCCCAAATTTCCCTCCTTGCATTGGGATCAAGACCTGTCGTTGGCTCGTCGAGAAGAAGAATTGCAGGTTTGTTTATCAGAGCGATTCCTATAGCCAGTCTCTGTCTCTGACCGCCTGAAAGATTTACTACATACGATTTTCTCTTTTCTTCAAGTCCGACAATATCAATAATTTCATTGACCCTGTCCTTCCCCAGGTTAAAGAAACCCGCAAATAGCAGTAACGTTTCTGAAACTCTGAGTTTATCGATGAACCTGGTTTCCTGAAGTGAAAGCCCAATAATAGTGTGAAGTTCGTCTTCATTTCCTTTCCACTTCTTCCCCATTATTGTAATTTCTCCTTTATCAGGTTTTTGAATCCCTTCAATCATCTCGACAAGTGTAGTTTTACCGGCACCATTCGGGCCAAGAAGAGCAACAAACTGACCTTTAGGGATGTAAAGATCAATACCTTTAACAGCCTGGACGGTTTTGAAGGATTTCCAGACATTTTTTACCTCTATAACAGGTTCTGTATTCATTTAATAATATCTGGCGAAATTTAATTTTTTTTTGGATAGCATTTGTTGAAGAACATATAATTCCTAACAATTGTGTATTGCCCAATGTTCGTATTTTTTGTAACTTTAAAAAAAAATGAGAATTAATAGATCCATAATCCTGTTGCTGTGTCTGATAACATTATTTGGATGTAAATCGCGAAACCAAGGACAAAATCAGATTAAATTATCTTCAGAATCAAAAAGTGAAATTTCCGGAACATTTTCGATTAGCGGGGGTAATGCGCTGTATCCTTTGGTTCATAAATGGGCTGATGATTTCATGAAAATTCATCCACGCGTTAAGATATTGCTTTCAACGGGTGGAACAGGACAGGGGATTGCCGATCTGATCGCCGGCAGGAATCAGCTGGCTATGATTTCAAGGCCTCTTAAAGATGAGGAGCTGAAAAAAGGAATCTGGGTTGTACCTGTAGCTAAGGAAGGCGTAGCCCCAATAATCAATCAAAGGAATCCATTTATTAAAATGATACTGGAACATGGCATTACACCCGAAAAACTGATCAGGTTGTTTACAGGTGATAAACCAATGACCTGGGGAGATCTTCTGGATACTGCAACAAAAGAAAAGGCAGTTCTCTATACCAGGGCAGATGAATCGGGTGCTGCAGATGTCTGGGCCGGTTTTTTATGGAAAGAAAGGACTGATCTGAAGGGGATTAAGGTTTCAGGAGATGAAGAAATGATAAAAAGTATCCAGGGAAATCCTATGGGTATCGGTTATTGTAATTTCTCCTATGCATTTGATACGATCAATGGTGACCGGATAAAAGATATCCAGGTACTTCCCATTGACCTCGATTTTGATAAATCGATAGACAAGAAGGAGATACCTTTCTCCAATATTAAAAAAGCACACAGAGGTCTTTGGCTGGGCTATTATCCTAAAAACCTAACCCGGGAACTTATTCTTGGTTCAATGGGAAAACCTACCGATAAGGCTATTATAGAATTTCTTAATTACATACTCACAAAAGGACAGGCGATTGTGGGACATTCAGGATTCTGTGAATTAAATGATGTTTATATAAAAAACGCACTTGATAACCTGAAATAGCTCTACTTGGTTCCGAAAAGCCTGTCACCTGCATCACCGAGTCCCGGGACAATATATCCCTTGTCATTAAGTTTCTCATCAAGTCCGGCAAGAAATATCTGAACATCAGGATGATCTTTCATGATTCGTTCAACGCCCTGAGGAGCACCCACTACACAAACAAGCTTTATTGTTTTGGCACCGTGCTCTTTTAACACCCTGATAGCATCAGTTGAACTGCCTCCTGTGGCAAGCATAGGATCAAGAACCATAACAACAGCATCAGGGAGGTTATCGGGGAATTTTGAATAATAAGTCATTGGCTTTAGCGTAACATGATCGCGGTACATTCCAATATGACCTATTCTTGCGGTTGGAATCAGGTTTGAAATCCCATCAACCATCCCTAATCCTGCCCTTAAAACAGGTACAAGAACAACATCAATTGCCAATTCCTGGGTATTGCATTTACCCAGTGGAGTTTCAATTGTAATATCTTTTAACGGGAGATCGCGCGTAATCTCATAAGCCATCAATCCGGCAATTTCTTCGAGTGTTTCGCGAAAATCTTTCGTATCGGTTTCCTTCCTTCGCAAAAGAGTAAGTTTATGTGTGAGCAGGGGGTGTTTTAGAAGGTTAAGCATGATGTTATTTTTGTTTAAACATACAAAAAATAATATTAATATTGGATTTGTATCAGTCAGATAATACTATTTCTTAAGTCCTTACAATGAGAAAATAAAACTTGCCTGTTTATGGAATTCGAAAAATATTAAAAGCTTTGTTACAACGTTTTTTATCGCCTCTTTATAAAGATTGTGTTTTATTTTTATTTTCCTTTTGTAGTTACTTAAGTCGGAATAATCTCTACTGTATTTCCCTTCTTTAAACATAGCAGCCAATTCCTCTAAGGTTTCCAGGATAAAGATGTTGCTTTCAGAGATGATATCCATTACCTCCTTTGTTGATTCAGATATTTCGATCTGGGATTCATAAAACCGGGAGAAAACTGACAAATAATTTTTAGCCCATTTCGATATATTTAAAAGACCATCAGGAGCTCTTAACCACTCCATAAAGCAATCAGTGATAAAGTCATAATAATAGTTCATTGATTCTTCATGGAAATCGTAATCCTGAAATCCTGGCTTCCCTTTTAGTCTTCCCTCTCTTCTGAGCTCCTTTTCAATAGCTGTTGCACAGAAAGGCATCACTTTATGGAATGTGACAGGCGTATAACCATCACCACAGATGCCTCTTAAGAAATTTAAATTATCTTTTAAAGTGAGATAGGTTGTAGATGGTTGGAATGGCATAAATCCATAATCAAAATCTATTTTAAGGGTTTTTAGAATATTGATACCTTTAAGGCATTTTGCTATCGACATATGTTTATTCAGCAGGGTCAGCCCGATATCAGTCCCATCTTCAATTCCTAAAAAAACCAGAAATAGCCCAAAGTTTTTCATTAAGGCAAAACTATTATGATCAATCTCATCCGGACGGCAGTTTATTTTCCACATTATTTTATTTGTCAGCTCTTTACGTTTAAGCTCTTTACAGAATCTGCTAATCCATTCTGAACCGTTCTGTGTTTTAACCGGAAAATCATCATCCTGGAACAGGAAAACCGAACAATCCATTTCGTTATAGAGCAATTCCATTTCTTCCACCACTTTTTCAGGCGATCTTAATCGTTTATAGGGACCTGAAGATTGTTTATAATACTCATTTACAGAACAGAATGAACAACTATTAACACAACCCCTTCCTGCAAGAATGGTGGCAAATTTTTTACCAAATGCATATTCTTTAAGAGGCTCCCGTATGGGAAGTGGAAACTTGTCAAGATCTGTTTCAACCGGGCGAACAGGATTTAATATTACGCGATCAGCACATTTATAAGCAATTCCAGAAATATTTTTCCAATCTTTTCCGGTATTGATGCAATTAACCAGGTTAAGAAATGTGTATTCACCTTCAAACCTGACTATAGAATCAATAGATGGAATAATTTCAAAAAGGTCCTCATATTTTAAGCTTGCATATTGACCTCCAGCAGTAAAATGGCATTTAATTCCACCTTTACGTAGATAGATGATTAACTCCTCAAATTCATAAATGTGATACTGGAAGATTAATGAAAATCCAACGATAATGGGTTTTATGTTTTTAAGGATCTTAAGTATCTCTTTTTTCCCGTTAGCAAAGTCAATGACTATTGTTTCATAACCTGCTTCTGACAATACGGAAGAAAGATAACCCACGCCCAGGTTATCATATTCCTTAAAAGCGATAAATGTTACCGGATGAATTTCCATGAATATTTTAATAAAAACAGACAGGCTTTTTTCTCGATAAATAAACACCTATTTTAAAATTACAGGTGAGAGGCGGAGAAACATATTTACTTTGAAGGTTTATTCTTGGTTGGATTCATTAGTTTGGTAATCTTATCATATAGTTCAATTTTTGCCTGGGAACACTTTTTGTCATATTCAAGTGTCAGCAAACTGATTTGGAGTGCAACTTTCGATTTTGATCCAAGTATTTCTATCAGGTTGGCAAGATAGGGATCCATCCGCCATGCTGGCGGAGGGGGAAGCTTCTGCGTAATTCCGGCTAGTTCTTCATTTTTTGGCATAGTTTTACATTTTTAGATTTAACATATCTGATCAGACCTGTCTGTTCCTGATTATTTATCTGTTATCATATTTTGTAATTATTGTTTTAAATTCCCTGCGGTCCCTAAGAGGTTTCCAGACCGGATCAATCTGCAGCATTTTTGTGGAAAAAAGAGATGGATTATTTAATGAATATTCTATTTGTGGAATGGCATCATCAAATAGGCCCAGTAATGTGTAGATCTGGGCAAGGTTCAGAATCATTTCACTTTCATCCATTTTATTCTTATCTGATATTGCAAGATCAATCGCTTTTTTCCCTTCCATTATTGCTTTGTCCTGATCCCCTTTACCTGCATATACGCGACCAATTGAACCATGAATCAAAGCATTGTTTTTGTCACTTGCCAGTTCAAGATTGAGAGTTACAAGTGCTGAGTCATAATATTTGCCTGCATCATCTGATTTATTCATTAAACTGCTTATTTCGCCAAGATCAATGTACCGGGTGCTTTTAGATGTAAAATCATTCTGAGTAGCTTTTTTTGCTTCGGTGAATGCTTCGGAATATTTCCCGTCATAGATGTCAAGTAAAATTTTATAATCAGTAAATTGTTCACGGGAGATCAAGGTTAATGAATCAAGTACAATGCGTGCTTCATCAGTTTTACCAGATTTAAGAAGAAGCGATTCAATCTTGTTTTGATAAGAAGCAGCCCATGTGGGATTGTTGTTTATAGCCTTTTGATGAAATATAAGTGAAGAATCAAAATTGTGTAAATAATCAAAGCATAAACCAATGTTTGTCAGATCAAGAGGTTCCTGCGGATTGAATGTAATCACCCTGTCGATGAGGGAATGTACTTTTTCCCAATCGCCCATGGCCCTGTAAACCATAGCCATATAAAACAATGGCTGGTAATTTTCAGGATCCCTGACTGATGCAGTGTTAAAACTTATCAGCGCATTTATATAATCTTTCTTACAATAATAATAATAGAAGCCAAGTGCAATCTGCACATCTGTGAGGTCTTTATTGATTCTTGTTGCATTTAAAATATCCCGCCAGCATTTTTCAATATTACTTGAGTCAAGTTCTTTGGTGTGAAAAGCCCATGAACGAGCAATTGCCCTTCGTGCAAATGCGCTTGCAAATTCCGGATCAGATTCAATTGCTTTATCGTAAAACTTTATTGCTGATTTAAAACTTACGGAATCAAGGAACTTATTTCCCATCGCAGAGAAAAGCCTTGCACTGGCTGAGAGATAGTTACGATATGCATCGGGCTTCTTTGTAAGGTCCTTTTCAATATTCAAAATCTCTTCGCCTGTGAAGCTGATATCGAGATTCCCGGCAATAGTTTGTACTATTTTAGTAAAAAGCGGCATTAACTGTTCTTCATCCACATCGTATTGACTGGCCCATAATTCCTTATCACTTCTGGTCTTATTCAATCCGATCCACATCCTTAAATTCCTTGGAGTTCTACTTATATTTATTTCAACTAAATAGTTAGCGTTAAGTTCCTTTCTGAGTTCGTTCAGGGGCTTTTTTGTATCGAGATATTGAAGGGAAGATAAACTGCCTCTTACAGTTAAACTCTTTATCTCCTGTAGCTTGGTAATTATGGCATCCATCGACCCAACGGCAAATTTCCCCAGTTCCTCATCATTAGCCGGATTCGTCAAAGGGATGATAGCAATAGTTTTTTCATTCCTCTTCAGATAATGCGACTTAAGGATAAAAAAGATACATGCGAGACAAAGAATTACGGATAATAAAATAAAAATTCTTTTTGCCTTATTTTGAATGAATAGTTTTTTCTTAAAAGGTTTATTTATTTTGTCAACGTTATTAGTCGTTTTAGCTGCAGGAGGCTTATCATCGGGACCTGAATCACGGTTTTTGAGACTGCGTACTATCTCATCAATGGCATTGGCGAGTTTGTTTATCTGATCGCGATAGTACGACTTATTCAGATTATCATTCGGGTGATCTTCATTTGCCCGTAATGGCCGGTTAACCCCAGCGGATCTGTATACAAATTCGACTCCGCGGAGAACTCCTCCAAGCAGGCTTTCACATAATTTAATATCATTAATATCCAGATCATGGATACGAACAGGTATTACCCTGCTTGCCACATTGCCTCCAGTCAGATTTACCTTTAATCCGAACCGATCCATTTGAGCCGTTTCGATAAAAGGTATGAATTCGTGAGCCCAGGCAAATGAATTTGGATCACAGTAAGTCCTTGAGATAACTGGTATAAAAACCGCACATCTGAGTTTATCTTTCAGTGAAGCATCAACATCGTGTGTCTCTAAGAGTCCGTCGTGAGGATTGATGTCAAAATAAACGCCGATTTCTTCCTTAAATGTTGATTCGAGTTCTCCTTTAAGATTATCAACAAACTCGGTAACCCATCCGTCATGCCTGTTATCTTTCTGGCGGTAACTAATGAATATATCGTACTCAAAGCCTGGAATTAGACTCGCCATGTTAACCGTTCATTGTGTTAAAGTTACGATTGTATTTAATACAAGTCAAATAAAAATATGTTCACTAAAACCTGTGATTTAAATTTTAATTAGTAAATTTACTAGTAACAATATCTAGGAAATCAGTGACTAATCATCCCGGACCTCATATTTTGAAACAATATGAAAAATAAGATTTTCCTTAAGGCATCTGTTGTTGCTCTTCTTATTTCATTGTTTCCAGGCAGAAGTATTTGCCTGCAGGCTCAGGCTTCAGTTCCTGATTCATCAAAAAAAAGTTTCAGGCTTTTTGAGAATGAAAATCTGCTTGAGATAAGTTTGAGTTTCGATCTCACAGCTTATTTCAGGACAAAACCGAAGGAAAACTATTTAAAAGCCAATATAACTTTCAGCCCGGGTAAAACTGATTCTCTAAGCCGGGACATAAGTTTAAGGACAAGAGGAGTGTTCCGGAATCGGTATTGCATGTTTGCACCGATCGAGCTGAATTTCAAAAAAGCAAAATTTGGTTATTCCGATTTGGACAAGATATCCAAATTAAAATTGGTTCCTCAATGCAGTTCAGGCAAGGACAAAGAAGATTATGTTCTGAGAGAATACATAGCATATAAGTTGTTTAATATTCTCACAGACACCAGTTTCAGGGTAAGATTGCTCAAAATCAACTATATGGATTCAGAGAAGAAAAAAAAGCCTGTTGTTCAATATGGGTTTTTCATCGAACCTGCTGATATGGTGACTTCCAGGACAAATTGTATCCGTGTAAGGACAAAGGCTTTAAACCAGAAAAGTATTGTTCCAAAGATTATGGACAGACTGGCCATATTCAATTTTATGATTGGGAATTATGACTGGTCTGTACCCGGACAGCATAATATTCTGGTAATTAAAACACTGAATTTCGACCCCTATGGTCTTGGAATAGCTATCCCTTATGATTTTGACTGGACCGGAGTTGTGAATGCCTCTTATGCAGTTCCTGCTGAAAATGTCGGAACAGATAACGTCCGTGAGCGTAAATTTGAAGGAGTATGCCGGAGTAAAGAGGTATTTCAGAAAGACCTTGATTTATTCTCGGGGAAAAAAGCGGAGTTTTATCGGGTGATCAATGAATTTCCTTATGTGAATAACCAGGTTAAAAAAGATATAACCGGCTATCTGAATGGATTCTTTGATCAACTCGAAGGGAAAAGAGATATTATTCTTTATAATTTAATGAATAGTTGTAAAGATTTTTAATTCATTAAAACTGATATTATGCATGATGAGGTACCCGACTGTTTTTTCTGCCTGAATAACCCATACTTCGTGGGTATCATGTGGCGGTTTACTATTGCCCTTATTTTTCTATTCATTCTGATAAGAGTTATTTATTTCAGATATTCGGGGAAGGAGAAATTCCTTTTCAGCTTATTCTTAATGGGGATAATTGCTTTTTTTATAGTCTCCATACTCAGATCAGTTTATATAGAAATGGGAATGGGATTTGGTTTATTTGCCGTTTTCTCAATTTTGAGGCTCAGGACCAGAAATTTCACCGAAAAGGACATGGCATATACTTTTACAACCTTTGGGATAGCTGTTGTCAATTCATTAAAATTGGTTAAGTTCCCTTTGCTGGGGGTTTTAATCATCAACATTATTATAGTTCTAGCTGCTTATTTACTGGAAGAGTTTGTGTTGAAGTACAAGATTGAAACACATGAAATTATTTATGATAAGCTGGAATTACTTAAACCCGAGAAAAAAGAGAAGCTCTTGCAGGATGTTTCCTTAAAGACCGGGAAAGAAATTTTAAAGATTAAGATCCGCAGAATTAATTATAAAAGGAAAAGAGCGTTATTGGATGTTTACTATAAGGATAAAAACCACATAAACTGATTTATCATCCTTCAGAGGAATTCAGGTAATTATCATATTCCCTCAAGTCCGGGTTCTTTTTCCTTAAGAATAAGATACCAGTTCCCATTCTCAATTAGCGCTTCCTTGCCAATAATAAAAAAAAGTTCTTTAAGATAAGCGCGTTGCTTTTCTGCCTCCTTCATGGTTGAACTTATAAGGTTAATTTTTTGCCCGGCTTTCTGATACAAAACATTCATAAGTTCATATTGATTGAGCAACTGGTCATACCCTTTTATCTGAATAAATGCCCTGATCAGTGCAAAAATGCTCAGCAAGGTTCCAATAACAACCTGAAGAGAATTCATGTAATTATTTTCTACATAGAAGTTCTCTAAAAAGAAGATGGAGAGAAGAAGTCCAAACGCAATTATAAATGACAAGTTTGAAATTATGTGATATTGAGTCAGCTTTTGTTTCATTTTCTTAATTGATGATTCAAAAAAATCTGCCTGATTTTTAACCCAACTTGTGGTAAGGGTATTAATATCCTCAGAGGTAATTGGTTTATTAACATAAGTAATACCGTAGATTGAGGAAAGCAGATGCTCGATCCATGTAAATTCTTTTCTGTGAATTCTCAGAATAAAATCAGATACATTCTGATTGATACCTGCAATATTCCAGTAAAACTGAATTCTCAAAGCTTCAGCTAATGTCCGGTTATATAAATACTTCGAATGATCTTTTGTTATCCTGGAATAAGAATAAATAATACCGGCTGAAACAATAAGCAGCATCGCAATTGCCAGGACAACTTTGTTCAACCAGAGATTGGTGTAAATCGAAAAGGACATTACTAAAAATAATCCGATTACAAATAGCCAGATGACAGTTTTCATATATTTTTCATTAAACCGGACTGATAATACATCTAGCTTTGAATATAATTTTAGAAGTGATTTCTGATGGTCATCCAGTTTTTCCGGATTGTTAATAAGAAAGTTTTGTGATTTTGTCCGGACCTTTTGACTTATTTTCATTGAATCAGAATTGATCTCCTCAATTTTCTCAAGAGCCTCTCTGATTGAAGAGTCTTTTAAGACCAGCTCAAGGGATAATTCAATTTTCTTATCCTGAACCACAGAAATCTTTTCACAGGTTGTGTTCCTGTCACATGGCAGAATAAATACACTTCCATCGTATTCAAATGTACTTTCTGCAATATCATTGTCATCACCCTTTCTCTTATAATGTACTATATCAGCAGTTCCTCCCTTTTTCCCTTCCTGTCCGTCCCATAGGGCCAGTAATATTAAAGAACTATTTGCTACGAATTTCCCTGTGTCAAGATAATATTGGGCTTTGTCGATTTTTTTTTCATCGCAACTTATACAAAACTTTCTTTTTGCCTGTTTCACCAAATCCATAAATTCTTTATCAGAATCGATATCAAAGTCATTCCTGTATTCTTCATCGTGAAAAGGCATAGGAATAAAAAGTTCGAATCTCTCTTTATATTTTTCATTATTTCTTTTGAGGTCTAAAAAGATATTGGTAACAAATCTGTCCGCCCCTTCGGCAATAGAAGAAAATAGATAAACAGGAGAATTGGGATACCCGTCAGCCAGATCTTTAAACAACTTTTCAATTAGCTGTTTATGTTCCTCCGTAGTTATCGCATCAAGATGGCCTACAACACCCACTGTGATTGGTATTTTTTCTGATTCGTCCATTTCCATTCCTGGCATTCAAATATTATTTAAAGTATTGTTAAGCTTTAATTATTCCCCAAATATAAGTGGATTTCACTCTCCTTACTTTTTCCTGTCAGGGCGCTGACCGTGGATATTGCAAATTCGTTTTTTCCCGGATAAAATTTTAATACCCTCAACAATCCTTTTCCTGATTTTTCATCTGTTCCTTTTAATCGTTCATCCTGAAAGTCACTCAGAATCTCAAACACTTTCCGGGTTTGATCTGAATCCTTGGATAATTTTATTTTAACTTCTTTTTGAAATTCGCCTTCCTTATGACCACATAATACCAAAATGACATTTGGATTTTTTTTGACAAGCTTTTTAAATACGGCATCTGCATTATTTCCCTTTAGTTTTCCATTCTCATCTCTTCCGTCCATAGCGAAGCTCTTAAGATCATCAAGCCTGTTTCCGTTTCTGTCGAGATAGTCGTGAGTAACAATAATGACCTTTCTTGAAGAATTCTGGGCAATTATATTGTCTGCCCAGTTCAGAACTGCACTTCGCGCGGCAATTTCAAGATTCATAATCAAAAAATTATACTCCTTATAACTGAAAAGACAATAATAATTATCGATTTTTCCCTGTTCAAAGAATCCTCCGGTCCACCACGAACCGGGTTTATCAAAACGCGAAACAGGGAAATACCTGTTCAGTAATTTGGTATGCCTGATGCCGTCATAATAATTCTTTGACGGATTTTTCATATCGTTATCACCATAAACAATAGAATATGGGATTCCTGCATTTTCAAGGATTTTAAATGATTTATCGGCAACCTCCCATGCATATTCCTTATTATTATTAGTAATATCACCAAGATGTACGACGTACTGAATATTCAAAAGATTTTTACTCTCCACAATCCAGTTCATTTGCTTATAGAAAATCTCCGGGTAACTGGAAGAATAATGTTGAGTGTCGGGAAGAAGAATAATTGAAAAGAAATCATCGTTGGTTAAGAATGATAGGTTTATCAGCGATTGAAACAAAATTAAAACAACAAGTAAACCATTGTTTTTTGTTTTTATGGTTGGCTGATTATTCAATACAGTGCCTAATATATTGGTATGTTTTGTTTGTAATGCCATTAATTTCGGAGTATGAGTAAAATAAGTTAATTGTCTTATATTAAAAAGATTAAGAGGAAGTAATTCTTTAAATACAGTTTCCTTTGCTAACTAACCAATTACCGAATGATATGTTCATAAAACACTGCAATCCAGCTTCCATATTGAATGTATTTCGGAGGTATCTGATTAGAACAAAGTACTTAAATCCCTTATTGTGGCAACCCTTTTTGATTGTTTATTGTGATAAAGTTATAAAAGACTGAAACACAAACCAAATATTAAAATTGACCCTTCCCGGAACCACAGAAAATGAAATGCTTAAGATCATAAAAATGAATTAACATGATGAAAAAAAACATTCATCTAATAATCTTAGCTATTCATAAAAAAAACTTGACTATTAATAATAGGTAGCATATATTTGTTTAAGATTTCTCTGATTTCGTTTTAGTTAACCTGATTCCGTTTTGTTCTTATTGAACATAGATGCCTAAATAAATCTAAATAATGGGTAATGTTATGAAATCTAAAACAGGTTTAATCCTTTTAATATTTGTTTTTTCATGGTCCGGATTGAGATTAACCCAGGTCCAGCAATCTGAAAAATGTCTTGCTGTAATCACTGAGATAAACGGCGAAGCTCTATTGAAAAAAGTTAACAGGAGTGAATTTTCAAAAGCATCCTGGGGAAATCAGTTGTTTCAGGGAGATGAGATTAAAACATCAGATAAATCTGAAGTGAAATTGCTCTTTTCAAACAGCAATCTGATAAGTCTGGGACCAAACAGTATGATCAAAATTTCAGGGAAAGATTCTCCTTCCACAGAAACTGCAGGTAATGTCAGAAACATATCATCTGCAACACTGGTTGATTTATCTGCTTTTGCATTAAAGAAGGAGGACAAGAATGATCAAGGGGCATTGGCTGGTCTGCGATCTGTAACTATGGATCAGACAATCGAACTTACGTCTCCTAACAATACTTTGATTAAAACAGATCGTCCTTCATTTTCATGGATCACAAAGAAATCATTTGACAATTATGTTGTCAATCTGTATAATAGCAAGGGTTTGGTCTGGAGTAAAAAAGTTTCAGAAAATGCAATGAAGTATCCCGAAATTGAAAAGGGATTGGAGTTTGGAGAATCTTATTTCTGGAATGTGGAGGGGGAATATCTTATTGATACTGATAAATCAGCCAATCACAAATTTTCTGTTCTTTCACTTGAAAAATCCAAAGAGGTGGAGGAGAATGAAATAGCAATCAGAAATATTTTCAAAAATGACCCGGGAAGCAGTAGTTTGCATTCTGTTCTGGGAGCATATTATATAAATACAGGATTATTGCAGGATGCTATCATTGAATTCCAGATTATCGCCAAATTAAATATAGATGCCGCCTTGCCACATGAACTTTTGGGTTCACTTTTTTCGGAGGTGGGAAATAAGGATAAGGCAATTGATGAACTTCAAAAGGCATTAAAACTGGAGAAAGACAAAGACAAGTGATTTTCTGAATAAAGCAAATAAACTTTGATCGTCAGACTGTAAAATTTTAAAATAACAGTCATGGCAAAAAGAATTACAGAGAAAAAAACTAATGGAATAATTTCCATTCTGTCACTACTTATTTTTATTCTCACCTCAACTCTGGTAAAAGGATCTCCACAATCACAACAGATCTCCCAGTCCGAATTTTCTAAAGAGCTCTCCGAGGAATACGTTCAAAACAATAATCAGCTGGCTGATTCTCTGATTAAGGATCACAGGCTGTTTGTTAAACCATTCGTTAATGATCTTATTACAGAAAGCATAAGTAAAGAGTTGAGAGGAAAAACCGGGGAATCACGACTGGCTAAGAAGATAGCAGAAAAAACGGCAACAAGTTTTGAAAATATTTTTAGAGAGAAAAGCCTTACTATAGGTGTTGACTATTTAAAATCGTGGTCGAAGGAGCAGAAAGGGAAGAAGCTTGTCGCCGATAGCCTATATGCTCTTGGGACCAAACTACGAGGAAATGAGCCTGTAAAGGCAGCTGGGATATATAAAGAGGCTTTAGAGTTATATAAAAACATCGGAGATGAAAGGGGAGAAGCTGAAGTTCTAGGTGGCTTTGGATTAATTTACTCCACATCAGATGGTGAAAAATCATTGTCTTTTTACAAGGAAGCATTAATAGCAAGGGAAAGGGTTGATGATAAGCTTCTTATAGGTAACAGTCTCAATAGCATAGGATCGATTTATTCCTCATTCTTAAAAAATTATCAGGAGGCAATAAAATACTTTGACAGGGCTGCAGCTATAAGGAAGGAAATTGGAGATTTGCCAAATTTTGGGAAAACTATTAACAATAAAGCCATAACTTATGAAAAAATGGGCCAATCCGGGCAGGCCTTGGAATTTTACAAGCAATCATTTGAAATTAACCAATTATTGGGAGATAAGGTTCGTATGGCTGAATCTCTGATAAAATCAGGTACTATGTTGATTGACCTGGGGAAATATCCTGAAGCTATTAACGATCTTGAATATGGATTAAAAATAAACAGGGATTTAAACAATAGCCAGGGAATAAGCGATGCTTTGACACAAATCGGCTTTGTTCATCTTAAAATGGGTGACTATAATACAGCATTGGAAAAGTTCAATGAAGCAATCAAAATAACCAAAGAACAAAATGATCAATGGGGTCTTGCCGGCGCATATAATAATTTAGCCATCACCCTGCAGAATGTGGGCATGAGTGAAAAGGCACTGGAGTATTATAAAAATGCACTTGCAATATATGAAGAACAAAAAGACACATCGAGTGTTCTGATTTCCTTAAATAACATCGGTACTGTTTATTTTGATCTGAAAGATTATTTAACTGCAGAGGAATACCATAAAAGAGGGCTTAAACTCAGTCAGGAATTGCAGGTCAGGGATAAGGGGGTAAGTTATCTTTTAAATCTGGCAAATGATCAGAATCTGTTAGGAAAAACTGATGAAGCCCTTAAAAACTATAAATCGGGATTCGAGATTGCCCGTGCACTGAATAATCCTGATCTCACGTGGAGATTTATTGCAGGATTAGCTGAAAACTATGAAACAAAGAAAGAATATGATAAAGTTGTTGAATTAAATGATACAGCCTTAAAGATTCTTGAAGATCTCCGCAGCACATTACCTGGTGAGGATTTCAAAACCACCTTTATGGCAAGAGAGCGCTATGTTTTTGAAGATATTATTGATCTTCTGGAAACGCTTTATGAAAAAGATAAAACAAAAGAGTATGACACGCTTGCTTTCAGTTATGCGGAACGCAGTAAATCAAGAGTATTATTGGATCTCCTGACGAAATCGAATGCCAGAATTTATAAAGAAAATGATCGAAGGTCTGAAGCATTGAAGTATCCGGAACCGGTTTCGCTTAAAGAGGTACAGGCTTTATGCCCTGACAAAAACACAATAATTCTCGAATATTCTGTCGGAGACAGCAGTTCATGTCTGTGGGTGATTACGCAATCGGATCACAAGTTATATAGACTTCCTGACAGGAAAATCCTTCAGGAACAGATTGAAACGATCAGATTTGCACTACAGGAGCCTAAGGAAAAGATTTCTGAATTTTATACTCAGGCTGCCAATTTCCTTTATGAGAAACTGATAAAACCAGCAGAACCATATCTTTCAAAAAAGAGCAGACTGATTATCATTCCTGACGGAGTATTAAACTATTTACCATTTGAGGTCTTACTAACTGAAAATAAAGGATCAAGCCAGAGAGCCTCATATTCTGATCTTCCATTTCTTGTGAAGAAATATCCAATAAGCTATGTGCAATCTGCAAGTGTATTAAAGAATCTTCTTTCAATGAAGTCAGAATCTGAAAATGGAAGGGTCGTTGATAAAAAGCTAATAGCATTTGGTGATCCGGTGTATGAAAATGAAAATGATTCAGCTGTTGTACCTGGGAAAGAATACCAAAGGCTTAAATATAGCGGTGAAGAAGTTAAGAATATTGCATCATTCTTTAAGGAAGGGAATGCTGAAATATTCCTTAGGAAAGATGCAACAGAGGAAAATGTGAAACGGGAAGGTGAATTGAAAAAATTCAATTACATCCATTTTGCCACTCACGGATTTATTGATGAAGCAAAACCGGATTTCAGCAGTATTGTACTTACAAAAGATAATAACTCTGAAGAGGATGGATTACTTAACGCAGCTGAAATATTTAATCTTAAACTGAATGCTGACCTGGTTGTATTATCAGCCTGTCAGACCGGTCTTGGGAAATTGGTGCGAGGTGAGGGAATGGTTGGTCTCACACGTGCTTTCATGTATGCCGGCACACCTACTGTTATGGTAAGTTTATGGAGTGTATCTGATGTTTCGACATCTACTCTTATGGGAGAGTTTTACAGGAATCTGGTAAAAGAGAAACTTGGTAAAACCGAAGCCCTTCGTAAAGCTCAGCTCTCTATGCTGGGAAATGAAAAATTTGCCCATCCATTTTATTGGGCTCCGTTCGTAATTATTGGAGACTGGAGATAGTAATATTGCCTTCTGCAGTTAATTCAAAATTATTCTGATTTTTTATTCTAATTATCGTGTTTCACAGCTAAAGCAAATGATTTTGGCTTTATAAACTGTCTTTTTTAGAATTTTTTTGAAAAACCGATACCAATTAAAAATAAAAATATGAGAAACCTGAAAAAAATTACTAACCTGACCTGCTGGCTTATCATGAGTTTTCTGTTTTACCAAACTACAGAGAGCAAAGCCCAGCTAATAAAGATGTCGGCAAAGGATCTGACTGAACAATCCACCTCTGTGCTTTATGGCAAATGTTCAAAGATAAAAAGTGAATGGAGTGCTGACAAAAGTATTATTTACACTTATGTCACAGTTGTTTCGGAGGAATATATTAAAGGGAACCTGGGTTCCGAAGTAACTCTTACAATTCCTGGGGGACAGGTAGGAGATATAAAATATGAAGTATCTGATATGCCGCTTTTCAATGAAGGAGAAGATGTTGTAGCTTTTATCTGGACTAACCCTGCAGGTAAAAATTTAATTACAGGAGGATCGCAGGGTAGGATGAAAATTGAAAAGGATGCAAAAACAGGCAAACGGATGGTTCATGGAATCAGTAGTGATGTAATTACTAAACCTGAAGCCAAGGGAATTGACATAACTGAAAAAACAGGCAAACCTGAAAAAGTGCCCCTCGATGATTTTGTGACTAAGCTGAAAGGATATGCTAAACACTGATTTTGAAATGATTATAGCAAAAACCTTTTAAATAAAATATATCATGAAAAAATTAATAATACATACAATCGCAGCAGCAGCTCTGCTATTTGCCTTTTCAGGATCAATATTCGCACAGACCATTAGGGGAGTTGTCAAGGATGGAACTAATGGGGGTCCAATGATTGGAGTAACTGTAAATATAATTAACCCAGCCCAAGGGACCTTTACAGGATCAAAAGGAGAATTTGTTTTTAATAGTATTACAGTCGGTTCTACGGTCACTTTATCAACTGGTGGCATGCAGAGAGTAATAACTGTAGCTACTGGCACTAACTGGGTTACATTATGGACTAACCCCCCTTTGCTTCCATCAGATTTTGATGGGAACTACTATAAAACAGTTACAATAGGTACTCAAACTTGGATGGCTGAAAACCTTTTAGTAACACATTATCGAAATGGGACAATTATTCCCAACTATGTTGGTTATGTTTCACCTGGCTATGCTTGGTATGCAAATGATTTTGCCACGTATAAAGACATTTATGGTGCTCTTTACACGTGGTACACTGTAGCAACCGGAAACTTATGTCCTCTTGGATGGCATGTACCAAGTGATGAAGAGTGGAAGATTCTTGAAATGGATCTTGGAATGACTCAGTCTGAAGCTGATCAATATGGTCCTCGTGGCACAGAGGGACAACAACTTAAAAGTACAACAGGATGGAACGGTGGAAATGGGGACAACTCAAGTGGTTTTACAGCACTACCTGGTGGGTATTATACCTCGTCTTCATCTCAATTCCTTAATATAGGAAACTATGGCTCATGGTGGAGCTCGACAGAATATGACGCTTGGAATGTCTGGGATCGTTTTTTGTACAATTTTAATAATTCCGTTGATAGAACACATAATTATAAAGAAGGAGGTAATTCAATTCGTTGTCTTCTTGGAGCTGTTGAACCTATATTATCTACAAATCCGGGTACCAATATTAGTTTTAATTCTGCCCAGAGCGGCGGTAATATAACAAGCGATGGTAGTGCAAATATAACGGAACGTGGCGTCTGTTGGAGTACTTCACCGAATCCCATAACTACAGATAATACTATGACAGATAATAATCCTGGCACAGGAAATTTTACAGTTTTAATGTCAGGGCTTACCTCTAATACAACTTATTATATAAGAGCTTATGCTATTAATAGTGAGGGGAAAATAGGCTATGGTAACCAATTAAATTTTAAGTCGGGTTGTCCAACTATAACAATTAGTACAACACAATCAAATGTTTCATGTTTCGGTACCTCAACCGGAAGTGCAACAGCAACTCCATCTGGCGGCACAGGGCCTTACAGTTATTCTTGGAATACTGCTCCAGTACAGACCACTGCGACTGCAACCAACCTAATAGCAGGCCCTTATACAGTTACTGTCACAGATGCAAATGGTTGCACCGGAACAACTACTGTTAACATTTCGCAGCCTGCGATTCTTAACGCTACAGTGACAAGTACAATGGTGACCTGTAATGGTGCTAATGATGGCATTATTTCTATCACAGCTCCAATAGGAGGTTATGGAACTTACGAGTACAGTATAAATGGAGGAGGCACATGGTTGTCATCTGGGACATTTACCGGACTTGCACCAGCATCCTATGATATCAGAATAAGAGATGCTGCCCATCCAAATTGTACAATTGTATTGAACAATACTCTGGTCATTACTCAGCCTGCGATTCTTAGCGCAACTGTGACACCTGCGATGGTGACGTGTAATGGTGCTAATGATGGTATTATTTCTATCACAACTCCAATAGGAGGTTATGGAACTTATGAGTACAGTATAAATGGAGGAGGCGTATGGCTATCATCTGGGACATTTACCGGACTTGTTCCTGCAACATATAGTGTCCAGATTCGTGATGCTGCCCATACAAACTGTACAATTGTATTGAACAATGCTCTGGTCATTACTCAGCCTGCGATTCTTAGCGCAACTGTGACACCTGCAATGGTGACGTGTAATGGTGCTAATGATGGTATTATTTCTATCACAACTCCAATAGGAGGTTATGGAACTTATGAGTACAGTATAAATGGAGGAGGCGTATGGCTATCATCTGGGACATTTACCGGACTTGTTCCTGCAACATATAGCGTCCAGATTCGTGATGCTGCCCATACAAACTGTACAAAAGTGCTGAATAATGCTCTGATAATAACCCAACCTGATCCGCTATCTGCTACTCTAGCAAGTACAAATGTTACCTGCAATGGAGCGAATGACGGAAAAATAAACATTACAAACCCTACAGGTGGCTATGGCACTTATGAATACAGTATTAACGGTGGCGGTTCATGGCAGGCATCGGGCAGCTTTACATTGCTTGTTCCGGGCAACTATAACGTTCAGATACGCGATGCAGCTCATATTGCCTGTGTAAAAATACTTAATGCTGCGCTGGAGATAACCCAGCCACCTGTTCTCTCTGCAACAGTCAACTATACGAATGTAAACTGTTCCGGTGTCGGTGATGGGACGATAACCATAACAAATCCTCTCGGTGGATACGGGACTTACCAGTTCTCTGTTAACGGAGGAACTTCATGGCAGGCTTCAGGCAATTTCACCGCACTGATCCCCGGCTTCTATAATGTCCAGGTACGTGATGCTGCAAATATTTCGTGTGTAATCATACTTAACGGATCGCTGCAGATAACCCAGCCGGCTGCGCTCTCTGCATTTGTTTCGAGTACAAATGCTACTTGCAACGGAGTCAATGACGGGAAAATAAACATTACAAGCCCTTCAGGTGGCCATGGCACTTTTGAATACCGTCTGGGAACTGGCTCATGGCAGTCAAGCGGAAGTTTTACCGGTCTTGGTCCTGCTGCATATAATGTTCAGATCCGTGATGCAGCTCATACTGAGTGTATCGTCATCCTCAATTCTGGTTTGTCAATTACACAACCTGATGTTTTGAATGCATCCGGAACTGTAATCAGTCAAAGCTGCAATAGCTGTAATGATGCAAAAATTAATCTCACGGTTTCTGGCGGAACTTTGCCATATTCCTATGCCTGGACAGGACCTGATGGTTATAGTTCTACCACTCAAAACATTGCCTCCTTAAAACCAGGCTCTTATAGAGTTGTGGTCATGGATGCACATGGCTGTTCAAAGACTGTTTATTTTGAGGTATTAAATCCTTTCGTTGTGACTAACAACGGCGATGCAAATGAAATTGGAAGTCTGCGTTATGCTATTAATTATGCAAATGGTCATTTTACAGCATCTCCGAATCTGATAACTTTTAACATTCCGTTTGGTCTTCCATCTACAATTCAACCTGGAATTGCATTACCAGATATAGTACATCCGTTAGTTATAGATGGTTATTCCGAACCGGGAGCCTCATTTACTGATCTGATTTTAAGCATCGAACTTGAGGGAACAAAAGCAGGTGCCGGATCTAACGGTCTGAGAATAGAATCAAATAATTGCACTATAAAAGGGCTTATTATTGATGGATTTTCCGGAAACGGCATTCAGGTTTACAGTGGTACTGGAAATATGATCAGCGCTAATTCAATTTTTAATAATGGCGCACTTGGCATTGTTCTGGGCACCAATGGTGCAGTAACTCCAAATGATGCAGGTGATGTTGATACAGGGCCTAACAATCTCCAGAACTTCCCTGTTCTGACATCTGTCAATTTTAGCCCTGGAAATGTTAAAGTGAGTGGATCCTTAAATAGTACTAAATCCGCTTTATCTTACAAACTAGAATTTTTTGCCAATAAGGTAGCTGATAATAATGGTTATGGCGAAGGACAGACTTATCTTGGTTCCACAACAGTAACAACCAATAATAGTACCGGTAACGCAACATTTACTGTCACACTTCCGACCATGACAAAGTATGGCGATGTGATTACATCTACTGCAACCGATCCTTCAGGTAACACTTCTGAATTTTCACAAGCAATCGGAGGTTTGCAAAACCAGATACTTGCCAGTAGTAACATTCCTTTCCATTATAAAATTAATCAAGAAAGCGTAAGAATTATTGATAATGCAACTATTTGCAAACAGATACAGAGTGCATTTGGCAACTGGAGCGGAATTGGCACCTCAAGCATGAGTTTTATATATGACGGTACTACAGCCTCAAAGTATGCCTCAGCTTCGGACAATATAAATCTTGTATCATTTAAGGACGATAAATTCCCATTCAGCCCCGGAATTCTTGCAGTTACTGCCAAGACCCTGAAGATCGGAGCAACTGACGCCGAGGCTCAGATCATTGATGCTGATATTGTCTTTAATCCTTATTATGTGAATAACTCAACTTATAATTTTGGGATCACTGACAATCCATTATATGCAGGATTCTTCGATATCCAGAGTATTGCAACGCATGAAATCGGACATGTTCTTGGATTATTGCATTCCGGTGTGTATAATGCAACCATGTGGTTTGAAATCAGAACGGGTATCGATACAAGAAGCCTTGAGCAGGATGATAAATCGTGGTTAAGCTATCGCTATCCCAATAAGACTAAATATAACGCAGCTTTCGGATCAATATCCGGGAACATTAAATATGGTTACAACAATGATCTGGTTGCCGGGGCCATCGTTTTAGCGGTCAACCCCGCAACTAATCTGCCAGTAGTACATGCCTACAGTGATGTGAAGGGTAATTATTTAATACCCGGAGTTCCTCCCGGGACTTACCGTGTTTACATTATGCCGCTTAACGGCGATGTATACGGCCGTGACCTGACACCGGCTAATATAAGCCCGTATATTTATGCTAATACCATCTATACCGATTATCCGGGAGAATTCTATAATAATCCTGACGGTGCTGATGACTCTGGTATTCCGCCAACAAACGTTACTGTTTCAGCCGGGAAAGAAACTAGTGGTATAAATTTTATCACTAATATAGACAAGACACCCCCAACAGTTAAGTCTGTTGTTCCTGCCGACGGTACTTCAAAAGTCTCGGTACTGCCGGATATTTTGATCACATTTTCAGAACCTGTCGATATGAATACCGTGACAGGTCAGTCCTGTTATTTGACCAAGGCAGGAAGTACTACTGTCATCAGTGGAAATTATCAGACTGCAGGATTTGAAGAGAACTCTGATATAATTTTGTTTACCCTTCCGAAGATTGCTCTTGATTACGATTCTTATTATACTCTTCATATTACATCAGCCGTTACGGATCTGAAGGCAAATCATTTAGCGACAGAAAAAACAAGTACCTTCCATACTGAAGTTCCGGATATAGAACCTCCAACTATAAAGAGTACGATACCTATAAATGGTTCTGTTAATGTATTCCTGACAGATAAGATCATGGTATTTTTCTCCGAACCGATGATCAAGAGTTCGGTAGAAAGCAGCTTTATTCTGACGACTGATAATGGAACAGTAAAAGTAGATTGTACTCCCAGCTGGGATGAATATTCAACTTTTACTCTTTCACCAAAAAGTCCTTTGATTGAAGGAAAGCAATATTTTCTTACCTGGACAAATATGGCGACCGATCTATCAGGAAACGGACTTGCTGCCGGATCAATCAATTTCAAAACTATACTGGCTGCTGTTCCAACAATTACTTATCTGGAACCTGGTTCAAGTCTGACGACAAATGTTGCAGCAGAAACTGCTATAGTTGTTGATTTTTCAGAACCTATTAATACAACTACCATAAATTCGACAACATTCAAATTACTTGTGGGTACGAGCACTCAGCAGGTTTCCGGTTCTTTTGAATTTCTTAATGATAATTCACGGGTGGTTTTCAGACCTGCTGCAAATCTTAGCTTCGGCCAGAAATACACAATTAATTTGACCACTGGGATTAAGGATGTTTCTAAAGCAATAGGGACCTTTGGAGGAAAGACTACAACATTTACAACTGGCACAAAACCTTCAAAACCCCATATTGATTATATTGATCCGCCATCAGGTGAAACAGGTTCGAGAGTCATAATAGGCGGATCTGGTTTTGATCCTAATCCTTTAAATAATAAAGTTACATTTACTGCTTTTGCTTCATCGGGTGTGGATGCTTTTGCTGTAAGTGCATCGCTTACCAGCCTCACGGTTATAGTTCCTTACGGAGCTGTCTCAGGTAATGTGAGGGTTACCACAAATGGGGTACTGGACGATCAGGATGCCAGCAATTTACCAGTATATTTTTATATTGTTTCGAATACAGATCCTTGCAATACTGCCTATGGGAGTACTAATACAGGATCCAACCCACACGGTGGTGCATTGAGTTATGATGGTGCAACTGCTTATGTGACCAATTACGGGGAAAACACTGTTTCAGTTATTAAAAATTTGGATAATAGTGATCCAGCGCATAATGGACCCTATGAACTATTGCCTCGCATTCAGGTTGGGACTTCACCAATGAATATCACCATAGATCCTACAGGAACAAAAGCCTATGTGACAAATTTTAATTCCCACAACGTTTCGGTAATAGATTTGACCAATAATTCGGTCATTACAACTATTAATGTCGGCGTAAATCCTTATGGAATTGTCGTAAATGGTGATAAAGTATATGTTGCAAATTATGGCTCCAATAATATTACTGTTATTAATGTAGATCCGGCCAGCGGTGGATTCGATCGCGCTGTTGCCAATATAAATACGGGAACCCAGAACAGGGATATTGGCATTACTCCCGATGGCGGACTTCTTGTAGTTACCGGTAACAATGGCCTTACATTAATTAAAATAATGCAGACGGCGCTTGGCTTTGACTATGCAGTTTCTAATTCAAATCCAGGATCATCGACCAGAAATGCGGCGCTTACTACTGATGCCGGAACTGCAATTGTGACTACAATGGCCGGGGATATCTTCTTTGTTGACATAGCACCAGGAGATAATTTTGGTGCAGCTTATGGCAATTATAATGGCGGGTCCCCGGCTGGTGGTGGAAAAACATCTTATGATGGCCTGTACTATTATGTAACAAATCCTGGTAATGAGCAGGTTACCGTTTACAAAATAACTTATGAAGGAAGTGGTTCAGGTTCAGGTACAGTTTCATCGTCTTCAGGATTAGCGCTTAAATATTATGCAACCATTTCTGTTGGAAAGTCACCTGAAAGTCTGGCAATAGATCGGGCTAATGACAGGCTCATTGTAGTGAATTCCGGAAGCAACAATATCACTGAGGTCTCAATTTGTTGCCCGGCCAGTGAAACAGCTCTCGATTTAATTAAAGATATGGTTTTCCCAATAACTCAAATGATGAATGGCAATGCTATTCAGAGATTATTGGGGAGTATGCTTATAGGGAGACTGAATGATGCAGCGAATAATATTATACGAGGTAAACCAAAGACTGCAATCGTTAATCTTAATACTTTTATCCTAATAGTTAAAGTTGGTAGTAAATTCCCTATTAATGAACCTTATATTGCAGCTGATCTGATAAAAACTGCACAAAAAATCATTTCCATGCTTCAAAATCCGGTCACCTCCAAGTCTGTGATGTCAGAGTCTACTCTTGCTAATACTGAACAAGTAAATCAGGATATGATACTCGTATCAAAGCTCGGGGTTATTTATCCAAACCCATTCAGTCAGACAGTTACTATTAATTACCAGGTGGCTGAAAATAAAGAGGCCCCGACTAAAGTACAAATTATGATTTATGACATCAATGGCAAGTTAGTCGGATCTCTTGTTGATGAAATGATGCAACAGGGCTGTTATACAGCTACATGGAAAGGAACTTATGATGATGGAACCCGTGCACCTTATGGTACCTATTTTGTACTTTTCAGGACGGGTGGCGTAGAAGAGGTAAGCAAAATTGTGCTTATCAAACCGCGGTAAAGGATTGTAAACCTGTTTTTAAAAGCGGAAGTAAAAACTTCCGCTTTCTTTATGTCAGAAACATAAATTCAATACTATTTGATTAACTCATGAAGATGCCTGATTGTAATTTCCTTTAAATGTTTTTTTGCTTCATTTAACTTTATTGGATCTGTCTCCAAATCAATGTAATTTTGCCAAAGATCAATGCTCCTGGTGATCTTTCCTGCAGCTTCGTATGCTTTTGCCAGGTAAAGGTTTGTTTCAGGTTCCTGAGGCTTGATTTTATCTGAAAGTTCAAGATATTTCAGGGCTGAATCGGATTGTTCCTGCATTAAGTAGGCATTGCCAAGGTTTTTGTATACAAGATACATATACTTTGATCCGGGATATTGCTCCCTGGCTTTATTCAGGATTATTATTGCTTCAATTGGCTGATTTATATAATTATATAATCTGCCAAGAGCACTGCATGCAGGAACATAGACAGTGTCTCTGTGAAGAGTGGAATCTATTTTAATTGATTCTTTGTACCAGTGAATAGCCTGTTTATAATCTTTCTTATCATCCAGGGCATAAGCCATATTATATGCTGCCCCGCTATTTTTGGGATCGTATTCTATTGCTTTTATGGTTTGCATTACTGCATTGTTTAAATCGCCCTGTTTATAACTTAATGCAGCCAGGGAGCTCCATGCATACGAGTATTTGGGATCACTTGAAAATGCAAGGTCAAGTTCTGTTTTTGCAGCTTCAAACTCTTTATTATAAATATAACTAACTGCTTTTCTGACATGTATTTTTGCAACTTCTCTTTTAGAGTTACCAGCACCTAAAAAGCTGAACGACCCCTTTCTGCCAAATGCCAGTACTATCATCAAAGCGATAAATAAGATTGAAAAGATGTACTTAGAGTTGTTTTTAATCCAGTAAAGGCCCTTTTTTTGTATCAGTCCGGCGTCATTTTTCTTAATTTTCCCATCAGTTGGCAGATGAAGACCCGGAGATTCAGAACTTTTGTCAACAGTAAAGATGCCTGTATTTTTTTGATCATGGGAATCAATAAATGACCAGTTTGATGAGTTCTGGATTCTTTTCAAGCTTCCTATAAGCTCATCGATGGCATTAGCCACTTTATTTATCTGGTCGCGATAGTAAACTTTAGTCAGATTATCGTGAGGGTGATCTTCACTGGCTCTCAAAGGTCTGTTAACACCGGCAGATTTATAAATGAAATCAACTCCTCGAAGTGCTCCTCCCAGTACCGATTCGCACAACTTAATATCAGAGATATCCGGCTCGTGTATCCGAACAGGAAGTACACGGCTTGCGATATTCCCATTCGGTAATGGTATCTTCAATCCAAACGGATCATGGGAAGCTAATTCAACAAATGCTTTAAACTCATTCTCCCATGCAAAAGATCTGGGATCGCAATAGGTTCTTGAAATAACCGGAATAAAAACAAGACATTTAAGCTTTTCTTTCAGTGAGGCGTCTACATCGTGTGTTTCTAACAAACCATCATGCGGGTTGTTATCAAAATATAAACTTATCTCTTCCTTGAAAGTTGCTTCGAGTTCCCTCTTCAGATTGTCAACAAACTCAGTTACCCAGCCGTCGTATTTATTGTCTTTCTGGCGGTAGCTGATGAAGATGTCGTATTCATAGCCGGGAATTATGCTTGACATTGGATTAAAGTGATATTAAAACAAAATAAATTCCGTATCGTACATCTAATTCAAATTTATGCCTTCGCTTGATTAAAAGCAATAATATTATTTATGAAGTAAAATATATTTTATAGCTAAATCATAATCTTATTCCTATCACGAGAATATCATCAGTCTGATCTTCATTATTTTCTTCTCTCCACTGTTCAAGCTCTTGATATAACCTGTCGTTCTGTTCAGACATTGAACAATCCTGAAGATTCAGTAAAAAATTCATCAGTCTTTTTCTCTGATATTTTTTATGATGCTTGCCGCCAAACTGGTCTGAATAACCATCTGAACAAAGATATAGTGTATCGGAAATATTAAGCTGGATTTCTGTTGATGTAAACTGACACTCCCCATCTTCATAGTTATCATCCCCTGTGTTTTGAGACGGGTATTCTATCAGCTGCCCTTTAGAAATACAGTAAAGGGGATTCTTAACCCCCGAGTATGAAAGTATATTGGATCTTGTATCCAGGATGCAAAGGATAATATCCATGTCATCTGAAATTCCTGTTTCTTCTTTATCTTTTCGCAGATACCGGTGTATTTTGCTGTAAAGATGATAAAGGATATGAGATGGATTTGTCAGTTTTATTTCATTTACAGCCTGATCAATTATGCCATAACCTAATGAACTCAGAAGTGCGCCCGGAATTCCATGGCCCGTACAATCAACTGCAGCAAATATTGTAAGGGGACCCTGCCTGCTGAAAAAATAAAAATCTCCGCTGACAATATCTTTTGGTTTAAAAAGGATAAAGCTGTCAGGGAAAGTTTCCCTGACATAAAGATCATCCGGCAGAAATGTTTCCTGGATATGCTGGGCATAATTATAGCTGCCCTGAACTTCGTTTATTGCCTCTTCAATCTTCGTGTTCCTTATTCTCATCATTTCTTCTAATTCAGGGGTGAGAGTAACCAGGCTTCTGATCTGGTTATTTAGTTCCCGGGTTTCATTTAGAATTTTATGAATACTGCTCTGTGGTTTAATTGCATATGACAGTTTTTTGATGCTGTTGGGAGAAACGGGAAACGCCTCGTAATCTATATCCTGTAAAAATGCAGGGATTAATTTAACAAGCTCACGGTCTTTTTCTTTTTCTGATTCGCTCAACTGATCATAAGAAATCAAACTTGGATGTGTTCGCCTGATATCGTCCTTTTCCCTTCCCAGGGTCCATCCATTTAATCTTTTTTCCCAGCTCCACCTCATATGTTCTAACCTGGCCATGGTTTCAATTTCCTCTTCATTAAGATGAAGTGTAAAAGGTTTGAAGCCTTTCTTAACCGGTCTTATCTTATATCCGATTGACAGTAATTTTGTCGGAATGTGTGTCGCATTATCAATATTTGAGTATTTAATTTCATCCGGAAGATCATCAAAATCAGAGATGTACAGAGATTCGGAATTTCCCTGATTATAAAAAGCATAATTGTTTGCCTTTAGACTCTGGTTTCTTATCTCATGAAGATACCTTGAATGAATGGCTCTTGCCAGTTTTTTGATCATGGGCATGCTGATCTCAACCGCTTCTTCATAGCGCAGTACTTCATATCCCAGTTTTTTAAGTGCGACGGGGATTAAAAAATTGAGTTCAATGAATAACTTCTTACGTTCTGAAATTGTACCGGCAAAAGATTTGGATGACTTGAGTTTTTCATGATCAACCAGTGCAAGAGCCTTAATCTCATTATCGGTAATGATACAAGACCTGCAAAAATTTTCAAAAGGACGGATAATGAGATTTAATGTTCTGAATTTGTCTGGTATTTCTGCAGTATAACTATACCACGATGCTTTTTCAGATTTTGAAAGATCTTTAAATTCTTTTTTATAAAAATTTGAAGATATATTAAGAGAATCTGATTTCCGTATACCGTTATAAAGACTCTCTGCAACAGGGGAAACAAAGAGCTTCTTGTAGGTTTTCTTATCAGGAAACATGTCCTGAAATAGTTGATTATCTTTAATCTGTGTAATATCTGACTGCATTCCTGCTCAAGTAAGGTCACCTGACAGTTTAAATACCCTAACAGATGATATATTTCTTCTGTAAAAAAACTTGTTTATTCAGGATTCAACATATTCAAAAGGGAATTTAACGATCCGCGACATCTCTTTCCCAACTTCGAGCATATCTCCATCCTCTTTTTCAAAATACCATTTTACCGTCAGATCAATTCCCTTTAAACGTAAACCGGCCAGAACTTTTATAATATCAAGGATTAATTTTGCCGATGATGAATTGAAATATTCAAAATCGAAGGTAAAGACTATCGGATCTTTATTATAGTCGGGGCTGAAAAGCATAGTACTGAATTCCTGAAGCCATGAGAGAATCTGGTCGTAGAACTCACGTACATCGGGAGGCCTCGATTCACCTGAAATGAGATAGACATGTTTATCAGGATCAAGTATAACCTTAGGTGAACTGGTCGTCTTATCAATAATCAACTTTCTCATGATATATTTATTTAGAGTAATTTGTATTTCAAAATATAAATACCCATTAGTTAATGGTTTAAAGCTATAGATAATCTTATTCCCAGATTTTAAAACCATATAGATGAACCCGAGTCCTGCACATTTTTCATTAATCTCCAGCTTGCTCCTGATTTTATTTTCATATATTTTTTTCAATGTCATTTCATCAGACTTGTTTAAATTATCGAGTCTGGTGGAAATGTTTTCCTTATCACTTGCGGTAACAGGGTTGCCGGCATTAATAATTATTTTGTCATTTTGCTTCCTTACGGTGATATTAGAGCTCATTTCAGGATCATCAGATGAAATAAATTCAGCATGTTTACAAATGTTTTCAAGACACTCTACAACCACTGAATATACTCTTTTACAAGTCGTCTTATTCAAATCTCTAAACTCACAGGTCTTCTTAAGTTTTTTCAGAAGTGAATCTAATACATTATAATCCATCAGTCCATGATACTCCAGAAATACTCCCGATTCTGACATAAAGCAGTTCTTAATTTTATATACCTGTAAAACACTATCTGACAAATTAAAAGTAGTTATCAAAATTTGCTGATAGGTCAGAAATATTTTTCTAAATACATAATTATTATTATCTTGAATAACTTAAAGCAAAGATATATTTTATAATAGGAATTGCTTTAAGTGTTTAAACATAAATTAATATTCTCTCCTATGATTGAGACAATTTTAAATGCACTGATACAACTATTTGCATTGATAAGTGATGTTCGTGATATTTCAGAGATCTCATCAAGGGAGAAAGATATTGTAAAGTTATTTCTGTCGCGTCAACTGAATAACGAACTGGTTAACAAGTACCTGGGAATATTCGACGAATACATCACCCAATACAACCTTGAAAAAGTTGACAGGGGCAGTATTAAAGATATGAAAAGGACTTCTCTCACTGCTGTGAAAATTCTAGGAATATGTGAGAAGATAAATGAAGAGCTACAGCAAAAACAAAAGCTATATGTTCTGGTCCAGCTTATGGATTTTATTCTGTTCGGTGCTGAAATAACCGAGAATGAGCTGGAGTTCCTTGAGACCGTTTCAACAGCATTCAATATACCCCAGACAGAGTTTCAGAACATAAAAAGTTTCATTTTGAAATCAGTGAATGATATCCCTGAGAAAAATAGGGTAATGATCATAAACGGTACTCATGAAAATGAGTATATTGGGATGAAACATCTGTACAGGGAAAATCTCAAAGACAGCATCCTGCTGCTTCATATTGAAAGTACCAATGCATTTATTTTGAAATACTCTGGCAAGGAAGATCTATTCCTTAATGGTCAGAATATTTTTTCAGGGCAGACATGTACTTTTGATCATGGTTCAACAATCAGAGGTTCCGGTACAGATACAATTTATTACAGTGACATCTCAAGCGTATTCACTGAGGAGACATTTAAACTTAAAATATCGATTGATGCCATTGATGTTCATTTGAAGTTTAGGAACAGTGAATATGGAATTCAAAATTTTAATTTTCATGAAGAATCGGGCAATCTGATAGGCATATTAGGAGGTAGCGGTGTAGGAAAGACAACCCTTTTAAATGTTTTAAGCGGAATTACCGAGCCTCAGAACGGTGAAGTCCTGATAAACGGATATAATCTTTACTCCGATCTGGATAAGATCCATTTGAAAGGGGTCATTGGCTTTGTTCCGCAGGATGATCTGCTCATCGAAGACCTTACAGTCTGGCAGAATCTTTATTACAGCGCAAGGATGTGTCTCGATAACCTTCCAGAATCAAAATTGCTGGAAGTTGTGAACAAAACTCTGGCAGAACTCGATCTGGAAGAGATCAGAAATCTGAGAGTTGGAAACAGCCTTAATAAAGTAATTAGCGGCGGGCAGCGGAAAAGATTGAACATTGCCCTGGAATTGATCCGCGAACCGACAATACTCTTTGTTGATGAGCCGACATCAGGACTTTCTTCAGTCGACTCTGAAATAGTAATGAACCTGCTGAAAGAGCAAACTGACAGAGGGAAACTGGTAATTGTTAACATCCATCAGCCGGGTTCGGATCTTTATAAAATGTTTGATAAAATAATGATTATCGATAAAGGTGGATATCAGATATTTTATGGTGATCCATCGGAAGCCATCGTATACTTTAAAACTCAGGCCAGTTATGCGAATGCGTATGAAGACCAGTGTATTACATGTGGAAATGTAAACTCCGATCAATTGCTTCAGATAATAGAAGCGAAAGTCATTAATGAAAAAGGTAAACATACTCATCTGAGAAAAGTCTCGCCTCAGGAATGGGCTGAGCGGTTTCTCCGGAGCAGCGAAAAACCCACCCATAAAATCTTTCAGGGTGACAGGACACTGCCTGAAAATTATTACAGTATTCCAGGTCTTTTAAAGCAATCGAAGATATTTTTTATCCGTGATATTCTATCCAAGCTTGCTAACAAGCAGTATGTTATGATAAGTTTACTCGGATCTCCTTTTCTGGCTTTTCTGCTGGCATATTTTACCAAATATACTGTTGACGGAGAATATGTTTTCAGAGAAAACGAGAACATGCCATCTTACCTCTTTATGTGTGTTATTACCTCTCTCTTTCTTGGATTAATAATCAGTGCCGAAGAAATTGTCAAGGACCGGAAAATATTAAAACGGGAATCGTTTCTTAATCTCAGCTGGTTCAGCTACCTGAATTCCAAGGTTATGATAATGTTTCTAATTTCAGCAATTCAGTCGATCTCATTTATTCTTATAGGCAATTATATATTGGAAATTAAGGGGATGACTGTTTCCTACTGGTTGGTTTTATTTACAACGTCCTGTTTTGCCAATATGCTAGGATTAAACATTTCAGCAGCATTCAATTCAGTAATAACAATTTATATCCTTATACCGTTCATAATTATTCCACAGTTGTTATTCAGCGGAGTTCTTGTGAAATTCGACAAGCTTCATCAGGGAAACTTTACTTCAGTTGCATTTACTCCGGTTATCGGTGATGTGATGGCCGCAAGATGGTCTTTTGAAGCGCTTGCCGTCGAACAGTTTAAGAATAATAAATATGAAAGAAATTTTTTCAAATACCAGATGGGAAAAAGTCAGAATAACTGGTATGCTTCATTTCTGATAGATGCTCTGAAGAAGGATCTCTGGAGATTAAACATTTATAGGGATAGTGCAGAATACAGAGAGGCCAATAAAAATAATATCAGGAAACTCAACTATTATCTGGAGCGATTATCTGATATAGCAGGGTTTAATGCTGTTCCGGAAGATATAAAAGTTTCGTTTAGTAATAACAGGATTGATTCAACCATTGTGAAATCCACCAATTTATTTCTCGACAGTTTAGGGGGTCGTTTCCGTCATGAATTTAAAAAGTACAGGGCACGGGAGGATTCGGTTAGCAGATCAATCATATCTAAAATCGGGAAGGGAAAGCTTCTCGAGATTGAAAACAACTATGACAATAAGTATCTCGGGAATGTTGTTCTCGACCGGTTAAGAACCGACCAGGTTATTGAAACAAAAAATAGGATAATTCAAAAATATGAGCCTGGTTTTATGAACCCTCTTTCAAATTATGGCCGTGCACATTTATATGCCCCTTATAAACTGATAGGGAACATTAAAATTGATACCTTCTGTTTCGATTTACTGGTATTATGGATCGTTTCAGCAGTACTTTATCTTGTCTTGTACTTTAACCTTTTACAAAGGCTGTTGCCTTACTTTGAGAAGGTGAAATTGAAGGAAACTGAGAAATAGTTTATTTCAGCCATTCCTCAACAGCCTGTGGACTTAATCCTGTTAAACCGAGTTTATTCTTTTTGTTAAATCCATTCAGGTCATTAGCAAGTTTACCGGCTTTTTCAACCTCCCTAAGCTTGGCAATTGTTGTAAAACCGAGTTTTTTCAGAGGCTCTATCCATTCTGCAGGTATTCCTATCCCGGTATATTTTTCTTCAGGGTCGGAAGTCAGCTTCTTTTCCGGCTTCATCTGTGGAAATAGCAACACATCCTGAATCGATGGCTGGTTAGTGAGAAGCATTGTCAGTCTGTCAATTCCCATGCCCATCCCTGAAGTAGGTGGCATTCCATATTCAAGTGCCCTGATAAAATCAAGATCGATGAACATAGCCTCATCATCTCCCTTCTCTGACAACCTGAGCTGGTCCTGAAACCTCTCCATCTGGTCGATAGGATCATTTAATTCGGAGTATGCATTTGCAATCTCTTTTCCATTGATCATCAGTTCAAACCGTTCTGTAACACCCGGTTTACTGCGATGCATTTTTGTAAGAGGGGATGTTTCGGTAGGATAGTCAATAATAAAGGTAGGTTGTATATAATTATGTTCACATTTGGCACCGAACAGCTCGTCAATAAGTTTTCCTTTTCCCATAGAAGATGTGTTTGGGACATCAAGCTTATTACAAACTTCTCTTAGTCCGGCTTCATCCATTGCCGAGATATCAATGCCTGTATTCTCCTTTATTGCGTCAGTCATGCTGATCCTTTTAAACGGAGGATTAAGATTGATTAGCTTATCACCATATAAAATTTCAGTCTTACCATGAAGATCAAGAGCAGATTTTTTAATTATTTCCTCAGTGAAGGTCATCATCCAGTTATAATCTTTAAAGGCGATGTAAATTTCCATTACCGTAAACTCCGGATTATGAGTACGATCCATTCCTTCATTACGAAAATCTTTAGCAAATTCATATACACCCTCAAAGCCGCCTACAATAAGTCGTTTAAGGTAGAGCTCATTTGCAACCCTGAGATAGAGAGGCATGTCGAGAGTGTTATGATGAGTTATAAATGGTCTGGCTGCAGCACCACCTGGTATAGGTTGAAGAATAGGTGTTTCAACTTCAAGATAACCCTTCGAGTCAAAGAGTTCACGCATTGAATGAATAATCTGTGTCCTTTTTCTGAACACGTCACGAACCTGTGGATTTACAATTAAATCGACATACCGCTGACGATAACGCATTTCAGGGTCAGTAACTGCATCAAATATAACTCCGTCTTTCTCCTTGACTATCGGAAGCGGCCGGATTGACTTGCTCAGTATTGTAAATTCATCGACATGAACAGTTGTTTCACCCATCTGGGTTTTAAAAACATGACCTTTCACACCAATAATATCGCCTATGTCGAGAAGATGCTTAAATACAGTATTATACATTGTTTTATCTTCGCCGGGACATATATCGTCACGACGGAAATAAATCTGTATCCTGCCTGAAGAATCCATCAATTCTGCAAATGAAGCATTGCCCATAATGCGTCTGCTCATTATCCGTCCGGCAAGACACACTTCCTGAAAATTGTTTTTTTCAGGTGTGTAATTATCGAGAATATCCTGTGCAAAAACGTTGGTTTTATATTCAGCAGCAGGGTAGGGATCTATACCAAGTTTTCTGAGTTCATCTACAGATGCCCTTCGGATCTGCTCCTGTTCACTTAAATTCATATTGCTCATTCTGATTTGGAAATTTGTGCAAAGATAAAAAAATCATGCATTTGAAGTTGAATGATATTTATCCTTTTAATGCTATTATCTCATTATCGAATTTATCGCGTATTATTCTGGTCATAGGTCCGGGAACTCCTTCACCAAGAGTATTTCCCCCCAGTTCTGTTACAGGAGTAACTTCAGCAGAAGTATTTGTAATGAAAGCTTCCTGAACAAATCTGATCCTGTTTTCCTGCAAAGCTTCCTCCCTGATCTGAATTCCTGACTCCAGAGCAATCCTTAATACGTTTTTCCGGGTAATACCTGAGAGAACATGATTCGATTCAGGATGCGTGTAGAGAATTCCATTAATAACAAAGAATATGTTTGAATGCGATCCTTCTGTTATAAGCCCGTTGCGGACGAAGATACATTCTTTCAAGCCATTTTCATGAGCTTCCTGAAAACTCATGGTATTTGGAAGAAGAGCTACCGATTTTATATCGCATCTGCTCCACCTTATGTCTTCCTTTAGCATGACTTTAATCCCTGATTCTTTTGACTTACTTTCAGGCTTAAATCCCCAGGCATAAGAATAGGAGGTAGGTGAGACATCGGGAGAAGGGAAGGAATGCGAGCGTCTTGCTACACCTCGCGTTATCTGGAGGTATATCATTGCCGGCTGGCTTTCAAGCTTATTAAGTTTTATAAGATCATTGGCAATGGTTGGAAACGAATCTGCCTCCGGCCAGTTAATTCTCAATTCTCTCAGACTTCTTTTCAGCCTAGTAACATGGCTGCCCATGTCATAAAAAAAGCCTTCATACCATCTCACAACTTCATAAACACCATCGGCGAATAGAAATCCTCGGTCATCGGGGCTGATCATTATCTCATCTTTTGGAAGGAGTTTCCCATTGAAGTAAGCTGTTTCCATAATGTGCATTTATCTAATTACTTACAATTATAATTAATTTCTTAATCCCCTGGTATTTTGCCCCCCTGCTCCCGCTTAGGCGGGATTAAATATCGTTATATTTTTAAATTTTCTAATGTTCGAGTGAGTATTAGTCCCGCTCTGCGGGATTGGGGGGCTAATATGTTGGTGGAATTGGGTTTATTTCATTGGTTCTATTATCTCCGTTTTATAATTAATTGCCGATCTTGCTTCCTCTGCTGATGCCGCATTACCACAGGCTGCCTGGACAAACAATGAAGCTCCAAGTACTGTGGTTTCTTTCTGATCGATAATTTTCAGGGGAACGCCTGAATAATTGGCTCTTAACTGATTCCAGAGCCTGTTTTTTGATCCGCCTCCAACACAAATGATACTTTCTGTCTTGAACCTACCGGCATTTTCAAGGGCTCTTTTCCCGTCTGCAAGTTTCTCAGAAAGTGCCTCGATCATTGCCCTGTAAATTTCGTCGCGGGTTGATTCAAGTGTCAAACCTATTATCTGCCCTCCGGGTTTTTCTTTTAACTCTTCATAGAATTTTGGAATAATTTTTACTCCATTGGAACCTGGTGGAACCTTTTCTGCTCCTGAAATCATAATTTCATAAACATTTTCCTTTATTTCACCGTACAAATTCCGCCTTGCCCATTCAAGTATTCCTGATGCAATCCATTGATTACCTATATTATACAACCCTGGTCTGGAGTCGAATTCGGTGGTAATTCCCAAATCGAGTTGCTCTTGACCTGATCTGAATGTTTCTGATCGTACCATTAGTATTTCCCAGGTTCCTGAGCTGAGTACCGGCTGATTTCTTTCTGCACCCGATCCGAAAATAGCAAATTGAGTGTCATGGCCGGTTGCTACAACAAAAATTCCCACAGGAAGACCAGTCTCCACAGAAGCTTTGGAATTGATTTGACCGATAACTGTCCCGGCTTCAACAGAAGATCCCATTTTTTCGAATGGGAATCTGATTTTATTAAGAATATCTTCAGAAAACTTCCTGTTTTTAAGACTTGTCAACATTGAAGTACCGGCCATGGTAGTATCATTAACTATTTCGCCTGTAAGCAGAAATGAGAAAATAGAAGGCATAAAAAGATAGATAAAGCTCTTTTCAACTATTTCAGGTTTGTGTTCGACAAACCATATAAGTTTATTGATTGTATTAAAGGAGAATGGAAGAACTCCGCTCTCATAGTATAACTCATTAACAGGTAAATATTTGTTTATATTCCTCATTATTGGATTTGTCCGTTCACATTGCCATGAAATTACAGGGTAGAGCATTTTCCCTGATTTATCAAAGAGAGTTCCATCAACTCCAAAAGTAGTTACGGTGACTCCTGCGATGCGTCCTGAATTAATCTGACTGACAACCCGCTGTGAAGCCAGGCACATTTTTCCCCAGATCTCTTTTATATCCCAGATCCTGTATTTTGGATATTCAGGATCCGGCCTGGTATTGTTCAGAAATGATTCTGATGCAAGGATTTCTCCCTTAATGTTTATTGCTATAACCCGTATGTTAGTTGCACCACAGTCAAAAACAATTACAATATCACCTATTGGCATTTGTAAAGAGATAATCTAAAATGAATAACAGAAACCCGATTTTTCTTCTTTTTTGAAAAGAGTGAGGCATGTTAAAGAGTTAACGGTTATCCCAACCCTTTCAAAAAAGCCAATGACGATCCTGCAACAATTAATACAACAATATAAAGTGATAATACAATTATTAACAGGATTCCGATATATGCAAAATAATATTTCAGGTTCTTTATAGCTTTATGAAGTCTAAGCTTATCAAGATTTTGTATAGCATGCGAAGTGTGTTTGGAAAAACGGAACAAGAAGAGGACAGGAAAAAAAAATATTGCTGCCAGCAGCAGAACAGGTACAAACATGAGTGATTCGGGGACGCCAAGACCCTTTTCTCCTGAATTAAAAGCTGTAAGAAAAGTTCCGGCGATCAGTCCGATAATAATAAACAAACCCAGAAATATAAATCCTATTATTGCAAGAAACATTACCCATTTTCTTGTTGTTTCAAGATTTTTCAGGGTCCCCTGTTCTATTTCTATTTTCCTGGGTTCAAGAGGTGTTTCCATATATTTAAAGATATTTAGTACTTAGATAAAATTGTTATAACTCATTATTCCCAGTCCATTCCATATTTTTTACCTCTCCCCAACACCCCGCTTTGCGGGGCAGGCTCTCCCCTGGACTGGGATGAGGTGAAAGTCTTATTTATATAATGCTCCGTAAACCTGGCAAGCCCTGTAATCCGATCCCTCCTTATCCATCCCGAAAGCATTCCATGAGCTCGGCCTGAAAATGTTCTCTTCAGGCAAATTATGCATACAAACCGGTATTCTCAGTAAGGAGGCAAGAGTAATCAGATCGGCTCCGATATGTCCATAGCTCGATGCACTATGATTCGCTCCCCAGTTAGACATAACAGAATAGACATCACTAAAAGGTCTCTTGCCTGTCAGCCTTGGGGTGAACCAGGTTGTTGGCCATGTTGGATCTGTCCTGTCAGTGAGAATTTTATTCATTTTTTCAGGAAGTTCAACTGTCCATCCTTCTGCCAGCTGAAGAACTGGTCCCAGCCCTTTTACGAGGTTGACTCTTGAAATAGTTATTGGCATGACACCTTTGGTATCGAATTGAGATGAGAAACCTCCCCCTCTGAAATATCCGGTATTGGCTGGTGGCCATCGAGTTGCTTCAAGACAGGCGGCAGCATCTTTTCCTGTTATCTCCCAGAAAGGCTTAACGCACGACTCTTTTTTATTGGTCTGTCTCCCCGAGAAGTCAAGGGCAGATGCCCCCGAATTGATGAGGTGAATGACTCCGTTTGATGCAAGACCTTCGGGTTTTATTTTTGTAACTCTTTTAATTGCTTCAGGACTCCAATAGGTTCGTATATCTGAGAACATCTGCGCGGTATTTGTAAGAAGATATCCAAACAACATAGGCACACCATTCATTGCATCATTCTCTGTTGCAACAAGATACGGAGGCCTGATGCCATTCCAGTCAAACGAGGAACAGAGTATAGCCTCAAGAAAGTCTCCGTTTGGCATATGATCTGTCCATTGCCTCTGGCCCTGGAAACCCGATAATATGGCGTTATGTCCAAGAGCCTCTTCTCCGAAACCAAGTTTTTTGAGCTTCGGATTGCCGACCATCAGATCGCGGGCAATAAGTGCCATCTTAACTACAGTTTCCCATTCCTTATCCTTTTGTTTTCCTGACTTGGGAGAAGCGTTCAGATCTTTGCCCTCCCTGCAGTTTTTCTTTGTCCACTCAAGCGCTTTTACAAATTCCTTTTTATCAAAGATCTCCTCATTCAGCCGCCGGGTGAATTCACTCATATCTACATACTCATTTCGCATGCCGAGGTATTCCTGGAAAAAATCTTCCCGGACAATCGATCCTGCTATTCCCATTGAAACAGATCCCATAGAAAGATATGATTTACCTTTCATTAATGAAACTGCCAGACCTGCCTTTACAAATCTCAGGATTTTTTCACTGACATCTTCAGGTATTGACTGATCGCCGGCATCCTGCACATCATTTCCGTATATCCCAAAAGCAGGCAATCCCTTCATTGTATGTCCGGCCAGAGCCGCAGCAAGGTAAACTGCACCTGGTCTTTCCGTACCGTTAAATCCCCATATAGCTTTTGGGATTTCACTATTCATGTCAATTGTTTCGCTGCCATAGCACCAGCATGGTGTTACAGTTAAGCTGACACCAACTCCGCTTTTGCTGAATTTCTCAGCACACATTGCTGCTTCTGCAACACCTCCTATACATGTGTCGGCAATTACAAATTCAACCGGTTTTCCATTTGGATATCTGAGATTTGCCGAGATAAGTTTCGCGGCATTCTTTGCCATATTAAGTGTCTGTTCTTCGAGAGACTCCCTTACTCCCCGTTCCCTGCCATCTATCACAGGACGGATTCCGACTTTCGGGTATTCGCCAATAACTGTCGGGTAGTTGTGGTTTATCTTTAAATCATTATTAGCCATTTGATATATTATTTTAAAAGTTTCAATTGCAAAATGAAGTTTAACAAATATAAGTTTTTTTTAACCACAAAGAATACAAAGAAGGCATGCCCCCTCCCGCTACGCGGGATCCCCCTAAAGGGGGACTATTTCCGCGACCTTAATAAATTTACTGAAAGACAGAGAATTAATCCCGCCTAAGCGGGAGCAGAGGGGCAATAATCCTTTATGCCTTTGTGGTTAATGGATTTCAAATTTCTATAAATCTGGGAAATTGGTACCTTTTTTGTATCTTTGTTTTGTCAGAAATCATATAAAATAAAATGCAAAAAAGAAGGCGATTACCCGGCTGGCTAAAGATGCAAAGGGCCAGCGGAGAGACCTATTCAATGGTTAAACATATAGTCGTAGAGAATCATCTTCATACAATCTGCACAAGTGGAAATTGTCCAAATATTGGAGAATGCTGGAACAGGGGTACTGCCACATTTATGATACTAGGTGATATATGTACAAGGGCATGTAAGTTCTGTGCTACAAAAACGGGGAGACCTCTTCCTGTTGATCCACTCGAACCTGACAGACTGGCTGAATCGATAAAAGCAATGAAACTTAAACATTGCGTAATCACCTCTGTCGACCGTGATGATCTGCCGGATAGAGGAGCAGCTGTATGGGCTGATACAATAAGAAGGATAAAAGAGGTGAATCCTGATACTACAATGGAAACGCTGATTCCGGATTTTGATGCCAATCCTGATTTTATTCAAAAGGTAATTGATGCAGGACCTGATGTAATTTCACATAATATAGAGACTGTCAAACGCCTTACGCCTGTTATCCGGACTAAAGCCAGATATCAAAGAAGTCTGGATGTTATAAGATACATCTCAGATAAAGGAAAAACTTCTAAATCCGGATTTATGCTGGGATTGGGAGAAAGCGAAGATGAAATTATTGATACAATCAGGGATCTATATAGTTCAGGCTGTAAGATTCTGACTATTGGGCAATATCTTCAACCCGGAATTGAATATATGGATGTTGTGGAATATATTACTCCTGAAAAATTTGAAGATTACAGAGTAATGGCTTTGGAACTTGGCTTTTCTTTTGTGGAAAGCAGCCCTCTGGTCCGATCTTCTTTTCATGCAGAAAATCATATAAAGGCTCAATATATTTAGTTATATTAGCCTGATTTAAAAGGAAAATTGAAATTGAGCTATAGCGTTATATATAAGGATGTTGGACAAAAAGATTATAAAGAGACCTGGGACTATCAGACTGACATCTTTAACAGATTAGTTGACAGTAAAAAATCAGGAATATTGTCCCAGGATCAGGATCAAAAGGTTCTTCCGGGTGTTCTCATTTTTGTTGAGCATCCCCATGTATATACACTTGGGAAAAGCGGCTCGGAAAATAATCTGCTGCTGGATTTCATTCAACTTCAGGCAAAGAACGCATCATTCTACAGGATTGACCGGGGAGGAGATATTACATATCATGGTCCGGGCCAGATTGTCGGCTATCCGATTTTTGATCTGGAGGTTATTAAGATTGGACTGAGAGAATATATTTACAGGCTCGAAGAATCAATTATAAGAACTGTAAATGAATATGGGTTAAAGGCCTCCCGGCTTGAAGGAAGTACAGGTGTATGGCTCGATCCGGAAGTTGTTGGGAAAGCCAGAAAAATTTGTGCAATCGGAGTCAAAGCGAGCAAATTTGTAACAATGCATGGCTTTGCTTTCAATGTAAATACCGACCTGACATACTTTAACAATATTAATCCGTGCGGCTTTACAGATAAAGGAGTTACTTCACTTCAAAAAGAGTTGGGAGTTACACCTGATTTTGAATCTGTAAAGGATAAAGTGAAAAAAAATCTGCAGGAAGTTTTTGAATTAAATTGGATTAAGGAGTAAAAAGATGGAAAAAAGATGGGTTGTGAAGGAAAAGGGAGACATTGCAGTTGTAAAGAGGCTTGCGGGGGCTCTGGGCGTATCAGAATCCCTGGCAAATCTGATGGTCCAGAGGAATATTTCAACACCTGATGAAGCAACCTCCTTCTTTAACCCAAGTCTCGATTATCTTCATGATCCTTTTCTGATGAAAGATATGAATATAGCCGTAGACAGGATCTCTTCTGCTGTAAAGAAAAATGAAAGGATACTCGTTTACGGTGATTATGATGTTGACGGGACCACTGCCGTTGCTCTTATGTACTCCTTCCTGAAAGATCAATATTCAAATGTAGAATATTATATACCTGACAGATACAAAGAGGGTTACGGCATATCATACCAGGGACTCGATTTTGCTTATCAGAATAACTGCAAAGTGGTTATCACGCTCGATTGTGGTATAAAAGCAGTTGAAAAAGTGAAATATGCCCGTACCAAAGGCCTCGATGTAATTATATGTGATCATCATTACCCGGGAGATGAAATCCCTAAAGCATTAGCCGTTCTTGATCCAAAACAGCCGTCGTGCAGTTACCCATTTAAAGAACTATCCGGATGTGGTGTAGGATTCAAACTTATCCAGGCCTATTCGCGGGTACATGGTATTCCATTCAGTAATATTTCACACTATCTTGATCTGGTTGCTGTAAGCATTGCATCGGATATTGTTCCACTTACAGGAGAAAACAGGGTAATGGCATATTTTGGCCTTAAAAGATTGAATGAATCGCCGCGTACAGGACTGAAAGAGATAATTCGCGAGTCGGAGGTAACAAAAGCACTCACTATAGAGGATGTCGTTTTTAAGATAGGTCCCAGAATCAATGCTGCCGGAAGAATGGAAACAGGAAGCAAGGCAGTCGACCTGCTTGTTTCAAGTGATACACGGCTTGCCACAGGAATAAGTAAGGAGATTAATAATTTCAACATTGAACGCAGAAACGTCGATCGCATTATAACTACCGAGGCAATGCGAATGATTGCCGAAGATCAGCGAACTGTGAATTCTAGAACAACAGTTCTTTATAATCCAAACTGGAAAAAAGGAGTTATAGGGATAGTAGCTTCCCGATTAATTGAAACATATTACCGGCCAACAGTTATTCTTACTGAATCAAATGGTTTTGCCACAGGTTCTGCAAGATCAGTTCAGGGTTATGATCTGTATCAGGCTATTGAAGCATGCAGTGATCTGCTCGAAAGTTTTGGCGGTCACATGTTTGCAGCGGGGCTGACTCTGAAAAAAGAGAATATCAGACCCTTCATGGATAGATTTGAACAATATGTCAATAGTACAATAACTGAGGAACAACTGGTTCCTCGTATTTTTATCGATACTGAACTCTCATTTTCTGAAATTAATGAAGAATTCTTTAAAATCATGAGCCAGTTTCAACCTTTCGGACCTGAAAACATGTCGCCGGTTTTCGTTTCCAGAAATGTATTCGATACAGGATCAGGCCGAATGGTTGGATCGAGTGGTGAACATCTTAAACTGGATCTTTGTCAGGAATCAACAGGTCAGAAAAGCTTCTCAGCAATAGCTTTCAGTCAGGCAAATCATTTTGAGTACATCAAAGGAGGAAATCCTTTCAATATTTGCTATTCATTGGAGATGAATGAGTTCAGAGGAAACAGGAATCTCCAGCTTAATATCAGGGACATAAAAACCCCGGAAAGTAAGTAGATTATGACAGGGTGAAAAGGAGAATGGGAGGCTAGGATACTAAGAGACTATGCAAGGAAGAGACTCTGTGTGCAACTCTGTGATTCCTCTGTACAACTCCGTGACAGTTCTTAGATTTTGAATAAATTCTTAGAACCAGATCCTGAACTGCATTTTAATTTCTTCCGTATTTTCCAGAGACTTCCCGGTTGTAACAGATGAAGTTATCCCATATTTGATTCTCAGCTCTGCATAATCACCGATTTTCCACTTCACCATTATATAGCTCCTGCTTCCTTCGCCATATAATGCAGGAATACTGTAACTATAAAGAAGATCATTTTCGTAGGTATAAATTCTGGAATCCCAGTTGTCGGTTTTGAAAATACAAAATCTGACCCAGATTGTGACAGGAATTTTTCTGAAGATGTAACTAATATCCTGGCATAGAATCATTCCCCTGCTACCCGAAGGTGCGACGGTTTTGAAATCCATTCGCAATCCTAACATCAGGTTAGAATGAACAGAATACCTGGCATATGCTCTAAAGCTTCTTGTTATAAGCGTCTTTTGGTCGGGAATGCCTGGTGTTTGAGCACTATCTGCCATTGTAATTCGGTAATCATATGAAGCATCCAATGAAAGTTTTTCTGAAGGTAAAAACCTGATCTTTATCTCCTTTCTTAATCCCTGTGAAGGCGCGCTGCAGCGGTACCTAAGCCATGGGAAATGCTGAATATCATATCCTCCGATGACAAACAGATGTTTTGCAGCTTCAAATGTAAAATTTCCCATTAACCCGTTTTCATTTGTAGTTTTTGAACCGGCTCCTGGTCCCTGACCGAAGAAAGTTGTAAAACCCGGGTTATAGTTTCTGTATAAGAAATTGATGGCTAATCTGTCAGAAGGCCTGAATGACATTCCTTGTACAATTGCATACCTGTTTTTTTTGTTTACCGACATCTCCCCATAGAGCAGAATTCTCCTGATTAAACTGTTATAATAAACAGAATAGATATTGTTTCTTTCACCTGTAAAATCATAGATCTTCTCCGGGTCAGTCCCTGTAAGCATTACAGGAAGTGAAAGCCTGTTCCCCGACAAGCCAAGCCCAACTTTCAGATTATTAATGTTGTAAGAAAATGAAATTCCGTATGCCAATTGGGAAACAACGTCTTTCTTGTGCAGCAGGGAAGGAGTATTATGTAATCCTGTAAGGCAGAAATTTTTGATGTAATAATTCCCGGAATCTGATGATGATGAAATAGTTGCATCTGAATAGTTTTTTGAGAAGAACATCACCAATCCAAGATTTTTAGCAGAGAACTCGGCTGCCACACCTCTGAAAAACCGGTTCTCTTCTGTTGAGGTATATGGCTTAATCTCATCATTTGCCGACATATAACCTGGTGCTGTAAGCGAAATGCCTGTCCGGATGCCGGTATTGATGTTAGTGCCCTGGCCAAAGCGTGCAGAATAGTCGCCGACAATAATCCTTCTGATTATTGTGGTTCCGTTATAGGCGATATGGGCTGAAAGAAAATCGGGGAGAGGAGGGGTACCGCTGATCAGTTTCTCCCCGGGATCTTTCTCTATCGTAAATCCTCCTGAAAATTTTCCGGAAGTAAACTTGTATTTTGTCAGGATTCTCCAGTTTGAACCTAACAAGGAGGTATCATTATTCCCTGATTTCAGTGAGAAATTTGAAATAATTGAGTTTCTCCATCTTACAGAATCTGAATTATTTACCAGATTATTTTCAAGGGAGATGAACGGGATTATCATCTCAGCGGTTTCTTTATCAAATCCGGGGATGGTTGCTATTTCATATACAGATACTACTTGTCCGGAGGAATGAACATATTCTGCCAATGCTTTTACCTGGAAATCGGAAAGAAAGAACAATCTTGAAATTTCATTTTCACCCGAAGAGTTGATCTTTACAGGATTTTCGGTAAGCTCATGAAGCCTGTCGATAAAAATTGAAACAGCTTCCGGATCGGAGTCGTCGGCTGCTAGTTCTTCTGCAATTTCAATAATATTTTCTGAATATTTTTCTGATTGTCCATTTGCATTATGAGGAGTTATAATAAATACAAGGATTAGAATCGAATTGATTATAAGTCCCTTTTTAACCGCAAAGGTCACAAAGGTTTGCACAAAGGTCACAAAGAAATCTGTATACCTTTTTTGATTTCTCATACAGTTGAGGATTATTATCTATTCAATTTATTACTCTTCTGATTCCATCTCTTAATAATGAAACATTGAAGTTTATAAGCAGCCCAAGCTTATACCCGCCAAGTTTCATATAGGTTAAGGTCTGTGCCAGATGAACATCATTCAAAGTTTCAACACTTTTAATCTCAATGACAACTTTGCTCTCAACCAGAATATCAATCCTATAGCCACAATCCAGCTTGACTTCTTCATAGATAAGAGGCATGGGCTTTTCTTTCTCAACCAAGAAACCCTCTTTCTTAAGTCTATAATACAGACATTCTTTATAAGCGCTCTCGAGTAATCCTTGACCTAGGGCTTGATGCACAGTAATTGCCAATCCTATTATTTTATTTGATATATCATTCTCATTCATTTAGTAATGTTTTTTCTTTGTGTCCTTTGTGCAAACCTTTGTGAACCTAGTGGTTAAGTGATATAATTATTAACGGATTTTAAATATTAATGATACAGATGAAGTAACTCCAAGTTTTTCGTGTGTAATGAAGCCGATATCCATCTGAACCATCTTTATCAGCCATCCCAATCCAAAGCTGAATGAATTATTGTCAGTACTGTATCCACCCCGCAGCCAGAGTTTTTTTGCTGCTTCATACTCAAAACCGGTCTTGATTATCAGCTTGCTGCCTGAATACATTTCAACTTCGACACCTGTAAAAAGTGATTTGTTGAGATAAGTTCCGGCACCAACTCTTAACGACATGGGAAGAGATACTTTTCTTAAGGAATTTGGTATAGGGTTAAATACATGAATACCAATCCTGGTGTTTTCTGAAGGCGTTATGATCAACCCGGCCTCGCATGTAACGGATTGGTTATTATTATATTCCCCTGATGTCTTTTCTGCAAAGTAATCAACCTGCAACCCGGCTGATATTTTACCGGATAGCTTCATTCCACATGCAAGACCCATCATATCTCTCTTAAAATCGGAATACCCGAAATGTGAATAAATGGCACCAAGTGAGGCATTTCCTGCAGGGATAATTAATCCAAGAGAACGCGTTCCAAGTTCACTGATATTGAATCGGTTATCGTAGTTGAATCCAAAGGAGAATGAATTATTATAGGCCAGAGCTGCCTGGTTATGAAATGAAGACCAGAAGCTGTTCTTCATAATGCAGATATATTCTGTTCCTGCTTCACCTGCTCCGGCTGTTGGACGGTAAGGATCCCCAGCGAAAGTGGTTAAAGAGAAAAAAAATAGTAAGAAAGAAACAGATATTTTCAGCAGCGAGCTCAACTGTTTCAAAAAAAATTATAAGACTAAGATACAAAATTTCTAAATAGATTCAATAAGAACAGAAGAAAATTAACCGCAAAGAACACAAAGGCTTAGCTTGCCCCCCTGCTCCCGCTTAGGCGGGATTAAATCTCTGTCTTTTAGTGAATTTATTAAGGTGGCCGAATTAGGGGGATCCCGCGTAGCGGGAGGGGGCGTTCTTACTTTGTGACCTTTGTGGTTAAATAGAAATAATAACTAGTTTGTTTTGTATTGGTACTTGACGTTTTTCAATTCCTCATTTGCCTGAACAATCTTCTTTTTGAGAGATTCCTTATATTTTACAACTTCTGCCATTAGGGCTTTATCTCCTGTTGCAATAATCTGGGCAGCAAGAATTCCGGCATTCTGCGCGGCATTTACACCCACCGTAGCAACCGGTATTCCGGGAGGCATCTGGAGAATTGAAAAAATTGAATCCAATCCTTCAAGAGAAGCTTTAATAGGGACGCCAATTACAGGCAGCGGTGTCATTGAGGCAATGACACCAGGAAGGTGTGCTGCCATTCCTGCAGCGGCTATAATCACTTTAATTCCCTTTGATTCAGCATTTTTTGCAAACTTTTCAACCTCTTCCGGTGTTCTGTGTGCTGAGAGTGCATTCATCTCAAAAGGTATCCTGAAATTATTTAATATCTCTGCTGCTTTCTCCATAACCGGAAGGTCTGATGTGCTTCCCATTATAATGCTGACGATCGGTTCCATTTAAAATAATTTAATTTAACTTGCTGATAAGGACAAAAATAAGCTATTATTTTCATATTTTCGCACCGGCTAACAGTTCAAATATTGCTTCATGAAGGAAATCCGCATACTTGATAAAAAATTCAGAGAATTACTTACTGAAGATATTATACAGCAGAGGATTGAAGAACTTGCAGGAGAAATAAATAATGACCTTTCAGGGAAAGAGGTTGTGTTTCTTGGTATTCTGAACGGGGCGTTTCTTTTTGCTGCCGATCTTTTCAGACTTATCGAGTTTCCCGCAAGGATATCATTTGTGAAGCTTGCTTCATATCAGGGTACAAGCTCCTCAGGATCAATCAAAGAGCTTATAGGATGGAACGAAGATATCAAGAATAAAACCATAGTGATCGTTGAGGATATCGTCGATACCGGCAATACTCTGGAACGTATTGTTGATGAACTTATAATAAGAAAAGCCTGTGAAATAAGAATTGCTGCGATGCTCTATAAACCGGGAGCATATACTAAGAATATTCCCCTTGATTACATAGGATTCGAAATCCCGAATGATTTTGTGGTTGGTTATGGCCTTGACTATGATGGCTTCGGACGTAATCTGCCATCTGTTTATACTTTAATCCAATAGGGTCAGAAGATATAAGACAGAAGTCGGAAGTAAAAAAATCTTCGGACTTCGGACTTCAGGCTCCAGACTTATAATTAACAAATATTACATAACTTTAAATTTTTCTTATGGTAAATTTTTTGATTTTTGGCCCTCCCGGTTCAGGTAAGGGAACACAGTCAGTAAGGCTGGCTGAAAAATTCAATCTTCTTCATCTCTCAACAGGAGACATGCTAAGGGCTGAGATTTCTGCCGGTACAGAACTTGGGAAAAAAATGAGCCTTATCATGTCGAAGGGTGAATTAGTCCCCGATGGAGTGGTGATTGAAATGATTGCTCATAAGATCGATAACAGTAAAGGATCGGCAGGATTTCTCTTTGACGGATTTCCACGTACTGTTGCTCAAACTGTCTCTCTCGAAAAAATGTTAAATGACCGTGGCATGAAGATTGATCAGATGCTTGTTCTTGATGTTGATCATGATGAGCTGGTTAAGAGATTAATTGCCAGAGCAGAACTGTCAGGCAGGCCGGATGATAAGGATCCTGCTGTCATTGAAAACAGGATTGATGTTTATAAAGACAAAACAGAACCGATAATTAATTACTGTAATCAGAAAGGATTATATCAACCCGTAAATGGTATGGGAAGCATTGATGATATTTTCAAAAGGCTCTCAGATTATATGAAGAAGATGGTTTAGCCCCCCTGCCCTCCTAAAGGGGGGTAAAATCTCGGTTTTTAATCAAAATTATCTTATACTTCGAGTGTTAGTCCTGCTCTGCGGGATTGGGGGGCAAAACAGGAAGAGTATAAGAATATTAACAGTAAAACACAGAGTTACACAGAGAAAAAAATATTTATGTCCGGATCAAACTTTGTCGATTATGTAAAAATATATTGCCGCTCCGGTAATGGAGGCGCCGGATCAGCTCATTTCCGCAGGGAGAAATTTGAACCCAAAGGCGGACCTGACGGAGGAGATGGTGGAAGAGGCGGGCATATAATATTGAGGGGCAATGATCAGATGTGGACTCTTCTTCACTTAAAATATCAGCGTCATATATTTGCAGAAAATGGGGTTGGCGGCAGCAGGCAGCAATCAACAGGCGCTGAAGGAAAGGATGTAATTGTTCAGGTGCCTCTCGGGACAATAGCAAAAAACAGTGAGACGGGAGACCCAATTTTCGAGATTACCAGGAATGGGGAGGAGAAGATACTTGCAAAAGGTGGAAGAGGAGGACAGGGAAATGTCCACTTCAAATCACCCACAAACCAGACTCCACGATATGCACAACCTGGAGAACCCGGAATTGAAGAAGAATTTATACTTGAGCTTAAGATACTTGCTGACGTTGGTCTTGTAGGCTTTCCCAATGCAGGAAAGTCAACTCTTTTATCGGTTGTGTCTGCTGCCAAACCCAAGATTGCTGATTATGCATTTACTACACTCGTGCCAAATCTCGGAATAGTAAGTTACAGGGATGAAAAGTCATTTGTTATGGCAGATATTCCGGGCATAATTGAAGGAGCCCACGAAGGCAAGGGTTTGGGAATCAGGTTCCTGAGACATATTGAGAGAAACTCAATGCTCCTGTTCATGGTGCCTGCCGACAGCAAGAACATTAAAGAGGAATACGAGATCCTTATTAATGAATTAAAAATGTACAATCCCGAACTCCTTGATAAAAAACGCCTTCTTGCTATTTCAAAATCAGACATGCTTGATGAAGAACTCATAAAAGAAATCAGAAATGATCTGCCTGATATTCCCAGGGTATTTATCTCTTCATTAACAGGGCAGGGAATCGTTACTCTAAAGGATATGATTTGGAAAGTACTTAACTATGACTGATATTAATAAATGTTTGAACGATTTGACCAACAGCTTTTTTTGTTTATTAATTCATCAAATTCACCATTCGGCGACCAGGTGATGCATGCAATCAGTGGTAAACTGATCTGGGTTCCGCTATACCTGGCAATTCTTATATTCCTGGGAGTAAAGTACAAAAGAAAATTTCTTATAATACTCATCTTTATAATTCTGGCGGCCACTTTTGCTGATCAGTCTTCTGTAATTGTTAAGAATATTATTCATCGGTTAAGGCCCTGTCATGAACCATCACTTACCGGAATAGTCCATCTTGTAAACGGTGAATGCGGTGGGGTCTACGGTTTTGTTTCGTCACATGCGACAAACTGCTTTGACGTCGCTCTGCTAAGTATGCTTTTTATAAAAAAAAGATGGTATTCAGTTAGCATTATTTTGTGGGCTGGTATTATTGGCTACAGCAGAATATATCTGGGCGTTCACTATCCTGCTGATGTACTATGCGGCGCTTTACTTGGTGCATTTATCGGATGGGGAATGTATAGTCTTTATGTGCTGACTGACAATAATATATTACGGTATAAACCGTATTTTAATTCATCACAAAATAGCCCCCCAACCCCATAAAGGGGGGCTAGTTCAGAGTCTGGTTTCATGAAGGGAAAGAAGATATAAGTTACCTTAATGTTTTGCATAAATCTTGAAACGACCGACCCGTTTTTCAATCTTGCAGTTGAAGAATGCCTTCTGAAGAGCTCTGCTGAAGAATACCTGATCCTTTACGTTAATGAACCTTCTGTTATAATCGGCAAGCACCAATCGGGACATCGAGAGGCAAACACAAAATATATCACAGAAAATCAAATTCCTGTAATAAGACGAATTTCCGGCGGCGGAACGGTATTTCATGATAGGGGAAACCTTAATTTCAGTTTTATCAGCCAAAGTGAACCAGGTAAACAAGTTGATTTCAGAAAGTACACTAATCCTGTGATAGATTTTTTAAAATCTGCTGGAATTGATGCACGATTTGAAGGGAAAAATGATCTGAAGGTAGATGGGTTGAAGATATCCGGAAATGCTGAACACATACACGGGAACAGGGTCCTTCATCATGGGACGTTATTGTTCAGCACTTCTCTGGAAAAGCTTCGGGAATCCATTCGGAAAGACACATCCTGTTATACCTCAAATGGAGTCGTCTCCAATCCATCCTCAGTAATAAATCTGTATGATAAAACGACCTGTTTTCATGATATGGATGAATTCCGAACAGGACTTTTAAACTACTTCCTGTTAAATTCTTCTGATAATGTTCCTTACACGCTCCATCTGGAAGAGATTCTTAAGGCCACATCTTTGGCAGATTCAAAATATAAGACATGGGAATGGAATTGGGCTTATGGCCCGGAATATACTTTTAAAAACAGATTTGAAATAAATAGTTTGTTTTATTCATGTACCCTTTTTATTAAAGATGGGATTATACGCGAAAGTACTATTGAAGGAAGTGAGCAGATGAAGAGCGCCTCAGAAAAACTTATAGGTTGCAGGCATATGTTCAAAGAATTGTCAGATCTTTTCCGGAATGAAAATTTATTTTTAACAGAAAGGGATATCTTTAATTTCTTTTAATTTGTTATTTTACCTGTTAAATTGATTTAACCTATCTCTGCGAACCTCTGTTTGACAAAAATTGAAGAACTGGCACAGAGAGCCACAGAGGAAGAACTAATTTTTGATGGATATTTTAAAATCGATAATCGTTTGGACCATAGGAATTTGCTATGTCATAGTGACATTCCCTTTGAATTTGGTTTTATGGGTGCTTTCGCTGCCGTTCGATAAGGAAAGAGCAATAGTCCACATGTTCCTGACTTACGAGAGTACAATTCTTTCATTTCTGATACCAATCTGGAAAATCCACATTGAAGGCAGAGAGAAAGCAATTAAAGGAACTACCTATGTTATCATTTCAAACCATCAGTCAATACTCGATATCCTTTTATTGAACCGCCTTAGGTATAATTACAAATGGATCTCAAAAATCGAAAATTTTAATGTCCCTTTTATCGGCTGGTACTTAAAAATGGCCGCATATATTACAGTTGAACGGGGAAATGAGGAGAGTAAGATCGGAATGCTTGAAAAGTCATATAAATGTCTGCAAAATGGAATTTCCATTATGATATTTCCCGAGGGTACACGTTCTTTGAACAACGAAATAGGTTTTTTTAAAAGAGGTGCTTTTCAGCTTGCTATGCAGGCGAACGTTCCAATCCTGCCTGTTCTGATTGACGGTACCGGTGGGATTCTTCCTAAACATGGTCTGATTTTCGGTAGTGGACATAAGATCAGGATCAAGGTTTTCGATCCCATAAATCCTGCAGATTTTGGTACTGATATTCCGGAGGAGCTGGCACAGAAAATCAGTTTATTGATGACCAATTGGTTAAATGAATTAAGAGTCCGGAACATACGCTGATGACACATAGCATAACATACCGAAGGATGCTAAGCAGGATGGGTTATTATAACTATCAGAATGGCCTGATAATTCATCATGTAAATCAAAAGGGGGGATGGGCAAGTCACCAGGAGCACTGCAGGAGTTTTATTATCAGGGCATTGGAATTGTATAAGCCCGAAAAGGTTACGGTTCTTGGTAGCGGATGGCTGCTTGAACTTCCTTTTAAAGAGTTGGTTGAACGAACCGGGACGGTTTGTCTTATTGATATTGTTCATCCGCCTGATGTCATAAGTCAGGTTGGGGATTATAATAATGTTGAGTTAATAGAGCAGGATATCTCAGGAGGATTAATTCTAGAGGTATGGGAAAAGACAAGAAAGTATTCGTTCCTGCACAGATTAAAATCCCTTGAGGAAATTGTTATACCTCAATTTAAGCAGGACAGTGATCCGGGGATGGTCATTTCACTTAATATCCTCACCCAGCTCGAATCACTCCTTCTGACTTTTATAAAAAAGAGGTCAAAAATAAGTGAAGAACAATTTACCCGGTTCAGATCAGAGATACAGAAGAGGCATATTGATTTTCTCAGACAACACAAAGCAATTCTTATAACAGATTATGCTGAGGTTTTTACTGACAGGTCAGGAAGCATAAAGACAATACCTACTTTGTTAACTGATCTTCCTCCAAACCGGTTCAAAGAAGAATGGATATGGAATTTTGATCTTACGGGAGCTGATTTATACACCAGCAGAAGTCACTTCAAAATTGTTGCTTTAATATGTTGATTAGATGGAAAAAGAGCAGATAAAAGAAAAATATCTCAGTTCGGCAACATATTACAGGCTTCTTAAAAAGAAGGAAGAAAGACTTATCCTTATATTTTCATTTTTACGGTTTATTACCTTCGTTGGCGGAATAATTCTTATCTGGATAATTTTTACTAAAAGCATTCCAGCCGGGATCCTTCTTACCATTTTTATTACAGGTCTGTTTCTTTGCTTTGTGAAACTTTTTTCGAGCCATTCGGAAAAGAGAGGATTTCTTGACAACCTTGCAGTGATAAATCAGAATGAAGCAGATGCTCTTTCAGGCAATCTCTCTCCATTCGATTCTGGCAATTCATATACTGATATCAGACACGATTTCTCTTTTGATGTTGATCTGTTCGGCCCTTCATCTTTTTTTCAGTTCCTTAACAGGACAGTTACAGGTTACGGTAGGGAGATACTGGCAAATTGGCTATCAGACCCTTTCAGGTTTTCTAAAGAATTATTGCCACGTCAGGAAGCTATAAGAGAGATCGCTTCAAAAGATAAATGGAGACATGAGTTTATGGCATCAGGAATGAAGACTCCACTGGAAAAGGAGGAAATAACAGGTTTGCTTAAATGGATTGAAGAAAGTGCTGTTATTAATTCCTCGGCGTTGAAAAAAATCCTTATTATTTTCTTTCCGGCTTTTACGATCCTTTCACTTTTATTTTTGGTAATAGGAATATTCCCATACTCTGTTTTTGTTTCCATCTTTCTCATCAACCTTTTTTATATTGCGTCAGGTTTGAGAAGGATCAATGAGGTTCATAACGCCTTAACAAAAAAGTATAATTTCTTATCTTCGATAAACGGCCTGTTAAAGGCCTTTGAGAATGAGGTATTTACTTCAATTGTCCTTAATGACATGAAATTGAATATTTCCGGAGATAAAGTCTCTGCTGCTGTCTCAGTTAAAAAACTAGGCAGACTTATTCAGGCTTTTGATACACGAAACAACCAGATTGTAGGTCTTATTTTAAATGGTTTATTATTATGGGATTATCAAAGTATCAGCAGACTCGAAAAATGGAAATCTGAAAATAAAGCCTTGTTTCCTCAATGGCTTGAAATGGTAGGGCAGGTCGATGCCTATATCAGTTTTGGAAACTATACATACAATAATCCTGATTTTGTCTTTCCGACCGAATCCCCTGATCTAAATGTCTTTTCAGCAAAAAAACTGGGTCATCAACTGATCGATGAAAGCAAAAGAGTTTGCAATGATTTTTCTCTGGGGAAAAAGGGAACAGTTTGTATCATCTCCGGTGCAAACATGGCGGGGAAAAGCACTTTTTTACGCACTATTGCGGTTAATTATATTCTTGCAATGCTTGGAGCGCCGGTTTGTGCCACGGAAATGAATTTTATCCCGGGAAAACTGTTTTCGAGTATGCGTACAATGGACTCTCTCTCGGGCAATGAATCATATTTCTATGCAGAGCTTAAAAGGCTTAATGCCCTGAAAACAAGGATTGAACACGGAGAACCCGTATTTTTTATTTTAGACGAAATACTCAAGGGAACAAATTCGGCGGATAAAAGCACAGGATCAAAGCTGTTTCTGCAACGGATAGCTGAAAGTGGAGGAACCGGCTTGATTGCAACGCATGATACTTCGCTAGGGAAACTGGAGTCTGATTATCCCGGTGTGATAATTAACAAATGTTTTGAAATTGAAATTGATGGTGAAAATATTAAATTTGATTATAAGATCAGGGATGGGATCACTCAGAAAATGAATGCAGTTCTCCTTATGAAACAGATGGGTATTCTGGATTAATGAATAGTATCTTTGAACTCCTTCCCCCTTGGGGAAGGTTGGGAAGGGGGTAAAATTAATAAAAACTAGAAGTTTTATTCATGATTGCCAATAGTCATTTATTATATTAATATTTCTCAATAAATATTGTCAGAACTAAATATTTGCTAGTTTCAAAGTTTTTAAAATTACTTCTTTGACAGAACAGATTCAGAGTGTTTTTAATATTAAAAAAGACGGGATTTTATGAATGATATCAAATTTGTGAATAGTTCAGACAAGATAGAATTAAAGAGGGAGCTGGGCCTCACTGCGGCAGTTGCTATTGTTGTTGGTAACTGTATTGGTTCAGGAATCTTTACTTCGGCAGCTTCCCTGGCTGCTGCATCAAATCCGAAAACCGCAATAATTGCATGGATAATTACATCCGCTGGTTCGTTGCTGATAGCCTTGAGTTTCGCAAGCCTGGGGACCGCAATGCCGAGAACAGGAGGCCCAATTGTCTATACACGAGCTGCTTTTGGTGATTTTGCTGGCTTTTTAATTGCCTGGACATACTGGATAGGAGCCTGGGTGGGGAACGCAGCAATCATTACCGCATTTATGCTTTATTTCACATATTTTGTTCCTATTGCGGCAACACCTTTATTAGCATTTTTAATAACCTCAGGTGTATTATGGTTTTTCACTATTATAAACATAATGGGTGTTAAAGGAGCCGGCATAGTCAGTATTGTCACAACTATACTGAAAGTAGCCGCTCTTGTGGTGTTTGTAATAATAGCTGCTTTACATTTTAACCCTGCAATGCTTAACACAGTATCAAGCGTAAAGGTATCGGGAATGAGTACTTTGCCCGCAGCTATCGCAATTGCACTCTGGGCTTTCGTAGGAATAGAGAGTGCAACAGTTCCTGCAGGTGAAATCAAGAACCCGCAAAAAAACATCAGAAAGAGCACGGTATACGGAACATTAATTGCAGCAACAGTATACATAATTGTCTCAGTTGTGGGGATGGGTGTCCTGGATCAGTCAACATTAGCCGGATCAAATGCGCCTCTTGCCGACATTATAAACAAAGCCACCGGTGGAACATGGGGTGGCGATTTTATTGCACTTGGAGCCATTGTATCAACCCTGGGTGCTTCCTCAGGCTGGATTCTTACCACTGCAAGGAGTGCATTCGGCGCATCACAGGATAAGCTCTTTCCTGAAATGTTCAGCAAAGTACATCCGAAATATATGACTCCTGTCACTTCCCTTATTATAAGTGCACTGTTTGCTAATATCCTGCTTATACTGAACTATATGGGCACATTGAGTTCAGCATTTAATTTTATGCTCCTTCTGGCTACCCTGGCATTTTTGCCAGCGTATGCCTTTTCTGCGGCAGCTGATATAGTTCTTCTTAAAAATCATTCATCTGATTTTAATTTTTTCAGTTTTCTGAAGAATTCCTTTTTTGCATTGCTTGCCTTTGGATATTCTATCTACGCGATTTACGGGACAGGAGCAACTGTTGTTATGTATGGATTTATTTTAATGCTGCTCGGTATTCCCGTATATCTGTTTATGATGCTTCAGAATAATAAAAGAGACAGGGTAGTGGATAACTTAAGGAAGGATGCAGGATTGAATTAAATAAAATTAAAGGGTAATCGTCACGAAGTGGCTTGCCTGTTAAATAGAATACTTAACTCGTGTCGGTCATTTATCAACATTTTCACTTAAATTGTAATTATCATTTATTCAGCTAAATATTTTAGATACAGGCTTATTACGACTTTACTGTGTTAAAATTCTGTTCGATTGTTGAAAAATTGACAAATAACACCTGTTCTAAATCGTTATATTTGCGCAAAATTTCTGCAAAATGTCAGTTGGGTATTCAGAAGAACATATTAAAACACTAGAGTGGAGAGAGCATATCCGTCTGAGACCCGGTATGTATATCGGGAAACTTGGTGACGGATCTTCACAGGATGATGGTGTCTATGTACTTCTAAAAGAGGTTATGGATAATGCCCTCGATGAGTACATGATGGGATATGGCAAAAAGATTGATGTATCTATCACCGGTAAAGAGGTCAGGGTTCGTGATTATGGGAGGGGAATACCTCTTGGAAAAGTGCTCGATGCTGTCTCAAAAATGAACACCGGAGCAAAATACGATTCAAAAGCTTTCAAAAAATCAGTAGGTCTTAATGGCGTCGGAGTAAAAGCCGTGAATGCTTTATCAAGTACATTTATAATAAGATCAATTCGCGACGGGCAGGTTAAGGTAAGCGAATTTGAGCATGGAAGAACCATTATAGATCGTCCTCTTGAGCCTACAACGGAGGAGAATGGAGTTGAAGTGATATTCCAGCCCGATGAAGAAATGTTCGGCAACTACTATTTCATTTCGGAATATGTAGATACTATGCTGAAAAACAATGTTTACCTCAACTCAGGTCTGATAATCAACTTTAACGGTAATAAGTTCTTTTCACGTAACGGTCTGGTTGATTTACTAAATGAGAACATGAGCAAGGAAGGACTCTATCCTATTATTCACCTTATCGGTGAGGATATTGAGATTGCGATTACCCATGGACTTCAGTACGGAGAAGATTATTACAGCTTTGTAAATGGTCAGAATACAACTCAGGGTGGAACACATCTTATTGCTTTCAGGGAAGCAATTGTTAAGACTATCAGAGATTTCTATAAAAAGGACTATGACCCTTCCGACATACGGTCATCAATAATCGCAGCAATCAGCATAAAAGTTGAAGAGCCAATCTTTGAATCACAGACGAAGACAAAACTGGGATCGAAAGATATGGGGCCAGACGGCCCATCGGTAAGAAATTTTATAAGTGAATTCATAAAGAAACAGCTGGATGATTTTCTGCATAAAAACCCTGAAACGGCACGTGCTTTACTTAAAAAAATTCAGGATTCCGAAAAAGAGAGAAAAGCTATTTCATCAATCCAGAAACTTGCAAGGGACCGGGCAAAGAAAGTTAGTCTGCACAATAAAAAGCTGAGAGACTGCCGGACACATTATAATACGAATGAACCAAACAAGCTTGATTCAACAATTTTTATAACAGAAGGTGATTCTGCTAGCGGATCGATCACAAAATCGAGAAATGTGGAGACTCAGGCTGTATTTAGCCTGCGTGGCAAGCCTCTTAATTCATTCGGACTGACAAAGAAGATTGTATATGAAAATGAGGAGTTTAACCTTCTTCAGGCTGCACTCAATATCGAAGACGGAATTGAAAACCTCAGGTATAATAACGTGGTGGTCGCTACCGATGCCGATGTCGATGGGATGCATATAAGGCTTCTGCTGCTCACATTCTTTCTTCAGTTCTTTCCTGATCTTGTGAGAAAAGGACATGTTTACATTCTACAGACTCCTCTTTTCCGGGTCAGGAATAAAAAAGAAACCCGGTATTGTTATTCACCCGAAGAGAAAGCTAAAGCATTGAAAGCACTGGGCCCAACTCCGGAAATAACCCGTTTTAAGGGACTCGGCGAAATTTCTCCGGATGAGTTCGTGCATTTTATTGGTAAAGATATGAGGCTCGAACCGGTAAGAATGAAGAAAAACGACTCTGTTAATGGTTTCCTTGAGTTTTTTATGGGAAAGAATACACCTGACAGGCAGGATTTCATCATTGAAAACCTGAGAATTGAGGAAGATATTATTGATGAGGAAAAAGCAGAAGTAAAAGTTTAATAAAGTGTAAGGTTATTCATGGAAGAAGAGGATCTTGAAATTGGCAATGCAGATGGAAATAAAATAGTTCCACCAGGACCGATAGCTCTTCATTCAGTAACGGCTTTATCGGGAATGTATCAGGACTGGTTCCTTGATTATGCATCGTATGTTATTCTCGAAAGAGCTGTGCCACACCTTCACGATGGATTGAAACCTGTTCAGCGCCGCATACTTCATTCGATGAAAAGGATGGACGACGGACGATATAATAAGGTTGCAAATATCATCGGTCATACTATGCAGTTTCATCCTCACGGTGATGCCTCCATTGGCGATGCACTGGTTCAGCTTGGTCAGAAGGACCTGCTCGTTGACGCACAGGGTAACTGGGGTAACTTACTTACAGGCGATGGAGCTGCAGCCCCGCGATATATTGAAGCCAGACTGTCAAAATTTGCACTCGAAGTAGTATTTAACCATAAGACTACCGAATGGAAATTATCTTATGACGGACGTAATAAAGAACCAGTTACTCTTCCGGTGAAGTTTCCTCTTCTTCTGGCTCTTGGAGTGGAAGGGATAGCTGTTGGTTTAGCTTCAAAAATTCTTCCTCATAATTTTAATGAGCTTATTGATGCCACCATAGATTATCTGCAGGGAAATGAATTTGTTCTTTATCCTGATTTTCCAACTGGAGGAATGGTAGATGTATCAAAATATAATGATGGCCAGAGGGGAGGAGTAATAAAGGTAAGAGCTAAGATTGAGAAGGTTGATAAGAAAGCGCTTATTATAACTGAGATCCCGTTTGGAAAAACGACTACATCTCTCATTGAATCAATTATAAAGGCTAACGAGAAAGGGAAAATCAAGATCAGAAAGATCGATGATAATACATCGGCAAATGTAGAAATCGTTGTTCATTTAGTCCCGGGTGTTTCTCCTGATAAAACTATCGATGCTCTTTATGCTCTTACAGATTGTGAATATTCAATCTCGCCAAATACCTGCGTTATTGTAGATGATAAACCCTCTTTTATGGGGGTTAGTTCCATCCTTAAGCACTCTGCCGACAGAACGGTTGCCCTTCTGAAAAGTGAACTTGAGATAAGGCTGGGTGAACTCCAGGAAGAATGGCATATGTCCTCTCTTGAAAAGATATTTATCGAGGAGAGGATTTATCACGATATCGAAGAGAGTGAAACATGGGAAGCAGTCATTACAGCTATCGACAAAGGCCTTGATCCCTTTAAGAAACTTTTGTTCAGAGAAGTTACCAGAGAGGATATTATACAGCTTACGGAAATAAAGATTAAGAGAATCTCAAAATTCGATGTAAAAAAGGCTTACGAACATATAAAAGGAATTGAAACCGAGCTTGAAGAGGTCAAAAACCATCTTCGGAATATTGTTCCGTTTGCTATCAACTATTTCAGGCAGATAAAGAAGAAGTACGGAAAGGGGAAGGAAAGAAAGACCGAGCTTAGGAGTTTTGATACAATTGAAGCCACAAAGGTTGTAGCCAACAATGCAAAACTCTATATAAATTATAAGGAAGGATTTATAGGAACTGGCCTGAAGAAGGATGAATTCATCTGCGATTGCTCTGATATTGATGATGTTATTGTAATCAGGAAGGACGGTGTTTATCTTATAACAAAAGTGGCCGATAAGGTATTTGTCGGCAATGACATCCTTTATGCTCAGATCTTCCTAAAAAATGATGAGCGCACTATTTATAATATTGTTTATCAGGATGGGAAAGATGGTCCGCTTCTGGCAAAACGATGTGCTATCTCAGGACTTACACGGGATAAAGAGTATAATCTTACCAGGGGGGCTCAGGGTTCTAAGATTGTTTACTTAAGCGTAAATCCTAATGGTGAAGCAGAAGTAATTAAAGTTCACCATAAACCCAAGGCCCGGCTCAAAAAACTGATGTTCGAGTTTGATTTCGGACAGATGAACATTAAGGGAAAATCCTCTATGGGTAATATCCTTACCAAGAATGCTGTACATAAAATAAGTCTTAAAGAGAAAGGACTCTCAACGCTGGGCGGCAGGAAGATCTGGTTTGATGATGCAGTTTTCAGACTTAATGTTGACGGACGAGGAGTTTTCCTGGGAGAATTCAGTGCTGATGATAAGATTCTTGTAATTACAAAAAACGGATTTTTCAGAATAGTTGGTTTTGATCTGTCAAACCACTTTGAAGACAACATTCTTATAATTGAGAAGTACAAACCCGGGAAGGTGTATTCGGTCATTTACTGGGATGCAGAACAGAAATTTTATTATGTGAAGAGATTCATGATTGAGGAATCAGAGAAACCCCAGTGTTTTATTAATGAAGATCTGGAATCAAAGCTTGTCAGTCTCACAGAAGTTGAATATCCGCGTTTTGAAATATATTTTGGAGGCAAGAATAAGGGCAGGGATAATGAGATAATTGAAGTTGCTGAATTTATTGGTGTGAAAAGCTATAAGGCAAAAGGGAAAAGGATGACCAGTTATATGGTGGAAAACATTCAGGAAATTGAGCCCGTTATTAAAAAAGAGGCTGAGTTAATAAATGAAGATAAGCCCGAAGAAGAAACTCAGCCACCTCTCATCCATGATGATCCTGCACAGATGAAGCTTGAACTATGATCGCCAAACCCCATATTATCTATATAATTGGTTTTATGGGAAGCGGTAAATCCACGGCAGGGAAAAAACTCGCATCGCTTCTTGGATGGTCGTTTATTGACCTCGATAGGAAAATTGAAGAACATGCCGGAAAGACTATACCTGAAATCTTTTCGGAAAATGGAGAAGAATATTTCCGTAATCTTGAAGCTCAGCTCCTTAAAAGCCTGAAGTCATGCACAAACACTTTGATCTCGACAGGAGGTGGTACTCCTTGTTATAAGGATAATATGGATTTTATGCTTCAAACAGGGCTGACTATTTATTTGAAACTAACACCCGAAGAGCTGAAAAGCCGGCTTTCCGGATCCAAAGGTGAAAGGCCCTTAATAAAAGATATTGACAAGGATAACCTACTTTCTTTTATTGTTGAAAAACTTGCCGATCGTGAAAAATGGTATGACAGATCTGAAATAATTGTTACCGGAATTAATCTTGATATAAAACTGTTGCTTTCTCTTGTTAAATCAAAGCTAAATATCTGAAATTAAGGTGATTCAGTTTGAATATTAAATATCTGATCAATGATCATATCTTATTAAATTCAATAATTTAAAGTTCAAAAAATAATGGATTGATCAATCATTTAATTTTAATTGCTAATTTAGTGTGCTATAATTTGTAACGGGGCAATTTATGAGAGATAAGTTACGTACTCTCCTGCACATTGAATCTGGAGAAGAGTCAATGGTATCAATGCTTCTGACACAATCGGTCTTTCTTGGGATTTTTATCGGAGGTTTTGATATTACTGCGCATTCCCTGTTACTCTCTGCTTTTGATGAAAAAATGCTGGCACGGGGCTATATGGTTTCCGGTATTGCAGGCGTTTTAGTCACTTCAGTTTATTTCTGGTTTCTTCCGAGAGTGAAATTCAAAAACTTCACAATCATAATTCTATTTGTTGCCACAATCCTTATACTATTTCTTTGGTCTGTATTGATTTTTCTACCGTCAAAACGAATAATATTCATTATTTTTATTTTGCTTGGCCCTCTTAATATATTGACATTGCAAGGGTATTGGAGCACAGCTGACAGATTATTTACAAGGCTACAGAGAAACGGGATGTTCCATCTGGCTGATTCGGGACTAATCGTCGGAATAATTATTATTTCTTTTGCAATTCCAATCATGATGTCTTTTAAGTTTCAATCAGACAACATATTACTTGTTTGTGCAGCTTCATTGTTTGTTGTGGGCATTGTTCAGCTGGCGATGGGATCAAAGTTAAGACTTGTTACTGTTGAAGGAAAGCCATATGAAGATAAACCACGAAAATACAAATCTCTATTTAATGTGTTTCGTGAAGATTCCTACCTGAGAACTATTGCTATTTTCACTGCATTTTCGGTTTTCACCACATTTTTTATTCAGTATTTATTTTTGGCTCTTGCACGTGAACAGTATCCTGTTGCAGAAAATCTGGCTGCTTTCCTTGGCATCTTCACCTGCATTATGATGATATTTATCCTGTCTTTAAAATATGGAATCTTTCCATATCTTTTTCATAATTATGGTCTTAGGACTTGTCTTCTGATTTCCCCGATACTTATTGCTGTTTTTACTGCTCTCATAATAGCTATAGGTTTATTCATGGGGTATACTCCCGGAACACCTGCCGGATTTATACTATTTTTCCTTCTTCTTGCAGTTTTAAGAATAATTTCTAAGTCTCTGAAAGATACAGTTGAATTTCCAACCTTTCAAGTCATTTATCACTCAATTGATCAAGTACTAAAGTCTGAGTTCCAATCAGAAGCAGCTGGTTCACTGAATGAAATATCTGTCTTCTTTGCAGGAGTTTTATTAACTGTATTTGGTCTCTTTAGCTTCATAAAGCTCATTCATTTTTCATTGATTCTGCTTATCCTTGCTTTTGTGTGGATGTTTGTTGCCCTGAGGTTATTCAGGGAATACAGGAAAACGCTGATTAAAGAAACTGAAAAAGCGGCTTTGACACAATCTGTTGGAGATATTTCAATTAATCAGGATCCTATAAGCAATAGATTTTATGCGTACATAAACTTCAGAAAAGATTATTTCAGCCTTATCTCAGGTGATTTTTCTGTTTTTAATAAGACTACGAACAATTGGTATTTTGAAGAAATAATTAAACATGCTTATTCAAAAAAAGATTTAAACCTGATGCCGGCTCTCAAAAAATCGGCAAATAATACCAACCTGGATGCAGGAATCAGGCAGCACTCCGCTGAAATTGTTAAGATTCTGCAAAATCATTCAGTTTCTTTAAATACCGATATTGATAAAACTTCCGGAGCATTAAAAATCCTTTCTGGCACGAGAATGCCTCAGACAACCGAAATTCTTAGACTTTTGAGGGACAACTCGGTTGAGGCAAAGAAACTGGGAATTTACATGATTGGTAAATTCAGGATAACAGATTTATTATCAGAAGTATGTACGTGTCTGAGCATTCCCATTCTGGCAAAAGATGCATATGAAGTTATTAAGAGCTTTGGTCCGGTCGCAGAGGATGAATTAGTTAGATTATATCTGATCACATCAGGTAATACAAAATTGAGTAAAATAATCCTGCAACTTTTAGGGAGTATATGCACTCAGGTGACAACCGGATTCCTGTATTCCCGGCTCTGGTCGAATTCAAGACAGCTTAAGGAAGTTGCTGTTAAATGCCTGATTAGTTGTGAGTTCAAGCCATCGGAGGAAGAAAAACAACGATTGAATCTTCTTATATTTGAAGTTATCGGAATTGTTACATGGAATCTATCGGCAAAAATCTCACTGGAAAGGGATAACGATAATTTCCTTCTTGAAAAAATCAACCTTGAGATTGAACGGTGGAACAAGTTTCTTTTTAATTTGCTCTCAATCACTTATCATTCAGGCTCTATTGCCAGAATCACAGAGTATATCAGAACGGGAAACATAGGGAGTGTCATTTATGGTCTCGAAATGGCGGACATTATAGTTTCCGATTTAATAAAGGCACCATTGATTGCACTTCTTGATGATGTTCCGGATGAGGACAAACTTAAGAACCTGTTTCAGTACTTTCCCGGAGAAATCCCTACACGTAAAAAGCTTCTTGAAGACATTATTAACCGAGATTATAATCTCATTAGCTTATGGACCAAAGCATGTACTCTGAGAAGCATTGCCACCATTGAAAGCAATGAGGTGGCTGAATCGGTGACTGCTCTTCTTTTCAGTCCTGAAGAATTAATGCGCGAAGAATCTGCTTCCCTTATTGCCCGTGCTAATCCAGAGCTTTACCACTCAGCCTCTGACAGACTTCCAGATTTGATAAAAATTCGACTGGAAAATATCATAGACGGAACTACCGAGAAAGCAGAATTTATTTTCGAAAAAGTACAATTCCTCTCAAAATATTTTGGAGTAGGCAGAGAAGAGGAGTTGTTATCAGTAGTAAGTGAATTGAAGTATATGAAAAAAACCGAGAGTGAATCCTTCTCATCCTCCGAAGGCTGGATCGTGTGGCAATTAAATAATGACAGTGATAATAATGAGGTTGAAGTGATTTACGATGGAGATATCGATAAATTGACCCGGAAGTTCAAAACCGTGAACAACATTGCATTTTACTTTTTATCTTTAAATGCAGTAGAAGAATATCATTTTCAATATCCTGACAAATCATATGAAATTTTGAAATATATAGATATTAACGAGGAATAATCTGAACTTGCCGATTGAAGAACAATAACAGGAAATGAAAAAATATTTTCCCGGATAAGAAGGCGAAGGAGAGACAGACAAAAGACTGATAATTTGGTTAAAAGAATAATAAGGTATTAACTATATGGTACCAAAGAGAGAAATAAAAGAATTAAATCCATTCCCCGGACTAAGACCCTTTGCTCCTGAAGATAGCAATCTGTTCTTCGGACGTGAAACTGAAAGTGATGAAGTAATCCTGAAATTGATTAAAAACAGGTATATAACTATTACTGGCACTTCGGGAACAGGTAAAACATCGCTTATCTACGGAGGTGTACTGCCAAAAATCAAGAACCTGAAAATCAATGAATCATCAATCTGGAGGATTATTTCAATCAGGCCTGGAAATGACCCCTTTGGTAATCTTGCCGATGCAATATCTAATGGTCTTAGTGACAAGGATCAAGATAAAGCTGAAAGAGCGCCAATTCTCTCCTGTCTTCAGGATAACCATAGTAACTTTTCAGATATTGTCAGAAAATACATGATAAAACATGATGACAATATCCTTCTGGTTATAGATCAGTTCGAGGAAATTTTCAGATACTTTGCGCCTGGAAAGTCTGAGATTTCCAATACAACTGCAATCAACTTTGCTGAGTTTCTTGTAAACTCCATTATCAAACCCGATGTAAATATCTTTATTATTGTTACGATGCGTTCTGAATTCATTGGAGAATGCTCACATTACAAAGGTCTTGCAAAATTGGTTAATAACAGCAATTATCTTGTTCCTGATATGGGAACAGAAAACTGGAAGGAAGCAATAGAGAAGCCGGTAAATTTTGCCGGTGCAAAAATAGACCCTAAGCTTGTCGAAACACTTCTCAATGACCTCAGAGATAAAACCGGGCAGCTTCCTGTTTTGCAGCACGTCATGATGAGGACCTGGTCTCACTGGCAGGAACTTGATGAACCTGACAGGCCAATAAGCCAATCCGACTATGAATCAGTCGGTACAATTAATAATGCTCTTTCCATTCATGCTGAGGAGGCATATGCAGAGCTTAGTCAGCGTGGTAAAGAGATCTGCGCGGTATTATTTAAAACCATTACCAGAAAAGGCTCAGATAACAGAGGGCTGAGACATCCTTCAGATATTGAAACAATAAAATCAATTGCAGGGTGTTCAAAAGAAGAAATATTTGAAGTTGTAGAAAAATTCAGGGGGCCTTTATTTTCCTTTATCACACCACTGCCAGATGTCGATCTGAGCGAATGCTCCGTGATCGATCTGCAGAATGAATGTCTTATTCGCTTATGGGATCGCCTTAAGAATTGGATAAATTATGAAGATTCTTCAATGCAGATCTATTTAAGGATTTCTGAAGCTTCTGCACTTTATCAAGAAGCAAAAACCGGTTTATTAAGACCTCCTGACCTGCAACAGGCTATAAACTGGCGCAACCAGCAAGATCCCACACTCACATGGGCGGTTCAATATAATCCTGCCTTTGAACGCGCGATGGTCTACCTTCGTACCAGCGAAAAAGCTTATCTTGAAGAAGAACAAAATAAAATACAGTTTCAGAAAAGGAAAACCAGGAGAAACAGGCAGATTTCAACGTTCCTTGGAATCACAGTTTTATTTACAGTCGGAATCATGCTATTTGAATATATGCAAAGGCTGACAGTTGAAAGACAGATCGTGCTTTCCGAAAAACAAAGGATCGAAGCTGTAAAGGCAAAAGCTGTTGCTGATTCATTTGCCGTAGTTGTTTTAAAGCATAATATCATTTCAGATTCAACTGCTGCGGTAGCGTCGCAGAAGGCTGAAGAGGCAAAGGCACAGAAGGTTGTAGCTGATGTTCAGAAATCTTTTGCTGAAAAAAATACAGAAGAGGCACTACATCAAAAAAAGCTTGCAGAAGAACAAAGAGATGCTACACAACGTCTGAGAATGCTTTCCATAGGAAAGTCAATGTCACTTAAATCTTTGCAGATGTCGGCACAAAAGGACCTCCAAACACTTCTGGCTTATCAGGCTTATCTCTTTAATAAAAAGAATAAAGGTCAGGAGAATGATGCCGATATTTATGCAGGTTTGTATAATGTTGCTCTGCAGAATGGAAGTATTAATTATAAATCCTTCATCGGACATACTGGTGATATTCGAAGCATAGCCTTTGTTCCTGGGAAAAATGAATTTTTCACTTCCGGAGATGATGGGAAGGTATTGAAATGGTCTCTTGAGAAAAAGGATCAGACCCTTCAGGTCGTTTATTCCGGAAATGATATTATAGAGGTTCTGGCTGTCAGTCCGGATGCTTCCTGGCTCGCATGCGGGAGTTCAAGCTCCTCAATAAGGATGATCCCCTTAAAAGGTAACAATATCGGATATGAGATGAATGGTCACAAAGGTGGAATAAAATCTCTTATCTACTCGTACGATGGGAAATATCTTTATTCAGCTGCACTTGATGGGAAAGTTCTTAAGTGGGACATTGCCGCCAGGACAAGCATAAACGTTTCTACAGGTTCGATGGAACTAACATCAATCGACGTCTCATCAAAAGGAAATTATCTTGCCGGAATCAGCACTGATGGCAACGTTGTTGTTTGGAATCCTGAACAAACGTCAGATATTTTCAGAATAGAAACAGCCGGGAAAAATGTTAGAGTGGTTAAGTTCAATCCCGATAATAATCTTCTTGCAATCGGAGATGCTGACGGTATTGTTGAACTATGGGATATTAATCTTCATAAAAAACTTTCAGAGGTGAAGGCCCATGATGGTCAGGTTAATGATATTCAGTTTAATGCATCGTTGAAGCAGATGGCAACCGCAGGCAACGACAAAAAGCTTAAGATATTTAATATTAAAGAACCAACCGACCTTTCCGAACCACCGGTTACCTTATCTGATAACGAAGGATTTGTCCTTGTAATGCAATTCAGTCCTGATGGCCAGATGATTATCTCGGGTGAATCAGGTAATGGGAATAACCTTATCAGGAGACCATCGCATGTTGACTATCTCGTTAATGACATTTGCAATCTGGTCTCAAGGAATATGACTCAGGAAGAGTGGAATGTATATGTAGGAAAGGATATTCCTCTTGAAAAGACTTGCCTGAAGAATAATCTTAATATTAAAATTGAGCCGATAAAGTCGCAGAATAAATAAAGATCACCTCCTAACCTCAATTACAGCCCCCTGTCCTTTTCGCCAGCTGGCGAAAAGGCCTTCCCCCTAAAGGGGGACTAATTCTGTTGTCTTAAGTGAAATTTCCCTTAAGTGTTGCGAACAAACCCCCCTTTAGGGGGGCAGGGGGGCAAAAAAGGGGCTTTTTAGACGTTCAATGTCTGAGTATCCGATTTTTAACTAAATTTGTGCCGTTTTAGTACCCCGTACAAGGGTACTTTATTTTTGTTTAGTGTTTATTTAGATTTAAGATAATGAAGAACAGAAAGACTTTACTGATGATTCTCGATGGCTGGGGAATCGGAGATGGTTCTAAAGCTGATGTAATCAGTCAGGTTCCGACACCTAACCTTACATACTATAAGAATAATTATCCGAATTCCATTCTTCATGCATCCGGAGAGGATGTCGGATTGCCCGACGGGCAAATGGGAAATTCCGAGGTAGGCCATCTTAATATTGGTGCAGGAAGGGTGATATATCAGGACCTTGTTAAAATAAATAAGGAATGCAAAACAGGTGATATCAAAAAGAATAAGGTTCTGACTGACGCTTTCTCTTATGCCCGTGATAATAACAAACAGGTACATTTTATGGGATTGCTATCCGATGGGGGTGTTCACTCCCTTGACAAGCACCTGTATTATCTCTGTGACATGACAATGGATTACGGATTAAAGAATGTATTTATTCACGGTTTTGGCGACGGCAGGGATACTGATCCCAGGAGTGGAATCGGGTATATGAAGAATCTTCTTGATCATCTTAAAAAATCTAATGGAAAGGTAGCTTCATTTATCGGAAGATTCTATGCTATGGACCGTGATAAGAGATGGGAAAGGGTTAAGGAAGCATACGACCTGTTAGTAAATGGAACGGGAGCCACTACCGGTAATATAATCGAGGGAATGCAGGCATCATATGATGCCGGGGTTACTGATGAATTCATGAAACCTATTATTGTTACAGATAATTTTGGCAAACCGGTCGGCTTAGTGAAGGAGGGCGACGTAATCGTCTTTTTCAATTTCAGAAATGACAGGGCAAAGGAACTTACAATTGTTCTTACACAGAAAGAGATGCCTGAATGCGGCATGAAGACCATTCCCTTGTACTATTGCACCATGACCCCCTACGATGCCACTTTTAAAGGTCTGCATATCATATATGATAAGGATAATGCTGATAATACAATAGGTGAAGTGCTGGCTGCAGCCGGGAAACATCAGCTCCGGATAGCTGAAACAGAAAAATATGCACATGTTACCTTCTTTTTTTCAGGTGGGCGTGAGGAAAAATTCAAAAATGAAGAGAGAATTATGATTCCTTCTCCAAAAGTTGCAACTTACGATCTGCAGCCGGAAATGAGTGCCTATGCTGTTACAGATGCTGTTGTAAAAGCAATCGGAACAGAAAAGTTTGACTTTATCTGTCTGAATTTTGCGAATGGCGATATGGTAGGCCATACGGGGGTTTATGAAGCAATTAAAAAAGCAGTCAAAACTGTTGATGAGTGTGCTGGAACTGTCATTAAAGCAGCCCGCGATCATGGTTATGATGTCCTGGTGATTGCCGACCATGGCAATGCTGACAAGGCATTAAACGAAGACGGATCTCCAAACACCGCTCATTCGCTAAATCCTGTTCCATGCATTCTTGTAACGGATGATTATAAAAAGATCAATGAAGGTATCCTTGCAGATGTAGCACCTACATTATTAAAAATTATGGGCATACCTATTCCTAAGGATATGACCGGGAAAGTTTTGGTGTAAACCCATCCTCCCTTGAGTATTAGCCCCCCAATCCCGCAGAGCGGGACTAATACTCACTCGAACATTAAATTTAAAAATATAACGATATTTAATCCCGCCTAAGCGGGAGCAGGGGGGGGAAAAAAATAATATGCTGCGAATTAATGATACCATATTCAGTTTTGATATTCTGGAAAAAAAATTCGTATGCAACCTGCCGAAATGTCTCGGCAATTGCTGTAGATATGGTGATTCAGGTGCCCCTTTGAGTGCCGGTGAAGCAAATATTCTCGATGATATTCAGGATAAAATCAAACCGTACCTTCGGCCAGAGGGTATTGCCGCAATCGGGGCAAAAGGTACAAGTGTCACAGATTTTGAGAATGAAAAGGTAACACCACTTATCGGAAATGAAGAATGTGCTTATACAACTAAAAAAGGGAATATATTTTTATGTGGCATTGAACAGGCATGGTCAGACGGCAATATCTCATTCAGAAAACCTCTGTCATGCCACCTTTTTCCTGTCAGAATTAAACAATATTCCGATTTCAGAGCAGTTAATTATGAGGAATTGGCAATATGCTCACATGCACGTGTTGAAGGAGCACGGAAAGGAATCTATGTTTATAAATTTCTGAAAGAACCATTAATAAGAGCCATTGGAGAAAGCCTTTATAAAGATCTCTGTATTGCCGCTATAAAATTGCGGAAAAATAAAACCCTGAAGAAATAATACTGTAAGGGCTGTTGATAAAGACTTTCTTAACCACAAAGTACACAAACCTGCCTGCCGGCAGGCAGGGTAGGCACAAAGCACACAAAGGTAAAAGCCTGTAATTAAGATATTTGTGACTTTTGTGTATAAGCCACCTCTGCAACCTGGCCACAGCGCTAAAATAGCTCCCGATAAATCGGGACAGGCTCACCGGGCTATTTCTTAACTCTTGTGCCCCTCTGTGGTTAATGGATTTCAGCTTTTTCAACAGCCCCGTTGGGAAGGAGTAAAAATAATAAAAACTAGAAGTTTTATTCATTATTGCCGATAGTCATTAAATCAAATTTCAATAATTCAATCTACAAGTGCTTTACAGAACTAAGAAAATAATGAGTCTTATCTATGATTTATTGTTTAGACATGGGTAAACAAAAAAATATCATATATAAACCCCATGATCATTTCTTATATGAATACTGTTATTATCATAAATATTAAGATTTTCTGAATATTGTAAACTGATGCTGCATTTATTCTGCAATTAATTAACCAATTTTAGTAAAAGAATTTAATTCAAATTATTTGTGTGACATTTATTAATTCTTTCTGTTGGAAGTTTCTATAAAGAACAGATGAACAGTTATATAGATTGCATAGTTAATTAATTGTCGAAAATTCTGATTTGCCCGTCGCTGCATGTTTTGCGACTAGAAGGTGTTGAATTGCATTGTTTTCACCAATCACCGGTTCAAAATAATTTAAAATAAAATTGTTTAGTTTGGAGATTTAATAAAGTTCGCATATATTTGGCTGTTAAATTAAAACCTAAAACTAATTTCGTATGAAGAAACTATTTCTGCTGATTGTTTTGTTTGTGTTTATAAGTGGCTACACTTTATTGGCACAGACAATAGTCATTACAGGTACGGTTACCTCTTCAGTTCAAGGGGAAGGTGCAATTCCTGGTGTTACAATTACTGTAAAAGGGACAACTGTTGGTGCCCTTTCAGATGTGAATGGAAAATTTACACTTACAGCACCACAGAATGCAATTACCCTGATTTTCTCCTATATAGGGATGAAAAAACAAGAAGTTGAAATCGCAGGCCGTAAAGTAATTGATGTTATAATGGAACCCGATATTCTGGGTTTAAATGAAGTTGTTGTAACGGCCTTTGGTATTAAAAGGCAGGCGAAAGAACTTGGTGTTGCTACTGCTCAGGTCTCTGATAAGCAGCTTACCCAGGGTGGCGTAACTAACGTTGTAAATGGTTTGACAGCAAAAGTATCAGGTCTGCAAATTAACACTGTTAACAATGGAGTTAACCCCGATACAAGGATCACTCTTAGAGGTAACAGACATTTCCTGGCAAGCAACCAGGCACTGGTAGTTCTCGATGGAGTTCCTGTAAGTGCTACTTATCTGAACTCGATCAACCCCAATGACATATCAAATGTAAACGTACTTAAAGGTGCCAGCGCTGCAGCTCTATATGGTAATGATGCTTCAAACGGAGTTCTGGTTGTTACTACCAAAAGAGGTAGCGGCGACAAACCGGTAATTAAAATAAGTAATACTACAACTTTTGAGAGTATTTCCTATATGCCAAAACTTCAGACTCGTTTTGGTTCAGGTTCGGGTGAAGATACAGCTAACTATAATCCTAATTATACATTCTGGATTGGTCGGGACCGTAACACAGATCCTTTTACATCCTATGAGAACCAGAGTTATGGCCCTGAGTTTAACGGTCAACAGGTAATCCTCGGTGGAAAGTTGATTGATGGTTCATATCAGACGGTTCCTTATTCAGCTGTTCCTAATGGAAAAAGGAAATTCTTCAATACCGGTGTATCAACACAGAACGACGTCTCTTATTCTGTAGGAGACGATAAAAACAGTTTCTATCTTTCAGCTCAGGATGTAAACAGAACCGGTACAATTCCTGGTGACAAGAACAGAAGGACAGGTGTTCGTATGGCAGGTTCCAGAACTACCGGGATATTTCATGCTGATTATACCCTTGGCTTCTCACAGACTAATACCAATGTATCAGGCGGTGAATATTTTCAGCAAAGACCTGTTTACTGGAACATTCTGAATACTCCGGCAGAGGTTGATCTTACTAATTATAAAGATATGACAAACAATCCGTTTGCCAATCAAAACGGTTATTTCAATGCTTATTATCCAAACCCTTACTGGCAGATTCAGAATTCAAGGGATATAACCAGAGAGGAAAACGTTCTCGGGTCCGCTTTAATAGCACTTAACCCGGCACCATGGATTGATATTTCTTATCGCGCAGGTATCACATATACCTCACAGGACTACAATACCTACCGTAACGGGGTTACCTATAATTCATACATGATAACCGACCCATGGGAAGCCGGTCATATGGCAACTGGTTCTCCTTATGTTGGGGTTTCAACAGATCAGATATATAACCGAATGGTCTTAACGGGTGACTTCCTTATACAGCTGAACCATAAGTTTGGTGATTTTTCAGGCAAAATGATACTTGGTAACTCGATGTATTCCAATAAATACAGGCAAGTTAACGTTGGAAACAATTCACTGGTTATCCCACTTCTCTATAACATTTCCAACCGTCTTGGTGAAGCTACAGTTGGTGAGCAGGTGCTTAACCGTAATTCAACCGGACTATTTGCTGACCTGACTCTTGGATACAAAGAATACCTGTTCATTCATGCTTCTGCACGTAATGACTGGGATTCAAGATTAGTAAAATCGAACCGTTCTTTTTTCTATCCAGGTATTGATGCAAGCTTAATTCTTACTGATGCAATCCCTTCACTTAAGGACAATTCATTTCTGAGCTTTGCAAAAATCAGGGGAGGCTGGTCAAAAACAGGTCAGATATCACTCGATAACTGGTATGCAACATTGCCGACTTTTGACGTAGGAACTGGTAATAATACAAGTACAGACTTCCCTCATGGTAACCCTGGATTTCCTTATGGTAACCTTGGCGGTTTTCAGCTTAACAGAACATTAAGTAATCCTCTGTTGAAACCTGAACTTACACAGGAAATTGAAATAGGTACTGAACTTAGTTTCATCAAAAACAGGTTCCATCTTACTCTTAACGCATATAAGTCTAATACGAAAGATCAGACAATACCTGCAAACCTTTCTTATGCAACAGGTTACGCCAGCGCTTATATCAATGCCGGTGAACTTCAGACAGAAGGTATTGAAACGGATCTACAGATTACTCCGATTGTCAGTTTAGGGGACTTCAGCTGGAACGCTGGAATAACTTATACATATAATACAAGTAAAGTTATCTCGATACTACCGGGTTTAAATGAACTTTTCATAGCTGATGTTTCTTATGCAATTGTTGGTCAGCAATTCCCGTCAATTAAAGTATCTGACGTTAAAAGGGATCCGCAGGGTCATATAATTGTTGATGCAGCAACCGGCTACCCGATAAAAGATCCAAACTTAAGAAATATGGGACATGGCAACCCGAATAATATTCTCGGTCTGACCAGTACACTTATCTATAAAGGTTTTAGTCTGAATTTGGTAGCTGACTACAGAAGCGGCAACGTAATTGATAGCTGGCTGGGAAACTCTCTCGACTTCACCGGTACTTCATGGCATTCAGCTCAAAATGGTCGCCAGGATTTTGTTATTCCTAATTCTGTGATCAATACGGGAACAGCAGATGCTCCTGTATATGTTGCAAATACGAATGTCATTACAAAAAATGCAGGACGTGCATTCTGGACAGGTTCTGATTATGAAGCTGTACAGAGCACTTACCTTACCAGTGCTGCATTCTGGAAACTTAGAGAGGTGTCTCTTTCATATGATGTCCCTGTTAAGAATATTCTCGGCGGCGTTATCAAAGCTGCCCAGGTGGGTATTGTTGGAAGAAACCTTTTAATGTTAGTTCCAAAGACCAATATATGGACTGATCCGGAATTCAATGCTGAAAATGGAACCAGTAATGCTGTTGGGTATGCAACTATCGATCAGACCCCTCCTACGAGAGTTTACGGCTTTAGTGTTAAACTTACTTTCTAAGTAGAAAAAATATAAGATATGAAGAAACTAATAATATTATTAACTGTATTGCTCGCATTGGGAACATCATGCAAGAAAGATTATCTTTCAGTTGACGAATTCAACCCCAATTCAGCTTCCGCTGTTCCGGCTAATCTTGTTCTGCCTGCAGCGCTCAATAATACTGCACGAAATTTCACACAACCGGATAATTACCAGTTTATCTATTTTTGGTACGGCTGTATGTCTATAAGTGGAGGTTATTCACAACCGGCTAACCTTACACAATATAATCTTTTGGCGAGTGCCTATCAGGGTAACTGGGAGAATAACTATCTCAACCTCTCGAACTATGATTATATTGATAAGAATTCAACCACTGCTAAAAATAATCCTTATAAGGCAATAGCTAAAATTATGAAGGTTTATATTTACGAGACACTTGTGAATACTTATGGCAATGTACCTTATTCACAGGCTCTCCGTACCGCAGACGGCATTCTGAAACCGGCTTATGACCCTCAACAGACTATTTTTGAAGACCTTGTTGTTCAACTGGATGCAGCAATGGATCTTATTAATACAGCTCCTTCCGATGCAGATCAGCCAGCTAACTACGACATTATTTATCAAGGAGACATGGGCAAGTGGCTTAAGTTTGCCAATACTCTCAAACTAAGAATTCTTCTCACACAATCAGGCATGACCGGCAGGACAGATTATATTAATACCGCCCTGGCAACAACTCCGCATACAGCGGCAGATTATATTGGCGCTGGTGAAGGGGCATGGTCAAATCCTGGTTATCTGAATTCTTCAGATAAAATGAATCCCTTCTGGGAGAACTTTTACAAACAGGATGGTTCACAGCAGGCTGACGGTTTGGGTTATTATGTTGCGGGCCAGGATGCATGCGATTTCATGACTGCTAATAACGACCCTCGCAAGCTTCAGTTTTTTCAGGCAAGCGGTGGATCAGGTTCCTCAGTATTAGGCAACTATTTTGGAGCACTTTTGCTTCAGCCGGTTCCAGTAACTTCAAAGCTTGGTCCAGGTATGCTGAAAGCATATAACCAGTCAGCACCAATATTTACCGACTTTGAGAGTCTTTTCCTTCAGGCAGAAGCCGTTGCACGAGGCATTATTGCAGGTGATGCAAAAGCTCTTTATGAAAGTGCTGTCACCCAATCTATTATTTATGAAGGCGGAACAAACGGAACCGCTGCTGCAGCTGCTACTTATCTTGCTCAGCTCAAACCTCTGGTGAATTATGATGCTGCACCTAATAAAGTTCAGACTATCATCACCCAGAAATGGTGTGCTTTGAACGGCCTTAACCCGCAACCAATCTGGACTGACTACAGAAGAACAGGTTATCCCGATTTTCTGCATTTTACAGCAGATCCTGCAAGACTGAATGATACTCCTCCTGTCCGTCTGCTTTATCCTCAGTCGGAAATCAGCACTAACAATGATAATGTTGTGGCTCAGGGTGATATCACTCTGTTTACTTCAAAAATTTTCTGGCAAAACCGTTAGAACAGGAATTGCCATAAATTAAAAACTATTAAAAAAAAAGAATATGAGAAACAAAATATTCAAGATTATATACTTTCTGGCAGCAGCTATTATATTAAGTTCTTGCCTGAAAGATAAAGTTGGAGAGGATTGGACATCTTCCCTCAAAGGGAAAATGTATGCAGAGGTCTGGCAGGCTGGTTTTAAATCTCTGGGATTAGCTCCCGTAGCGGATCCTGTTGAATTTAAATTTCTGGTAAACATAGCTTCAGATCAGCTTCCTACTAAGGATATCACTCTGACGATAGCTGTTAATCAGGATGCTCTCGACAGGTATAATGCCCTGAAAGGGACAGCTTATAAATTGTACCCTAATATTGAAGTCCTTGATCCTACGGTTGTTATTAAGGCCGGAACAAGGAATGCTTATGTTCATGTAAAAGTATGGAATGCAGACCAGTTAAATGCTTGCGATAATTTCATAGCTCCCATATCAATCATGACCGCCGACAACGGTGTAGTTGTTGCTGATGACATAAACCAGGGATCACGTCTTATGGGGTTACCTATATCGAACCCGTATGCAGCTGATTATGATGTTGTTGGCTATCGTGTGCATCCGGTTAATGGCGTCTATACAGTTGCTGCTGGAACAGTAGAAACGTTATCAACAATTGACTGTAAAACTGTTATTAAACATTTTATGGGTGATTATCCATACGATGTTCAGATAGTAATAACCACAGATCCTATTATCGTTTCCGGAATAACATGTTATAAAGTATTACTTGATGTTTATGATCCTGCAACCGGGGCAATTGTATCGAGTGGTGATGGTATGGAAACTACTTTTACCGGGAATAAGGCTTATCCTCCTTTGCCAGTGACTAATGATGTGAATTATTATGATCCGATTGCAAAGAGATTTGTATTGAACTATTATTACAATACTGCTGCTCCACGTATAGCCTATGAATGGTTAACAAGACAATAAGTTAATTTGATCTGCCTATTAAACTTAAAAAGTAGTAATTTGTTATTGCCAAGCTTAATAAGAAAGATCTGAAAAATTTAACAGAAAATAAAAAACTAAAATATGAAAAGAAAAATAATATTTTTTGTAACGCTGCTAACAATTTTCGGCTTAATTACGATGCAGAGTTGTAAGAAAGATGAAGCTGTTAAAACGACAAACTTTATCGCTGCAATGCCAGATGTACCGGTGCCAGCCGTTGATGCAGTAGTGCCCTTTACGGGTACCGGCCAGTCTATTCCTCTGGCATGGACAGCTTCTGCAACAAACGCAATTACCTGGGATGTCTATTTTGGTAATACTGCAACTCCTGACAAAGTAGCTACAGTTGCCAATACAAACGCCTACACTGCCACCATTACAAAAGGTGGTACCTATTACTGGCAGGTGGTTACTGTTGATGCTAATAATGTAGAATCTGACAGCCCTGTCTGGAGCTTCGAGGTGAATTCAAACCCAAATGTTCCTACCACTCCTTCTCCGGCTCTGAATAAAACAGCTGTATCATGTACTCCAACATTAACCTGGAAGGCTACAGATCCTGAAGGCGATGATTTAACATATGATTTATATCTTGATAAAACCGCCACTCCAACTGCAATTGCAGCCACTGGATTAACAGCTGCAACTTTTAGTGTTGCAACAGCTTTAACAGCATTTACTGATTATTACTGGAAAATTGTAGCTCACGATCCTTATGGAGGATCATCGGTAAGTCCGGTTTGGAAATTTACCACAGGGGCTCTTCCTATAAGCAAATTTACAGGTAATTACCTTGCTGATGAACCTGCTGAATCTTATAATTATGATGTTTCCTTTGCTATGGTTACTCCGGCTACAATTAAAACCACTAACTATTGGAATTCAGCCTGGACAGCTACTTTCACTCTTGATTTTACCCAGTTGACTTTCTCAATGACCAGTTATGCATTTACAGCTGGTTGGACAGGTATTGAATCCGGTATAATTGATCCTGCAACAGGTACAATGACCGGTACTTATACACTTTGGAAAGGTGGTGTCATTCAGGAACAGGGTGTTCATACCTATACAAAGAAATAATTTAAAGACTACTTAACATTAAAGAGGCAATCCAATCAGGGTTGCCTCTTTTTTTTAGTCCTTCCACCATCTGTTTACAACATTCTCCCTTATTATTCTATTCTAAGATTCACTAGTTCAAGCCTTGTAGTTGAAGCCCTTAGAACTTTGATAACAAAATGTCCTATTCTTATGACATCGTTATTCCCGGGTATACTTCCATGATAAAAAAGAATCATTCCGGCAAGTGTTTCATAATCATCTTCTTCGGGTAAGTCGAAATGATATTTTTCATTAAGGTAATCAATCTCAAAACGGCCCGATAAAATATATTCGTTAAATCCGACAGTCCTTTCAATAAGATCAGTTGTATCGTGCTCATCCTCTATGTCTCCTACAATCTCTTCAAGCACATCTTCTATAGTCACCATTCCGGATGTCCCTCCAAACTCATCAACAACAAGTGCAGTATTTTTCTTTTCTTCGACGAATAGCTTCAGAAGCTTATTTGCCGGCATAGTTTCGGGAACTATTGCCAGCTTTCGTATCATGGACCTTATTTCGGTAGGGTTTTTAAAAATATCTTTCAGTTCAAAATACCCTATGATATTGTCAATTGTCTCCTGATAAATCAATATCCTGGAAAGTCGAGTTTCGACAAATTTCTCTTTCAACTGCTCGACTGAACTACTTGATTCAACTGCTTCAATTTCAGTCCTGGGAACCATACACTCCCTTAGCTTTACATTGGAAAAATCGAGAGCATTCTGAAAAATTCTGATATCGCGATGTTCTGGTTCAGTCTCCTCTTTGCTCTGATTGCTCAGATTTACAAAATGATCGAGATCAACTTTACTGAATACAAGATTTTCCTGTTCTTTTTCTCCCGGATTAATTTTGAAAAAGATCCTTATGAAGAGGTTTGATGCAGCCAGGGTAAATTTGCTTATCGGGTAAAAAAGAAAAAAGAAGATCAGTGTAGGAATACTTAAAAACTTAAGAAAAAAATTCGGTGAAATAATGAAAATTGTCTTGGGAAGAAACTCAGCTACAAGAAGGATAATAGTAGTGGATAGTAAGGTATTTATTATAAGGACTAAAAGATCGGAACCGAGTATCGGCGTGAGCACTATACCAATAATTTTAGAGAAGACCAAACCATATATGACCAGCGAAAAATTATTCCCGATGAGCATTGTGGCAATATACTGACCCGGGTTATCGGTAAAAAGTTTGATTATTCTTGATCCGAATACACCTTGTTTCCTGTCGAGTTCAATCCGGAGCCGGTTCGATGCTACAAATGCAATTTCCATACCGGAAAAGAACGCAGACAGAATTATTGCGATAAGTATTATCAGAATTACATTCATGCATCAAAGTTAGCTCTTTTTCATCTGTTTGTGTCTTATTTTTATACTCATACAAACAGCGGGCTATTTCTCATCCTTAAGATATATTGTTGCAGTCACTTTAAAAATCCTTCTTTTGGTAAGATGAGAGTCTGATTCGAATCCGATTCCCTGGCTTTCTTCATCTTCACTGGTCATCTTAACAAATCTGTCGGTATAGATGAGATCTTTTTCCTGATTCCAGAATAGCACTTCCGTTTCAAGTTTTTCATTATTCTCATTGACCACTACAACACTGTCTCTAAGTTCCCATAAATTGTTATTTGTACACTTCGCGTATTTTGATGTTACGAGTACAGAATCATTTTTGACATTGAACAGGACCACTTTTATTCCCGACTTGAATTCAGTATAGGGGGGATTAACTTTATCAAATTTCTCAACAAGGGGAGAAATCATAATAAGTTGAATTCGCCCGGAATCTGTCAGAACGGTTCTGACATGCTTTCCTGTGAGTGAAGGAAGTGTCAGTAGATCTGACTTTGGAATGACGGGGATTTTATTCTCGCACGATAAAATCATCGTGCTAAGAACAATGAGCGAAGTAATTGCTGAAAAAATGCTCAACTTTGGTGACAGGAGTTTCATTTGGTATGGCTGGTGTTCCTGAGTGACAAAATATAATTATTGTTACATTTCAGTTAGCTCCCTTTCCTGTCCCGCAGGGCGGGATGATTTTACTCTCACCTTCCCCCGTGAGGGAAGTCCCGATAACTATCGGGAGGGAAGGGGGTTTTAAAAGCTTGAGTATATAGCAACCATAATAACCTGCAAAACCTCTAATTATACTTCCGTTTAAGAAACCAGTTATCATATAGATTCAAACTGATTCCAATTGTAAGATAGTTTTCAGTATGGAGATTACTTGCCGCAGATCCGACTTTGGATGTAAAATCAAAATACAAATTAGTCTTTGAATATAAGAGCATGGGTAAACCTATTCCGATGCTTGCACCATATTCCTTTAGTTGCTGTCCATTGATAATTAGATAATTATCTCCAACATGCCCGCCAATTCTATACTCTATCCTGCTTATATAATTATAATTTGAAAATTTATCGGGAATATATTCAGCTCCAAAGCGAAGTTCCTTTGTATCAGCGGCATAACCTGTAGAACCCGGAATTTTCGAAGTTGACCACTTTGTCATGATATAATCTATTCCGGTAGTAAATTTATTCAATTTCCCGAAAGAAAGACCAAATCTGTAGGTAGCGGGAATAAAGGTTTTAAGAGAGCTGTTCGGAACATAGGAGATTGTATCGGTTACGTTGAATGCTGTATATTTCACAGATAACTGGTTATATTTTGTATTATAATTAGCGCCGGATGTCATGGATGCCCCGATATTTAGAAAGTAGTTATTTTTAAATGAGGCAGTGTATTGAATCCCGTAGTCAAAGTTAACCCCGTTTAATATAAGTTTCTCTTCACTGTTATTATTAAAAACATTAGAAAAGTCCACAAAGACAAACGAATTGTCTCTTTTTAGTTGTCCTGTGAGAAAAGATAAATTTGCTCCGATAGAAAAGTTTTTACCAATTTTAAAACCCGAGCCTACAAAAATTTTGGTGAGCCCTCCATCCCCATCGTGATTTATGGTATATTCTCCGGTATTTGAATCATATCCAGGGTCAGTCGATGTAACTGTTTGTGTTATTTTATAGTAACCAGAACTCACCGGTACGACTCCTAATGCGAATCCCCAACCTTTCGCCAGGGGAAACCCCATTATAAGATGATTGAAATCGATATCTGCGGATGAGTATTTTGATCCTCCGTTAGCTATAAAATTTCTTCCGTAATCAACGCCAAAATCAAAAACAAATGAGATGGTATCGAGGCTGCAGTAGGATGCAGGATTTGTATAATAGATTGTACTGTTATCTCTCATGGCTGTTCCTACACCCCCCATACCAAGACTTCTGAACGATCCTTCAGGCTGAAGAGAGCCAAGATTGAACCTTGAATAAGGAGAATCGATGAGTTTCTGACCGGAAGCCGTGTAGGCAAATGAGAAAAGAGAGATAAAGATGACAATTATTAGCTTATTTTGCATTGTATTCCAGAATATAATTTAAACCATCAATCACAATATCAGGCATATATGTGATATGATAATTGATTTTGTCCTTAAGAAATTCACTATCCCCGCCTGTAAGTATTATATTGAAACCATTTTGTTTATTTTCAAACGTGCGAATATACTCATTTATTTCATACGTGACCCCTGTAATCACTCCGGCTAATATTGCATCGGTTGTATTTCGCCCGGGGAACGTGAAATTCTCAACAGGTGAAACCAATGGTAATTTGTCGGTATATTTATTTAAAGCTTTGAATCTCATTATCAACCCAGGTGAAATATTGCCGCCCTTGTAAATGCCCGACGAAAGAAAATCAAATGTTAAGGCAGTCCCTGCATCAATTATAAGTACTTCTTTATCCTGGAACAGATTGTAAGCGCCTGCTACAGCGGCTATCCTATCTGGTCCAAGCGTTTCCGGGGTATCATATTCAATTTTAAAGGGAAGTTTTGATTCATTCGAAAGTACGTGAACAACCGGTATATTCGAAAATAACAGGTCAGTGATGAATGGAGGCAATTTTTTAACTGAAGAAACAATCGCTTTCTTTATATTGATTCCCGATAGTTTATTTTCAAGCTCCTTACAGTTCAGATCATTAATCCGCGACTGCGAAAGCATTAAATCATTTTCAAAGACAGCTAGTTTTGTGTTTGTATTTCCGATGTCAATTATAAGATTCATAATGCAAAAGTAGGAATTTTATTGTCCTCAAGCTCCCCTGTAGCACAATGTTTTTTGCCCTCCGACCCCCCCATAAAGGTAATTTTTTGCGCCACTGCCCCTGTAGCGCAATGTTTTTTGTCCTCCGACCCCCCCCATAAGGGTAATTTTTTTGCCCCCCTGCCCCCCTAAAGGGTGGTTAATTCTCGATTCTCAGGTAATTTTTCTATACTTCAGAAAATTAGCCCCCCTTTAGGGGGGATGGGGGGCTGCTTTCATGCGCCTCCAGTATCTCATTCAGCACCCTTATTGCTGTCTTTACGGATTTCACATCATTTATAGTGAGGCTAAGTTTTGACGCTTTTTGTTTCATATTCATCTGCTTTTGTTTCCTGTTCACATAATTCATTATTGAAACAAAAAGTGAACTACGGTAAAATTGAGAATTGGGATCAGAAACAAAATATGCTATAAGCAGGTTGTTTTTGAGAAGGATCTTTTCGATTCCGATTTTTACAGCAATCCACTTTATTCTTACAATATCCAAAAGCGCCTGTGCGGGCTGAGGTATATTTCCGAATCTGTCAATTAATCGCTTCTCAAAAGAGCATAATGCTTCTTCCGAATTAATTTCATTCAGCTCTTTATATAACCGGATTCTCTCGGAGATATTTGAGATATATTCATCGGGGAACATAATTTCCAGATCAGTATCAATTTGAAAGTCAGATATATATTCTTTTGCCTGTTGAGCTCTTTTGTAGACCGCTACATTTTCTTCAGTTGCTGAGGATTCTTTGAATTCTGCATCTCTCAATTCGCTCATCGCTTCATTTAGTATACGCTGGTAAGTTTCAAATCCTACATCCGCGATAAATCCGCTCTGTTCTCCACCGAGAAGGTTGCCAGATCCTCTTATATCAAGATCCTGCATGGCAATATTAAACCCGCTGCCGAGTTCCGAAAATTCTTCTATCGCCTTTAGTCTTCTTCGTGCTTCATGTGTGAGTGTACTCATCGGCGGAGCAAGCAGGTAACAAAAAGCCTTTTTATTCGATCGCCCGACTCTGCCCCTGAGCTGATGCAATTCTGATAATCCAAAATGATGAGCATCGTTGATAAATATAGTATTGGCATTAGGTATATCAAGTCCCGATTCGATAATTGTTGTTGCCAGCAGAACATCGTAATCACCCTGGATAAAATCATACATAACATTTTCCACATGTGTTCCATCCATCTGACCATGTACAATTGCTGTTTTAACATTTGGACAAATACGGTTTATCTGCGCCTGGATCAGCTTAATATTTTCGACCCTGTTATGAATAAAGAATACCTGTCCGTTTCTTGAAACTTCATATTCGATACCCTCTTTTATTATCTCTTCATTGAACCCGTGAAGTTCAGTTACTATCGGCATCCGGTTAGGAGGAGGTGTATTTATGATTGAAAGGTCGCGGGCGCCCATTAAGGAGAATTGCAAAGTACGCGGTATCGGTGTTGCTGTGAGTGTCAGAGTGTCGACGTTTGCTTTAATTTTCTTGAGCTTCTCCTTTACTGATACGCCAAACCTCTGTTCTTCATCAATTACAAGAAGCCCCAGATCTTTAAATTTGACATCCTGCCCTACGAGCTTGTGAGTTCCTATTATAATATCTATTTTACCTTCAGATAACTGCGAAAGGATCTTTTTCTGGTCAGCTGCTTTTCTATGACGGCTGATATATTCAACATTACAGGGAAACCCCTTGAGACGTGCTGAAAATGTTTTGTAGTGCTGAAGGGCAAGAATGGTTGTAGGGACAAGCACAGCAGTTTGTTTGCTGTCGGAAACTGATTTGAATGCTGCCCTTACAGCTATTTCGGTTTTTCCGAAACCAACATCCCCGCAAACCAAACGGTCCATAGGATGATCAGCTTCCATATCCTGTTTCACTGCATTTGAAGCAGTCAGCTGATCTGGTGTATCTTCGTAGATGAATGAGGCTTCAAGCTCTCGCTGGAGGTACGAATCAGGTGAAAAAGAGTATCCGGGAGAAGCCATTCTCTTTGCATATAGCTGTATCAGATCTTTGGCAATATCCTTGACCCTTGATTTAGTATTTTGTTTCAGCTTTTGCCATGCACCTGATCCGAGCTTATAGATTTTTGGCTCCGAATTATCCTTCCCTTTATATTTTGAAATCCGATAGAGCGAGTGAATTCCCACATAAAGGATATCATTATCTCTGTAGACCAGCTTTATAGCCTCCTGAATCTTACCGTTTACCTCAATCTTTTCAAGCCCGCCAAATTTCCCAATTCCATGATCTATATGCACAACATAATCTCCCGGATTAAGTCCCGTAAGCTCCTTTACTGAAATGCTCTCTTTCTTTGTAAAATACCCTCTTATCCTGAATTTATGATACCTGTCAAATATCTGGTGATCGGTAAATACCGAAATTTTAAGATCATGATCTGTAAATCCGCTATGCAGGTTAAGCAGCAGGGAATTAAAGTGCGCTTCAGGGTTGATTTCTGCAAAAATATCCCTCAATCTTTCTATCTGTGATTCGCTTTCAGAGATTATGTAAGTCTCATAGCCTTCGGCATTGTTGGAGACAAGCTTTCCGGTAAGAAGCTCAAAATTTTTATTAAAAACCGGCTGTGGCTCAGTATGAAATTCAAATCTGGAATCAGGTTCAAACATGCTTTGCTTTCCAAACTCAAGCATCCGGAAAGGTTTACAGTTTTCAAGGAACCGATTTCCTGTCATTACAATCTCTTTTTTATCGGTTATCTGCCCCGATTCTTCTCTCTTAGTGGTTTGGAAGAAAATATTGTTGATCTTTTCCTTTATATAATCCGCATCTTCAATCCATATCAGAGATGCCGGAGGTAAGAAGTCGGTGAACGAATCATTAATCTCCTCGATTGATATATCCTGGATGTTGGGTATGATTGAAATCTGCTTGTGAATGCTCACAGAGAGCTGATCATCAGTGTTAAACGATCTGATTGTTTCGACCTCTTCCCCAAAAAAGTCGATGCGGAACGGAAGATCGGCAGAGTAAGAGAATACGTCGGCAATACTTCCTCTTATGGAATATTGGCCCGGTTCATAAACAAAATCCGTCCGGGTGAAATTGTATTCATGAAGCATCTCCTCAAGAAACTCGAGAGAAATTTTATCTCCTTTTGATATATTGAAAGTATTCTTTTTCAGATTTCTTCTGCTGACAACCTTCTCCATAACCGATTCGGGGTAGGAGACAATAATACCTTTCCTTTTTCCTGAGGCCAGATGATTCAGAACCTCGGTTCTGAGAACAATATTGGCAGGTTCGGTTTGCTCATACTGAACAGATCTTTTATAAGTGGATGGAAAAAAGAAAACAGATTCTTCGCCAAGGATTGAAATCAAATCGTTATAAAAATAGGCTGCATCTTCTTTCTCAGGAATAATTACAAGGTGAGTTGTCTGGGTTTTATGAAATATAATGGAAAGTACCATCGCCCTTGATGAACCTGCCAACCCTTCAATGCGGATTTTGCCCGGCTTATCGGCATTAATGGTTTCTATAAGCTGCGGCACAACCGGATGGTTATTATAATGATCGATTATCTGGTTTTCTTTCATTAATATAATTTAGGCAGCGAAATTAATAATGTAGAATGGTTTCGCAAAGATAGCGATCCTTTTTCTTTTTATCAGTTTCAGCCACGCCATGGCATGACCAGCCACAAACCCCTATCTCAACAAGTCTCCCGATTTTACGATCTATGTATTGCGTTCTTAGCCGGAATTTCTAATTTTAGGCTAAAATCTCAGAATATGAAGGTCTATAAATTCGGAGGTGCATCGGTTAAGGATGCTGAAGGGATAAAAAACCTGACAAAAATTGTCAAATCCGAGACAGGCGATCTGGTTATCGTAGTTTCTGCTTTCGGAAAAACAACAAATGCTCTTGAAAAGGTACTCAAAGCATGGTTAAGTAATGATGAGAAATACAATGAACTTCTGAACCAATTATATTCCGGACACTTATCAGTTATCAGAGATCTTTTTGGTGAAGCCACTGAAGCAAAAGGCAAGATTGATGTTACGTTTGCTCTTCTACGTGATTATTTATTAACCGCAAAAAAGGGGAAATATGATTTTGAATATGATCAGGTAGTGTCGTACGGTGAAATCTGGTCAACATTAATTGTTGCTGAATACCTTAAGAAAATCATTCACCATGTAGATTGGTGCGATATAAGAGAAAGCCTTCTGACTGACGACAGGTACAGGGACGCAAATGTTTTATGGAGTGAAAGCACAAAAAGAGTACAGAGTGTTTTTGACTTCAGAAAGGAACGGATTTATGTTACCCAGGGCTTCATTGGGGGTACGGCTGCCGGTCAGACAACAACTCTTGGGAGGGAAGGATCTGATTACACTGCAGCAATCCTTGCAAATATACTTGATGCTGAATGTGTTGTAGTATGGAAAGATGTTCCTGGCATTCTTAATGCTGATCCTAAGTGGTTTCCCGGGGCTCAGAAACTTGATGAAATTTCTTACAGGGAGGCAGTTGAAATGAGCTTTTCAGGGGCTAAAATTATTCATCCAAAAACCATTAAGCCATTACATAACAAAAATATTCCTCTTTATGTACGATCATTCATCACCCCCGATGAAAGAGGTACTGTAATCAAAATTGATGCAACCAGGAAAAAGATTGAACCGGTTTTTATAAGAAAAGAGGATCAGATACTTATCTCAATCCTTCCAAAAGATTTCTCATTTGTGATGGGCGATAATCTTGGCAGGATATTCCATTCTTTTATTACCCATGGCATAAAAGTAAATCTTGTAGAAGCAAGTGCAGTAAGTATTGATGTTTGTGTTGATGATGAAAGGCCTAAAGTCGATTCTCTTATAAATGACCTCAGAGAGGAATACGCTGCTGTATATAATGAAAATGTTGAAATGTTATCTATAAGGCATTATACAGGTGAAGCTATAGAATTGATAACAAAAGGAAGGGAAATTCTTCTCGAACAGAAAACCAGGAGTACTGTAAGATTTGTGGTAAGAAAGGAATAAACCTCTGTTGGATTATTTTGATTTTATCAGAAGCAACCCCCAAATCACATTTACGCTATCTGTCAAACATTAACCGTTGTCCCCTGTAATCATTATTAATGGCGCCATTATCATAAACAATTGTACCATTTACAATTGTCTGAACCACTTTTGATTGGAAAGTAACTCCTTCAAAGGGAGACCAGCCGCATTTATAAAGAATATTTTCTTTTGAAACAGTCCAGGGGCTCGAGGGATCGACAAGGCACAGGTCAGCCTGGTAACCTTCCCGTATGAAGCCTCTGTTCCTGATATTAAACAGAATAGCAGGATTATGGCACATCATCTCAACGATTTTTTCGATATTAAAGATTTTTTTGTGCCAAAGTTCGAGCATAATAACAAGAGAGTGTTGAATAAGCGGACCTCCGGAAGGTGCTTTAAAATAACTGTTTCCTTTTTCAGCCAGAGTGTGAGGAGCATGATCAGTTGCAATAATATCGATCAGATTATTGTTAACGCCGTTGATAAGTGCATCCCTGTCAAACCTTGTTTTTATTGCAGGATTCCATTTTATGAGAGTTCCAAGCTCATCATATGATGATTCTTCAAACCAGAGATGGTGAACGCACACTTCCCCGGTTATTCTTTTCTCTCTGAGAGGTATATCGTTTCTGAAAAGCTTAAGCTCATCGGCAGTTGAAATGTGAAGTATATGTAGTCGCGTATTATACTCTTTAGCAAGGGTTACAGCATGCGATGAAGATCTGAAACAGGCTTCCCGGCTTCGGATTCTGGGATGCATTTTAACCGGAACATCTTCACCATATTTTTCCCTGTATATCTCACTGTTCTTCCTGATAATCGGTTCATCCTCGCAGTGAGCTGTTATGGGTATTGAAGTTCTTGCAAATAGCTCTTTCAGAGCATTTTCATTATCAACAAGCATATTTCCTGTTGAAGAACCCATGAATAATTTAATTCCACATACGGATGTAGGATCAATCCTTAAAACTTCATCGAGGTTTGTATTTGTGGCTCCCAGATAGAAGGAATAGTTGGTGAATGAGTTTTCAGCTCCGATAAGGTATTTTTCATTAAGAATGTCAATAGTTACTGTCTGTGGATTGGTGTTGGGCATATCCATAAAGGATGTAACACCACCTGCAACTGCAGCCCGCGATTCACTGTGAATATCACCTTTATGTGTTAATCCTGGTTCCCTGAAATGAACCTGATCGTCTATTATCCCGGGTATTAGCAATAAACCTTTTGCATCGATAATTGTGGTCCCCGTCGGAATATTGATCTGATCAGTGGGTCCAATAGATTTTATGAGTTCATCTACTATCAGAAGGTCACTCCTATAGGTTTTTCCTTCGTTTATTATTGTGGCATTATTAATAAGTATACTGCTCATGATATCGTATAAATATTTCTGGTTGCCTTTTCTTCATTTATATTTGGCCCCTATCCCCCCTAAAGAGGGGCTAATCTGCACACTTTAAGAAGGTTTCTTAAAAAACGAGTATTAACCCCCCTTTAGGGGGGAAGGGGGCCGAGGATCTCCCTATATATATAAAGGTATACTCAACTTCAGAGGTTTTTTACGAATATACTTCTGATCTTCATTCTTAAAACTCCCCAAAGAGCTTCATTGAATATCCCACCAGACATTTTTGAAGCTCCCAGTTTCCTGTCGGTGAAGATTATCGGAACTTCAACAATCTTATATCCCAGCGTCCAGGTTTTAAATTTCATTTCAATCTGGAAACCATATCCAACTGATTTGACTTTGTCGAGTCTTATATTCCTGAGAACTTCTTTTCTATAACACTTAAAACCGGCGGTTGTATCCATAACTTTCATGCCTGTAATAAACCTTACATAAATTGAGGCTACATACGACATGAGAACCCTCGAAAGTGGCCAGTTCACGACATTTACACCGCTTATATATCTTGAACCGATTGCCAGATCGGCACCTTCCTCAGAACAGGCCTTGTAGAGTTTCATAAGATCGTGTGGGTCGTGCGAAAAATCAGCATCCATCTCATAAATATAATTATAACCCTTTTCCAAAGCCCATCTAAATCCTGCAATGTATGCTGTACCTAATCCCATTTTACCCGGACGCTCAACAAGATTAAGATTCGAATATGATTTCTGGAGATCTTTCACAATATCCGCAGTGCCATCAGGAGAATTATCGTCAATTATCAGTATATCGAAGCTTATTGGAAGCGAAGAAATTGATTTAACAATAGCTTCAATATTTTCCCTCTCCTTATATGTGGGTATAATAACTATATTTGACAATTCATCCATATTAACGCGAAAATAAGGAAATTCATTTAATAGGAACTATTTATATAACAATATTTGAATATATCTTAGCTTTGTCAGCCAAAAAGTTGTTTTATTTATAGAACAAATTGATAATCGCGAATTATAATAAAGACAATAGCAACAGTTAAGCTTGCAGAAAAATTTATTCTATGAAAAAGTCATTTTGGATTCTGCTTTTGTTTTTTCTGATAAGCTCTGAGGCGTACACTCAGAAAATAAACTGGAGACTCGATTTATTCAGTTTTTTTGACAATACTGAATTTGGAAGGTCGGCTGTTAAGATACCTCAAACCATGGCAGGAGTACAGGCTGCTCCTGAATTCGGAGTCGTATGGGATACACTTAATAAAGTAAATGCAGGTGTGAATCTGCTTCATGAGTATGGAAGTCCGGAAGCAATAGATAAGTTTTACCCGACAGCATATTTTGAATCTTACAGGGGGCCTTTCAGATTTCTAATGGGTGCATTTCCTCGTTCAAGAGCAATTGAAAATTATCCGCGACTTTTTTTTCAGGATTCTATTTCATATTATCGTCCCAATATAAATGGTATTTTCACTGAATACAGAAAGAATGATAATTATTTTAATATATGGCTTGACTGGACAGGGCGTCAGTCAAAAACTGTGAATGAAGAATTTTTTATTGGTTTCAGTGGAAAGTATAAAGTTGGGATTTTCTATTTGCAGCATTTTGGTGCTATGTTTCATTATGCAGGTAAAATGGATCCAGTGATAGAAGAACCTCTTCATGATAATCTTCTCTTCCTTACCTCAGGCGGGATTGACTTATCAGGAAAAACCTGTCTCACAAAGCTTGAAGCAAATGCCGGGTGGGTGATAAGATTGGAACGCTCACGTGCTGACAATTCAGGTTGGATTGCATCAAACGGGTTTCTTGTGGAAACAAGAGTGGAATATAATTGGTTTGGACTATTTAACACATTCTATAAAGGTGACAATTTGATGCATTATTATACCGAACTTGGCAATAAGCTTTATTGGGGCGATCCTACATACAGGTCAAAAACTTCTGACCGTTCAGATTTCTATATTAGATTTCTACAGAGCCATACTGTAGATCTGGAACTTACCTATTCTCTTACTTTTATGGAGAACCGTATGTACCATGAGCAAATGCTTAAGTTGATTGTCAATCTTAATTCTCTCAAGAATTGAGTAAAATTAAAATGCAGATAATAAGGTAAATAGGTACTACTGGTATTTATTTTGAAATATTTTTGAGTTTTTTTTATTGGTTTGCTTGCCGGGAATAAATCAATTTATATCTTTGCAACCCTTTAGGACAAGGAGTTGATTGAAGGGTAGGAGAGATAGTATTTCGGCTTTGAGAAAAAAGGGAAGTTAGGAAAGGAAAAGGCCGGAAAAAACATCTCATTTTTTGTTTGGAAAGGAAGATAAGAAATCTTAACTTTGTCGTCCCAAAAGTGAAATAAAAAGAAGGGGTCCTCCTTCGCAAAAGCAAAGGAGGATAAAAGTTCTTTGAAATTATGAAGTAAACAACCAGGCGAGATATGGAAATCTCGTCAAAAAATTAACTTGTTAGTATTTTGAATTGAGTTCACAGGATTGTTTTTTGTAAAGAGATTTAAGAATAAATTTTTACAATGAAGAGTTTGATCCTGGCTCAGGATGAACGCTAGCGGGAGGCTTAACACATGCAAGTCGAGGGGCAGCATAAGGTAGCAATACTTTGATGGCGACCGGCGTACGGGTGAGTAACGCGTATGCAACCTACCCTGTACTGGGGGATAGCCCGGAGAAATTCGGATTAATACCCCATAAATATATTTAGAGGCATCTTTGAATATTTAAAGTTTCGACGGTACGGGATGGGCATGCGTAACATTAGCTAGTTGGTAGGGTAACGGCCTACCAAGGCGACGATGTTTAGGGGTCCTGAGAGGGTGATCCCCCACACTGGTACTGAGACACGGACCAGACTCCTACGGGAGGCAGCAGTGAGGAATATTGGTCAATGGGCGCAAGCCTGAACCAGCCATCCCGCGTGCAGGAAGAAGGCGCTATGCGTCGTAAACTGCTTTTCCGGAGGAAGAAAACCCGCTACGTGTAGTGGCTTGCCGGTACTCTGGGAATAAGCATCGGCTAACTCCGTGCCAGCAGCCGCGGTAATACGGAGGATGCGAGCGTTATCCGGATTTATTGGGTTTAAAGGGTGCGTAGGCGGATTAATAAGTCAGTGGTGAAAACCTTCAGCTTAACTGGAGACTTGCCATTGATACTGTTAGTCTTGAGTACGGTCAAGGTAGGCGGAATGTGTAATGTAGCGGTGAAATGCTTAGATATTACACAGAACACCGATTGCGAAGGCAGCTTACTGGGCCATTACTGACGCTGATGCACGAAAGCGTGGGGAGCGAACAGGATTAGATACCCTGGTAGTCCACGCCGTAAACGATGATCACTCGCTGTTAGCGATACACAGTTAGCGGCTAAGCAAAAGCATTAAGTGATCCACCTGGGGAGTACGGCCGCAAGGCTGAAACTCAAAGGAATTGACGGGGGCCCGCACAAGCGGAGGAACATGTGGTTTAATTCGATGATACGCGAGGAACCTTACCTGGGCTTAAATGTAGAGTGCATGAAGTGGAAACATTTCTTTCCTTCGGGACTCTTTGCAAGGTGCTGCATGGTTGTCGTCAGCTCGTGCCGTGAGGTGTCGGGTTAAGTCCCATAACGAGCGCAACCCTTATCGTTAGTTGCCAGCGGGTAATGCCGGGAACTCTAACGAAACTGCCGGTGTAAACCGTGAGGAAGGTGGGGATGACGTCAAATCAGCACGGCCCTTATGTCCAGGGCTACACACGTGTTACAATGGCCGGTACAGAGGGCAGCTACCTGGAGACAGGATGCGAATCTCCAAAGCCGGTCTCAGTTCGGATCGGAGTCTGCAACTCGACTCCGTGAAGCTGGATTCGCTAGTAATCGCGCATCAGCCATGGCGCGGTGAATACGTTCCCGGGCCTTGTACACACCGCCCGTCAAGCCATGGAAGTTGGGGGTACCTGAAGTCCGTAACCGTAAGGAGCGGCCTA